>Ga0247611_10007459_pt1 | contig 13746 bp, 8 predicted proteins | sample 177DNAGHGhighgp2_FD_192422 | JGI IMG/M metagenome (GOLD analysis project Ga0247611, IMG submission 192422) | Sheep rumen microbial communities from Palmerston North, Manawatu-Wanganui, New Zealand - 1770 DNA GHGhigh gp2 | ecosystem: Host-associated > Mammals > Digestive system > Stomach > Rumen ...
CTGGCCGCTTATAGTTGAGGGTTCCCATCCCAAGAACTCATATCCGGCACTATTATAACCAGTAGGTTTTGGATTTGTTGAGGTAAAATTAATTGTATCTTCAACTGTATATGTTGATGGTCCACCAGTTGTTGTACCACCAGCTATTCCCATGTCGTAAGTGATATGATATGTTATAGGATTATATGTTACCACAACCTCTTGTATAGTCCCACCTGTAGCAGATATAGTTACAGATTTTGTTGTTACTGTTGGGGTATATCCATTTATATTAGGAATACCACCAGAGGGATATGTTAATGTTATAGTATCTCCATAATGTGCCCCAACTGCTGAGCCACTTCCAATAGTTTTACCACTTTTGGTACTCTTGCATACTACCTTATATTGAGATGGAGCTGCCTCCCATTTTGCATAAAGTGTTATATCATTTATGCTTCCATCTGAATTAGGCTTAACGTTACCACCATGCCATTGGCCAGCATCATCATAATAACCACCTACTAGAGTATCACCTGCTGGCTTTGTTAAAGCTGAATCTAAATACCATCCTACAAATATATAGCCAGACTTATTAATTTCCTCATTAGAAGTTGGTAAATTATAGCCTTTAGTCTCATAACCATCAGAATAATCAGCTACAACATCTACTCCACTTGCTAAATTTCCACCATTAGTATTAAAATGAATATTATATTTGTTGGGTGTCCACTTGCCCTTAAACTCTACATCACCAGAGCTATTACTTGGTATACTCGTTGGTGACCAACCATTAAATGTGTAACCTAATCTTGAAACAGTAGATGCATTAGGTGGGTAATAAGTTGGGCTTGATGACTTATATTTAGTGGGTAATTCCTCCTTATTTCCAGCATACTTAAAATTAGGGTTTGGTAAATCAAACCAATAAATACTGTAAGCGTCAGCCTCCCACTGTTGAAATACTATTACAAAAGGTTCTCCTGAACTTATAGCATCTAAAAGGGTATAATTTCTAGAGGTCAAATAAGCAGAGGTCATCGGCTTAGAGGCTGACCATTTAGATGTTTTAATTCTATTTATCATGTCATTTGTCTGATTTTGTGCATCTGTGTCAGACAAATTCAAAGATGTTTGATAGTCATTATTATCTTTAGAACTACGATTTACATATATGTAAGGCTTAAATGTCAAGCCAAGATAATCGTAAAGTAACTCATTTCTTAGATAATTTGAAGTGTATATATTATTTTGCAAATAAGTAGCCATTCCAGCTATATCTGTAACTGTTTCCCCTGCATTTTTAACAGATGCCTCGTAAGCATCTTTAAACCTCTTAGAATTTGGTGTAATGTCTATATAAGTTACGGCACCACCTTCTGTTTCTGGGTTAATTGCAATAAAATAATCATATTTTATACCGTTATCACGAATGAACTCCACTACCTCATCAGTAGTCAACACTCTACTAGTATCTAAATACTGCTTACCATTTGCAACATAGTTAAGGTCTTCTTGATATTCCCTTCTAACAGTAGTCTCATCATTCATTCTTTTGGCTGTACTTGCCAAATCAATTACAAAATTTAATATGAGTATACTTGCCAATATACTTGCTAAAAGAAAAATTATACCTGATATTCTATCCCTCATAACTAATTACCTGTTAATTTACCCTTCATGTATACCTAAAAATTTATTAACACCTATGACTGTTGTTCTTACGAAAAGTACACCTGTTACATATTCTGACCTTTTAGATATTGTTCTGTCCTTCATTTCATTCTGAGCATCTACCTCTTGAAGTACTGGGTCATTATTGTCATAAATTAGTTTTGCTACATAACGTACATTTTTATTTGTATCTATTTCTTGTGGCAATGATACTACTGTTGCTGCCAAAGATTTATAGGTATTATCATGTCTTACTGCGGCTGGTAGTCTATTTTCTTTAAAATAACTTGCTAACTCTGTTGCTGAATAATCTTTCTTACTTTTGATATAATCCTCATACGTCCATGCATAATAGGTTTCTCCTATGCTTAAATAACCGTCATTATTCTCATCTAAGCCATAATAAACCACTAGGCCGTCCTTTATGCAGTCAGCAAAATTTGCTCGAACTTCATCAGCGAGTAGCACCTTATTGTCAATTCTATGGTACTCTTCTCTTGTTCTTAGTTTTTGCTCAGATAAATACCTTGCACTTTGCTCTGCTCCTAATTTATTTTTTGTACTAAACATAGAGGAAATAAATGTAACAATGACTATTGCTACTAAAATATTTACGAGTAATGAAATTGTTTCTCTAAATTCATTTTGAAACATAATTATACCTAAAGCCCCCTAGCTCATTACATATTAACACCGAAAACAAACCTTTATTTTATAATCTTAATAGGATAGTTTAATTGCTCATTTTTTTAATAATATTTTGGATAAATTTCTTTTTAACTACTTATAATTTAATCTAAAAAAGTAAGAGCCAGAGTGTATTTCTACACTCCGACCCTTTCTAAAGTTAACAAAAAATTTTATGATTAACCGCCGCTAACAGATGCCATAGTAGTCTGGAACTCTGTAACGCCGATATAACCTAATGGGATTAATAGCTCACCAAAAATCATAACAGCTAATGGTATCTTAAATATTATACCACAAATGTTTGCCTTCTTGTGTATAGAGATACGTGTCTTTCTATCTCTTTCCTTCTGAATATACTCTCTTTCAAGTTTCAAATCTGAAAAGGCTTCTCTTAATGACAAGTCCTCAGTTGTTAGTCGCATCTTACCAATAAATCTCTTAAACTCCATCAATGGTGTTGATGCCTGTAATCTTGCTAATTCCTTATCTGGTGCAGACGGATAACTATGATAACAATAAAGCATAACAGACTTATGAATCTGTGTCATCTCACTCATCTGCTCCAATGCATCTAAGGTATCAGCATCGGTATTCATAGTAATAGACATCAATGTCTGCATCTGCAAGAAGTCTGCCTCTGCCTCAACTTTAATCAGCCAAATTCTCAGCATCAGCATTGCATTTGGATAAAATGATGCAATCAAGCCTATAGCAGCAGCAACTAAAACATAATACCACTTAAAATAGCAGTTATCCAGTGTATTTCCTTTACTTTCTAGTCTCTTACATTGGTCCTCTATTTCCATATCTGTCAAGTCACCGACATATTGCTGACAAAATGCTGTTAAATTTTCACCTTTTGGCTCTTTACCCTCTTTCTTTAATCTAAGATATTCTGTATCCATTGCTACCATTTTTTCATGTGGTATCTCAACTGATAGCTCAGAGCCTACTATAGAGAGCAAGTTTGTATTCTCTAAAGTCTTCTGATAACCAAGCTTAACTGACAAGAATATTGCCAATAAAGCAATCAATCCTGCTACAATACCATAAGTAGCCTTCTCCAAGTAAAATGCCTCTGGAGATTTCTTACTCATGCCCTTATCTAATTTCTTTTGGAACTTGTCACGCTTTCTCTTTAAAACTTTAACAAATTTACCCTTTTGATATGCCATTCCAACATAATTCTTAGGTGCAATGTCACTAGCAAATTTATGTACTGGTCTCTTTTGTAACATTTTACTGAAAAAATAAATTCTGTCATCATCCTTTACAGCTGCTGTAGTATTAATTTTAGTAATAATACCAAAACAAACAACAATAGCTACCATTATACCAATTCGCAATACATAGCCTGTTGATGAGTCATAAATTACGGATGAAGCTGGAATAGTGCCACCAACTGCATTTTCCATAGGCTTCATACAGAAAAATGGAATAACTGTTAAATATTCCATCTTACCAAACTCATCCTGTTGGTAGTGGATTCTGTCTAACTCTCCAACAACATCCTCGCTCATGCTTGTAAGAGCTTCCATGAAATTAGAATGACCATCAGTATCTATTTCATCACCGGAGTTATTAATATCATAACAAACTCTAGCTAAAGTCTGTAATGCTCTAAATGGTACACGCTCAAAAAACTCTTTTAGCTTAAGCTCTGCATTAGATGTTGTTAATATATTATAAATTTGGTCAAAAATTGGCTTTAGCAAATCATCTATATCAGCCTCTTCTATAGCTTCTGGTACAGAGTTTGTTCTTAAATAACCCTCTCTTACAGCAGATAAAGCACCACGTAGGCTTTCATATACCTTCTCATTAACTTTATCCAAACGTTTCTCTATTTGGTTATCTGCAAAAAACATACCAAAAAAAGAGCAAAGAGCTATACTTACTACATCATCATAAAAAACAATAGCCACTACAATGAAGACTAGTACACAAACTAAATATATTGTCATATATTGTGCACATACTATATAGGTATCTCTAGGGTTGTACACACACATACTTTGCACATTCTTCTTAATCATGTTTAGCTTATCTGTAGTTAAGAATAGCTTATCATACTTTTGATACAAACTTAAGAAGACGTATTCACGTATGGTTGTCTTTATTACTCCTCTTCTTTGTAGTGTCTTTAACCGCCTATAAATTATGAAGCAGATTATGCCTATTACCATTATGACGGCATATGCAGTCAAAAATATTATCGTTGAACTATCAAACAACGGAGCTTCTTCTGGTTTCATAAATTCTTACCTCCGCTTATAAGTCAAATAATCCAAGTGTGAACTCATCTGATAACTCCATCTCGGCAGTCTTAGCCTCAACTACACCAACACTTTCAACAAAATCTGCAGCCATTTCAGCTTCTTTCTTTGCCTCCTCAGTGTCAACTGGCTCAGGCATAGTAATTTCTTTGTTCTCCTCCATAGCTGCCTTAATAGCATCTACAGTTTTACTATATCTGCTTAATAGATTTGATTGAGCCTTTTCAAGAATTTCCTTAGTAACCTTCTTACCTTTTGAAATACTTAATGCCTCTTTAATAAGGTCATCTGGTAAACTACTATTCTCGAAGTCACCTGTGTTAGGGTCAAGAGCCTCTTCCTCGAACTCTTTATCAATACCCCATTCCTGAGTAATGAAATAATCAAATCTTGCCCTTTCATTAGCATTAGGAATATGACTTCTTATGAAATCCTCTGTTCTCTTTGTCATTCTATGCTTTGTGTAATAAGTATCAGTTGCAAGGTCATAACTCAAAATTTCTCTTGTATCAAAAGAAATTCTGTCTGTTTTTCTTCTAAAATACTCTGTTTGTATTCTATTCATACTATTTACAGGGTCAGTTTCATCATAATCTGGATATGGAACTGCACTATCAAGCTGAACTATCTCTGTGATTCTCTGTACATAAGGCTTACCTTCTGCTGAACGCTCAAGGTGAATATCAAATCTAACAACGTCTGTAACCTGCTTTTCAGCCGTTTCCATGTTGCTAAATCCACCGGCATTAACTAAAGAGTTACGAAGTGTCAAAACTGTATCCTTAGTAGTGTTTCCATGATGAGAAAAAATGGTAAACTTAGAAGCTGTCATTCCCATCTGAATCATATTCATTGCGACCTTATCAGTAGCAACCTCACCTACAAGTGAAACTACACCATCAGACTTCTTCTGAGCATCCTGTAACATTTCTGCTGTAACAGTAGTTGTTTCTTGGAATGAAAGAATGTTTCTATCTGGATATAACTCACGTAAATAAAGCTCTGGTGCCATTTCTAGTACACGGATAGTATAACGTGGGTCAATATAACGAATGATTGCCGACATCAAAGTAGTTTTACCTGAACCCTGTCTTCCAGTAACAGCACAAGTTACCTCACCTTTTATCAGATATTTAATTGTATCTATAACAAGGTCACCACGCTTAGTATAATCCTTTATCAATAGGAACTCTGGTGTTAGATTACTTAAATTAAACTTTCTTATAAAAACAGCCCAATATTCACAAGCTGGTGGTCTAAGTGCTAAGATTCTCGACTTATCATACATGGTATTTACCAAGAAGCCACGCTTAGCCGTCAAAGCACCCGGGCTATTCCATCTAATTACTAGCTGTACTATTCTCTTAACTTCATCTTCTGTACCGAAGTTAATAAACTGTAAATGTATATACTTACCCTCAAAGAATATCCAGCAAGAATTAGTAGCTTTCGGGATATTAGGATTTAAAGCTGCTGTTGTCTCCAAAATAGAGCCAGATGTACCTATATTGATACCGTTGATATTCATAGCTCTTATAGTATCTATACAACCAAATCCTTTATAATTTTGATAAATTATAATTGCTAGAACTTCCTGCTTTTCTGACATTGAAAGTTCTATTGCCTCTTCACGATAACTATTTCTTAAATCATCTACTGTTATAAAATAACCCTGAGCATAGGGGTCACTATTTAAAGCGGGATGTCTCTCCCTTTCAAAATGATTATTTTTAATCCATTTTGCCAAGCCATCTTTTGCATAACGCTTTTGATACCTATACATTAATATCTCAAACATAACTTGGTCTGCTGGCTCACCACCTTCCTCGGCATTTAAACCAAGAATGGTATCAACAACTTCATCTGGAACATTCTGCTCTATATACTCTTTTATCAAGTCTTGCACGGTAAGTTTAGCACTATCAATACCATAAACACACTTTTTAAGGGCTACATTAATCCTTGCCTTTCTTTTATATAATCGCTCAAAATCCTCAGAGTTTACAACCATATTAGTGTCCTCTTTTATGAGGTCTACCATATATTGCTTAACACCCTCAAGAATTTCATCAAGGCTCTTAAATTTTCTAACGTCTTCTACGTGTATCTTTCTCTTAGCATTTATGTACATAATTACCAAGACAATAGCTACACCTATTGCACTGGCAATAATGAGCGTCGTATTTAAATCAAATGACATTTATGCCTCCTACTTATTTCTTGGTATTATCTTCATCACTATCTGCTAAGGTTTTCGTAGTAAACTCCTCGCTACTTACAACAGTCTGAGAAAGCTTTGCCTCTCTATCCATCTCAACTTTAGCCTTTATTTGCTTTCCTCTTCTATCGCAATTTGCAATAGCATTTACAATATTCTTTAAATTCTTATATGGCTCTATCATTGCCAGTTCTTTATTTCTCATAGCGTTATATAAGTCTAATAAATGTCCTGTATTAGAAAACTTTAATATTTGAGAATTATAGGCCAACTGATGCCAAGGGGATTTCTTACTAACTGTAGCCCCAAGAACACCTTGTAAAGTCTTAATATCTTGAGCATGCCTATCAAACTTATTAACTACCATAATTGCTGGCTTATATTTAAGTAAAGTAGTTAACTTTCCTAGTTCTTTCTTTAAAGCATACAACTCCATTAAGCTCTGAGAGGTAACTATAATTATGATATCGCACTTCTGCAATAATTTCTTTGTTCTATCAGAAGAAAAATAATCGGTATCTATATCGAACACCTTATAATCATGTGGAAAACTATCAAGCATATAGTTAAGTATATACTCAATTTCTTCCTCCTTCATAGAGCCATCAACTGTGGTAAAAGCATCTATATTCATTGTGATTGGCTTACAATACTCAGGAATCTCTTCTGTCTTAACGGCACCAACCTTCAGCATATTAACTAACTTTGCTGGATTGGCTGTCTTATCATCACCAAGATTCCTCATTCCAAAATATTCAGCAATAGCTGTGGACTTTGGATTAGTATGTGTAAGACAAACTCTCTTACCACGAGAACTCAATTCTAATGCAATTAAGGATGCTATGGTTGTATTACCATTTCTTACTGTATGTGGAGAAAATACTGCTATATTCATCTATTAAAATCCCCCTTTATTCTGGCTTAGAAGCCATATCACTTAATTGCATAAGTGTTTTACCGCTGACTTCTTTAAGTTTATCATTGACAATGTTAGCAATAACAGCTTTTGTTGCTGAATCCTTTAACTCAACAACTGTTTTTGTTTCAGCTACCATCTGTAGCCACTTATAGTGGGTAGGCTTTAAAGCTACAACAAGGGCTTTATCTGTCATATTATATCCCCTATCTCTGTAATGTAATTTCCCCTCTTCCCATTTGCTATAAAAGGCAGTCAAAATAACCTCCTTAGACTCAATCTCAGGGGGCATATCGTCCTTAGTATCAATTTTTTCTGTTACTATAGGTGGCATAAGGCTTCTCTGCTTACCTCTTACTACTACAGTAAGGTCTACTTTATCGTCTAACTTCTCAAAAGTATCATATATAATATACTGATAATCAATACCATCATCATAATCTACATGGTTCTTGAAATTTAAATCACCTATAGAGCAAAACAACACCTGAATGCTACCTATTCTGTTTCTCTCATCTACATAATATTTATAAGAATTATCCTCGGTGACAATTAAAGTGTCACCGAGTTCTGTCATTCCGTTAGCAAGTAGAAGGGTTAAAAACTTCTTATCTGCTAAACCACAAAAATTAACTATGAACATTACTCTTTTCCCCTTATTATTTTAGTTGTTATATACCTCAGAAGCATCATTAATTACATCACTCTCACTTGCAGCACTGTTATACTCACCATTATTCTGCTGAGCCTCTGCATAAGCCTGCTGAGCTGCTAAGAACTGCTGATGTGCCTTCTGTCTATTATTCTGTAAATACTCTACAATTTCGCCATAATACTCATTGCCCTTTGCCTGCATATTAGAAATAAGCTGGCTCTCAAGCAAGTCTCTGTTATACCACTGATACTCACTAATATCAAACTCATCAGCAATATTGGGGTCCTGAACGATTGTAGAAAGTACATCTAGTCTCAATGGGTAGTAAATAATAGATGGGTCTTGTACTCCTGCATCAAGATACAATACGCCATAAAGCTCTAATCCATCATAATAAGACTTATCTGTCTGGATTGACCTATAAGTATGCAAATCTATTTCACTAACAAGAAGTCTTACAGTATTTGTATTGTAAACTGTAACAACTTCCTTATGTTTCATGGCAATCATATCTTGACCACCAGCATATCTTACACGAACATCAATATAGTCTCCAACTTCAAGACCAATTGGAAGTTCATCAAATGTTACGTCCAAAAATCTCAAATCTTTTGTTAAATAATCATCATAAGTTAAAGCGGGTGTGATTATAGTACCAGCAGACAAATTTGTCTTATATCTCATATTCTCTATGGTGCTTAAATCAGTTACATAACCGTCAGGTCTAAGGTCTTCATCATAAGTATATTTAGCTGGTATATCTACTGGCTCAAAGTCCTCCGCAGATATTTGAGCACCACTCTTTACGTCAATTTTTAACTGATAGGTAGTAGTAATTGGGCCTATTTCATCAAGCTCCTGATTTAAGGCATCAATTGTACCATTTAAGCCTGAAACCTGTGTTTCATACTTTTCTTTCATCTTATCAAAGTTACCTTTAACAATGACGATACTACCTACTATCCCGCCTACCAACAGGACTACACCAACTGCAATAAGAATTTTTTTGTTAACTTTGAGTTTCATACACTTCCTCCATGTCTTTAATTTGTAAAATTTTGTCTAAATCTACTTCTGATATGTTACTAAGTTCTGAAATTATAAGTATGTCCTCATACTCTGGAATTATTATTCTCAAACAAGGGGGGTCTTTTATACTTAAATCAGATAAATAAACCTCTGTATACTTGCTTGTTGATACTTTATATTGCAATGTATAACCTTCTTGGATTAAGTTATTGACAAATTTTATTGATTCATCCGTACTTAATGAGTAAATCATACCCTCTGAAATCGCCTTATCAGCCAATGCCTCCAAAGTAAAAGTACTAGGGGCTAATTCCTCTGTTAATTCTTCATCTTTAGAAATAACCTGCTCAAAGGTTATAAAGTCATATTCTTTATATGGCTCTAATGTATAATTATAGTTACTATTGCCATAAAAACCTAAATTTTTTGTTACATAAGTCCTAGTATTACCTGAATTAGACTGAGCATAAATTACACTATAAACTTCATTTAAAGTGTAGTCATTTAGTCGCATTATCTCTGTCTCAATCTCCCCTTCGTCTTCCACCTCTGTATCTTCTTTAGTTTCAACTACTATTGGGGTTGATAAACTTTCCTCAACTTTATCCTTTGGTGTGGATTTATTGCAAGACTTACCAAAAATTAAAAGTATTATTAGAAGCAATAATGCTAAAATGCCACCAATGATTTTATATTTATGTTCACTCCAAAAGAAACTATCAAATGGATTCATAATATTCCTCAATTTCTATACATGTTAGGATAACAAATTAACCTCATTTTCTGACTCCAATAAGGTATTAATCCTATTATTATTTGCTAATTTTCCCATATTTCCTAATAAATATGCTGGATTAATTGGTGTTTCATCCAAATAAACCGAAATTTTAACTGAGCCATCCTTTAATGTAGCCAATTGATTACCTTGTATTACACGACTACCTAATTTAGGCACATTATTAAACTTTCCTGTATAAGTGACTATTATACCCTTACCTGATTGAACTTTAACCTCTACAATATCAGTACTTGGGTCTCTATTTGAAGATATAATTACACCATTAAGAATATTTATAAGATTATCCCCATTTTTTACGTCTATAACTATACTATCAGATTGGGTATATTCTCTATATTGAGCAAAAACGGGTTCATCTTCAAATTCTGCATATTGCTTGACTTCCGCCGTAGTCTCCTCTTCATCAGTATAAATATAAATTCTTTCACCAAAGCCTTGTGCTAAATTATACGATTCTGATGGATTTATAGGCCATCCCGCATCCAAACTACCTATATCATAAGAATCATTTGCATATTTCTCTTTTTCAGATACAGAATCCACCAATTTATTATAAGTTGCCTGTAAGTCAAGGCTACCACCCTGTGCTACAAATGCATTATTTAATTGGCTATTAATTCTCGCTATCTCTACTGCATCCTCTATAATGTCTGGTGCAAAAAAGTCTTCTGTTAACAATAAACTAAGGTCATCTTCTTTTTTTGTTTTATCCTCTAATAATTCGTCATAGAGTCTAAAAACAGAATCCATATTTTGACTCTCTGCCAAGCTATCTATATTTAAATTTCTCAATTCTGCCCCAATGGAGTTCTTTAAATCTAGTTGTTCCTTGAAATTTCCTGAGTCTAATCTTTCCATGCCTACCAACTCACGTAAATCATCACAAGTGGCCCCATAACTAATATTGCATAAAAATAGAGTGCTTAACATAAAAGATGTAAAAATCAATTTAATTTGCATATATTTAACTACCTATTCTTAATCTTACACTTTGAATTTTTTGGTTATTTGTCTTTATTTTTTATTATTTATTTGGTTAAGTTTTTTTTATTATTTGTAGAAAAAAAGAGAAGGAGTTATAAACTCCTTCTCTTAAATACTTACTTAGTGTTAGTGTGTTGCTATTACTTCATTTTCTCCGTCTTCTGTTATACTTGCTGCTGTGTCTACGAAGAATGCAAGCACTACCTGTGAGTCTGACAAATCGGCATTATTGCCTACATAATCTATAAAGTTTGTTTCAAACTTATATGTCTTTATGTCATCAGAACTCTGGTCATAAATATTTATTGTTCCTTGGTCTCCCTTGTCCCTATCAAATTTATAATCTGGATAATTATACTTATCTCCGCTACCATCCTTAACTTTCTTAGCCTGTGTATAGTATAAATTCCAAACTGTTCCGATAGTCTTGATATTAGCGGTTGCAAATACTTTATAATGTCCGTCATTCTCGCCCTTCTCAAGAACAAGTCCACCATCTGTAGCCTGCATATTATGGTCTATTAACTGGTAATAGTAAAGTTTCTCACCATTCGGGTCATATTCTGTAGTTGTAATTTCTTCTGTAGGATGGTGATGCACTCCATTTGTTACAGGTACAAATACTGCTGACTTAGGAAGACTTAACTTAAAGTGCCATCTCTGTGCATGCCAGATATACTCTAAGTCATCAACTAAATCGAACAAGTTAGTTTCATGAACTTGATGTTCTGATGTATATACATGTCTGAATTGTTCATACATTGTATAACGTGTTCCTATAAAGCTTCTGCCCTTATTATATACTGACAATGCTTGAGCATTACCAATTCTGAAATACTCTCCACTTGGAATACGTACAGGCTTTGGTTCTGTTCCCTCTGGTACATCATACCAGTAATAATCTGCCTTGTCATCATCCTTGTAGTATTCCTTTACATTCTGAGCTACATACTCTGTTAATGCTTTTTCCATGTGGTTGTACATTCTTAAATCTGCTTCTTTCTTCCAATTTATGTTAATATCATAAGAGTTAAGCATCTTCTGAACTGTCGCATCTGTAATCTCTGCTGTCTTTCCACCACTAGGTGTCGTTACAAGCATATCTCCGTCTACTGACAATCCCTTTAATCCCTTACCGTCTGCTGCTCCGAAGAAGTTTATTCCGATGTACTTATTATCTGATAAATACCAAACATCAACAGGGGTAATGCTACCGTTGAGTACATTTAATGCATAGAAGTAAGTCTTAACATCTGCTCTATTCTGGTAATTTCCTGTAGAAGTTAACTCATAGAATAACTCGTATCCTCTTGTTAATTCATACTTCTTAAGCTGTTTAATGTTATTCTTACCAGATGTGAGAGGTGCTGTCATAGGGTCATTTCCAGCCTGTACATTATCTGCTGCACCTACACTGCTAAGTGTTACAGACAATGACATCTTATTCTTATTTGCCTTCTCTGCAGCAAGTTCTTCATCTGCATAATCATCTGATTTACTTGCACCCTTAAATAAGGATGAACCCCAAGTATTATAATATGCTGTGTTCCTTGCTACTTGTCTATGTCTTACGTCGTATGCTAATGCACCTGAGTTATAATGATAAGACAAGTAATCCCTCTGTATTCCATCAAAGATGTCATAAACAACACCCTCAATTATGTATGGCTTTGTCTTATCTGCTCTCTTAAAGAGGTTGATGTAGTTCGGGTCATTTGAGTAAATTATCATGAAGTTTCCAACTCGTCCTACTAAGTCAACTTTCTTTGTCAGAGTTGCTCCGTGGTCTGCATTATGATTCTTATATCTGCTCTTGTTTGTAGAATAATTTCTGTTATCGTTATCATTTACATGATATGGAACTTTGGTCTTTTTATCAACTGCATTTGGTACTAGCTTATTTGTAGCTACATTGCCTACTACTCTATCATACCTATCTTGAGGAGTCTTATACAAGAACTCGTTGGTGATTGATTCATAAACTGGTACTCCATGTCCTGACTGACCCCTATCACCCGCATTATATTCAAAGGTATCCTTTGCATAATACTTATTCTTACCATTAGGACTATCTGCATTAATTGCCTCTGACTCAAATGTGTATGGTGTAGAAGCCACCTCGTCGTTATTTAGCGTACAATAGAAATGATATAAAGGATGACCATACAATGTCTTATCAAATACTCCACCATTATCTGTAGAATTAGATGGTGATGCTACCCACTCTCCAGATTGTGTTACATAGTGTCCATATTTATCAAATGTATCGTCTGCATAACCTATATTATCCTCATTACCTTCTACTGGAATCTCAATCCATCTGTTTGCTAAATACTGCTCCCATAAGCCTGTTTCTGCTCTGTAGAATAATACATCAAAGTTAAACTTTACATATCTTTCTCTTACCCAGTTAACTGTGTAACCCGGTCTATTACTTTGTTTAGCATAGTTCTGTGAGGTACTTGGATATACAAATCTTCCTGTATCTATATCGTCCTTATATCCCATTCCTCTTGTGTTAGTTAC
>Ga0247611_10007460_pt1 | contig 13745 bp, 7 predicted proteins | sample 177DNAGHGhighgp2_FD_192422 | JGI IMG/M metagenome (GOLD analysis project Ga0247611, IMG submission 192422) | Sheep rumen microbial communities from Palmerston North, Manawatu-Wanganui, New Zealand - 1770 DNA GHGhigh gp2 | ecosystem: Host-associated > Mammals > Digestive system > Stomach > Rumen ...
GTAATCTCAATTTGGGCATCAGTGTCCTGACAGGCTGTGGCAATGAGTGCCACAGCTGCAAGAGACAAGGTATTAATAATGTTTTTCAGTTTCATAATCTAAATAGTATTTTATCATTCAACAGTAATCTTTGTACATTTAACGTTGTCACCGTTGAGCACGAAGACACCGCCCCAGCCGCCAGCTTTATATGCAGCGTCGAGTATTTCCTGAGTGAGTTCGAGTGCATATTTGCCACCATTACCTGCAAGGTCATACTCGGTGAACTTGCCACCCTCGGTATCGTTACCGAAGTTGCAGATACTAGCATAGGTGGGACCCCAGTGACCCTCAACGAACTGAATTTTCCAGTTGTCCTCCATCGGAGTAAGGTAGAAGTACAGCGTCTGGCCAGCCTTTGCACCGACTGCTGCCAACTCAGCACCGCCATCGGAGAGAACATACGGTTGGTTGCCCCAGTCGTCAGCGACAACTTCGCCTTCCCACAGGGTTTCTTCTACAGACTCGTAGTGAGTGGTGGTGATGCGGTCAACGACAACATTGTCGCCATTGAGCACGAAGACACCGCCCCAGCCGCCAGCTTTATATGCAGCGTCAAGCATCTCCTGAGTCACCTCAAGGTTAAAGTAGCCCTTGTTGGCTTCCAGGTCATATTCAATGAACTTACCACCCTCAGTATCGTTGCCAATGCTACAGATGCTGGCATAGGTGGGTCCCCAGTGACCCTCGACAAACTGAACCTTCCAGGAAGCATCCAAAGGCGTGATGTGGAAACTGATGATATCGCCAGGAACAACACCGGCATCCTTCAGTTCCTGACCACCGTCAGAGAGTACGTATGGCTGGTTACCCCAGTTGTCAGCAACAGCCTGACCAGTCCACAGAACGGTAGTGACCTCTGTGTTGGGGATGAAGTCGAAGGTATAGGTAATCTCGCCATTCGACGAAATCAGACGAACCTTAGAACCCTTCTTAGCCTTGGCGGGAATGCCAATAATCAGCTTGTTGTCGTTGGTCAGCACAAACTGGCAAGGCTCACCGTTAATCTCGACACCCGTCAACTTGTCGCCGTTAGCCACAGTCAGGGCGAACGCGTCGCCAGCCTTCAGTTCAGCATCCTCAGCAGGCAGTTCTGTGAAGTAGCAGAATACAGCCTCCTGGATGGTAATCTCAGGAACGTTGGCTACGGTAGTACCATTAGCCAGCGTCAGGACGGGGGCACCAGAAGTAGCGTTCATAGGAACAGACAGTGTGATAGCGTCGGCAGTTCCTTCAACATTAACAACATCTGACTCGCCAAATTGAACCTTCTTTACCAAGTCAAGGTTAGTTCCGTTGATGGTCACTGTTCCACCAGCGCTTACACTTGTGCTGTTATAGCCTGTAACAGTCGGTTTCACCAAAGTAAAGGGAACATCAATTTGGGCACCGTTGGCCATCGCCAGTTTGAGGTTACCCTCAGTGGCCGTCTCGGGAACGGTTACGGCGTATGCCTCTTTAGTGTTGATGATGTTCTGGTTGTTTGCGATGGTATACTCACCTTTGGAATCTGCAAATACAACATCAGTCACAAGATCCATATCCTTACCGTCAATCTGCAAGGTCTGACCTGCCTTTACAGGATTAGGAGTTGCTACGCAATTTGTAGGCTTCACAGTAGTCAAAGTACCCACAGGAACCTCTATGCCAGACTTGCAGACAAGCAGGATGTCACCGTCAGGAGCCTCAGCTGGCAGGGTGAACGTTACGCCTTTTCCGTCGTTGGCGATCTTGAGGTCGCTGACGCTTACACCACCAACGGTAATATCAGCAATGACATTGAAATATGTACCTGTGACGGTAATGGTCTCACCTGCCTTGGCAGTTATGTTGCCCAATGCTTCGGCTGTGTTACGCCCCTTAACGTTGCTAATTGTAGGAGTGCCAATTTCAATAGCTTTTTCAGTCTCAATGATTTGATACTCAACCTTGTTCTTGTCAACAACGGTCAGGTCAGCAGTATATAGTTCCAGTTTGCCAGTCTGCGCCTCCTCTGGAACCTCAACCTCGATAGCATAGCGGCTATGTGACTTAAAGTCTGCTTCGCTGACTACGATGCCTTTGGCAAAGGCTAATGACTGAATAAGATTCAAGTAGTCACCTTCAATCTTGATGACATCACCAGGCATGGCAGAAACTGGTATGTTGGTAATCTCTATACCTTCAATATAATTCAAATCCGTCTTTGTTGTAATGCGTTCGTCAGTCTTTGTAATAAGCACTACTTTACCTGGTATTGGGCCATCTTTGGGAATCGTTACGCGGATTTCACTTGGAACACCCGATTTCACAACATCAATGTTGGTAATAGAGATTCCTTCAGGAATTAAGACCTCACGCACTTGGTCTAAGTTGCTTCCTAAGAAGCGTAGCTGTCCTCCACGCATGACAGGCGACGGACCGTAAACGTTCAACGCTACACCGCCCTGATACTGGTTGGTATCCAAGTTGTCTTTGCTGCACGCTGTCAGGGATAGCCCCATGAGGGCTACCGCTAACAGGGTGATTATATTCTTAAAGTTTTTCATAACTTTACCTTTTTACATTTTACTTTTTACCTTTTATTTGTTAGGGACGGCACGGATGTTATCAATCTTGATGACGGGGTTACATTCCTTGCCAGTGATTCCGCCGCCGACAACAAAGATTGTAAGACTGGTGAAATCACTTGCTTTCAGACTGCCTGTAGCACTGCCTCCGCTCATGCCATACTTGAATTCACTGATGGGAATAGTAACTGTTACCCATTCGTCGGCTGTATCGAACGAGCCTGTAGCCTCCCACGGACGATAGATGCCACGAGGCAACTCGTCGTTGTTGAAGTAGGTGTTGTTACATCCTCCAAGAACATTGCCGTCAATATCCTTCACCCCGGCATTACCGTTGGAAATCTTAGTAACGCCACCAACGATTATCTGCATAGCACCGGCAGCCCAGGGATTAGCCTTCGGTACGAGCATCTCGAACTTGTACGACATATTGGTGTAATCGCTGAAGTCCGCCAAATCGGTCAGACGCACACCGTCACCACTATAAGTCTCCGGGTCAGCCCAGTTGCCAGGCCAGTACTCAAACGAGAATTTACCATCATTCCAAGCACCATCGGCTGCTAATGTTACGTCAGGATCACCTAAACGCAGATAATTACCAGAAAGTGAGGTCTCATCAGATTCTATCTTCTGAGGATGCCATCCATGATTACCTAACACTGCACCAGTCTTTGCGTTAGGAGTGTCAAAATCAAAGAGAATACCCCTGCTGTCCAAATAATGGAATGAAGATTTCGTCTTACCATAAATGGTTGTAACAGTGATATTACCCTCTTGAGTACATTCCGGCATTACAAATGTAATAGCGTTTTCTGTCTGGTCAGTAAACTCTGTAATAATTTTACCGTCAGGCAATGTGACTTGTAATGGAATGTTGGGATCATCAATAAAGTAACTTCCATAAATAGTTACAATGTTTCCAGGTTTGGCGTATTCATTAGACATGGAAGTCACAACAGGACCAGGGATGACAATATGGAAGTCATAATATACCGTATCCTGATTGTGAGTAATCATCGTTATCTTGTCATTCACAGCAGAAGGAATGTTCTTTGGCGTTGTCACAATGAGCGTATTATCGGTTATATAGCTCGAGTTGAGAACAGCCTCCAAATCGTTGAAGAACATTTGCTTAATACTCCTTAGGTTCTCACCCACTATAGCAATGACAAACTGTGGCCCAGCCTGAACCAATAGCGAGTCCTTTGAGTTTATGTCGGCAGGGCGGATATAGTAAATAGTAGGTGTTCCCCCTGTAGACTCATACTTGTCTGGCTCGTCCTTGCATGATTGCATAGAGAAGCAAGATGTTATGGATAGTGCTATGAGGAGTACTCTTCCTAATTTATTATTTTTGAATTTCATAATATACAAGTTTAAATGTTAAAATGATATAGTGCTAAGGTCGTAGTCCTCAGGTTCTTCCATTAATAAAGGATTATAAGAGATGTCAACTGATGACATAGGGATGGTGAAACTACGGTCAGTCACATTGGGTGCAGGTGTATTTGTATCGTAGTACATCGAGCTGGGATCGTAGTTCCATGTAGAATACTTACTTTCGTAATACTCTTTGTATAGTTTATCCAAACCAGCATAGGTATTACGCTTCTGGGCCTTGATCTCATTGATGGCACCCTGCGGATCGTAATAGTAGCGGCGTACATAGTCGTACCAGCGGTCACCTTCCATTGCTAACTCAAGACGGCGTTCTTTCCACACATCTTCCCAACTGATGCTTGTCGGATATTGGTAACCTTTCACTGAACGGTGGCGCACCTGATAGAAGTACTCTAACACTTTTGGATCAGACGATGATTTGTTATTGCCCATTGCTGCCTCACAATAAATGAGGTAGACATCAGCAAGACGGAGTAGGTGAGTGTAATTTCCATAATACATGTCACGCTTGGGAACGCCAATGCCCTCGGCTTCATGGTCTGCAACACTTCCAACCAAATGCTTTACGGGGTATGCTCCCGAAGTTGCATCCCAGGAACCTTGACCCTTGTGCTTGGCATAACCTTGATAGACAAGTTGTAAGATGTCAAAGCCTCCTTCGTCCATATAGAAATAGTCATAGGTGTCACCTGCCATCATCATCGTTGCCTTGCGGCGGTCGTCTACATTTTGGCGATTTTTGCTAAGTGGGTTTTCACCAAAAGCTTCAATTAAGTCAGCGCTAATTCCTGACCATTGTCCCCAGTTATCACCGAATTCGCTGAAGCCAGCAGGGGACAGGTCGCTCTGAAGAGAGTTTTGACAGGTCCAGTCGCCATTAACAGTCCAAGCCCATGAAATGAGACATTCCTCATTGACATTGTTATGTCCACGGAAGAGGTCTGAATAGACAGGCAGAAGGTGACGTCCACTGTGTTCAATTACATCTAATGCAAGGTCTGCAGCTTTTGCAAGATCTTCTGCGTTGCGTTGATGAGGTGTGCATGTGATATAACTATATGAGCCGGAATTGTAGGTCGTATTTTCTTCGCTGAATCCTGCTTTTGTCAAATACACTTTGGCAAGTAAGGCTTTTGCACAATATTTGTCTATGCGTCCCTTTCCGGTCACATCATGTTCAGGAAGCAGCTCGATGGCTTTTTCCAATGTCATGATAATGTAATCATAGACAACACTGATCTTTGCCTTGTGTAATGATGTTGAACTTTTGCTGTTGATAATTTCCAGCGGTTCGTGAATAATAGGAACTGCTCCATACGTACGAGCCATATAAAAATATGCAAATGCTTTCCATGTAAGAGCCTCGCCCATGCAGGCATTTTTGACTTCCTGAGAAGGTCCTACACTTGCTTTCAGGTTACTGTATACAGTCATACAATGCGTATTGACAGCCCAAAGTGAAGCACTCATACTTGACAAGTATTGGTCAGATCCATCAAGCGTAAAAGTTAAATACGCACTATTTCCCTGTTGATAGTTACCTGACATAATTTCACCAACCTTGATAAAACCACGTTGGAAATCATACCAGGGCGAGTTGTACAGATAGTTGACACCTGCACGGCACTGGTCGTCGGTGCTGTAATAACTCGATGTGTCATATCCGTCTTCTGTAGGTCTGTTCAAATAGTCTTCACAAGAAGACAAAGATAAACCTGTTAAAGCGATATATGCTATTGTTTTTATATTATACATTTTCATAGTGATATCTTATTATATATTAGAATGATACATTAAGACCAAAAGAATAGGTTGTAGGTGATGGATAGCGACCTTGGTCAAGGCCGTACACATAGCCGTTGGTGTCAGCAGTAGAACGTCCCACTTCAGGGTCATAGCCATCATAACCCGTGATAGTGAAGAGATTCTGAATGTTACAATATACGCGGAGGTTGTCCAGGTATAGTTTTCTTGCCCATTTCTGAGGCAGCGTGTAGCCTAAGGTAATATTCTTCATGCGCAAATATGAACCATCTTCAATGTACCTGTCACTCCAACGGTCATTATTATTGGGGTTATTAATGCGAACGGCAGGCAGGCCCGTGGGATTGACCACCTGTACGTTGTCAATATCGTCATACCAGTTCCATACCGTACCGGCATTGTTTCCCTTATAACCCTGGCTATAGTCCTTATCAGGGTCAATAGGAGTAACAATAGAACGTCCTAATATAGATGAAGCCTGATTGGTCCAGACGTCTTTCATGGCATCAAGTTTGCGACGCAGGTAGTTACCGACCTTATTGCCGACAGAGCCATTGATAAAAATGGTAAGATCGAAGTCCTTATAGCGGAAGGTGTTAGTCCAACCAAAAGTGTATTTAGGCATAGGGTTGCCAATATATGTTTGGTCTCTTTCGTCAATCACACCATCGCTGTTCAAGTCTTTATATTTGATATCGCCTACCCAAACGGTATTGTAATGGTCGAATCCTTCTTTGTTATAAGCCACAGGCTTGGGACTGGTTTCAATGTCTTCCAGACTGGTGTAGACACCGTCAGTGACATATCCGTAGAACTGGAACAAGGGCTGACCGACATCACTTCTTGAAACAGGATCATCCCACATACCGTTACCGATAATAGCTGCACTGGAAGTGCCGGCTAACTCCTTCAGTTTGTTCTTGTTCCATGAGATTTCGAACTCGGAGTCCCAAGAGAAATCTTTGGTTGTAATAGGATGAGTGTTAACAGTAAGTTCAAGACCAGTATTCTCAATTTTTCCATAGTTACCCCATGGGGCCTCTAATGCAGAGGAACCGTTACCGCTGGTACCCATATACGAAGGCAGCTGCATCCTCATCAGCATATCGTTGGAAACCTTTTTATACCAGTCGACTGTAATATTAATCTTATTGTTGAAGAAACCAAGGTCAAGACCAATATTTGTTTGTTCCTGAGTCTCCCATTTTATGCTTCGGTTTGCAAAGCCCTTAGGCCTTTGGGATTCTCCAAGGCCACTAACCATTGTAGTTAACTCGGAAGCCCATTTACCACCACCAATGTTAGCGTTACCTGTTTGTCCCCAACCTAAACGCAGTTTACCATTGGAAAGCCATTTCTCGGTGTATTTCTTGATAAAAGCTTCATTGGAGAAACGCCACGCAACAGCAAATGAGTGGAATGATCCCCATCGGTCTTCGGGACCTAAGTTTGCACTACCGTCGCGACGGAAAGTGTAGGTCAGCAGATAGCGGTCATCATAATTATAGGTTTCGCGCGTGAAGAATGAAACCATTGCAGAGGAACCAAATCCTGAATTGATTTTATAGCTATCCGTTTTTCCGAGTTTCGGATTATGTATGGCATTTGTCTCAAGGCCGGTAGACTCGCCTCCCATATAATCCCATTTGCTTTCCCAGCATTCTTGTCCTAACATGGCGGAGAAACTGTGTTTGCCAATCTGTCCATTGTAAGTGAGATAATTCTTTATTTGAATAAATTGGCCCGTGGTCTTCTGAACGCTGATGTTGTTCATGGTGCGTTTCCAGTTGCCAAAGTCCAATGTCGGCATAAATGTTTCTGCACGGTCCCAATTAAAATTGTAGCCAAGTTCAGTATGCCAAACGAGCCCCTTCAAGAAAGTAACTTCCCCGAAGATATTTCCGTTAATATTGTTACGCTTGTAAAGGATATCGTTGGCCAAAGCCTGTGCGACAGGGTTAGGAGAGTTGTCACCTTCACGTGAAATAGAGGTGTAGTTGCCAAACATGTCGTAGATTGCAACATCTGGCAGCTTGGTGAGCGCGTAGGTAATGACACCTTCGTCCTGATCAGCCTTCAGAAGTTTCTCAGAAGTATGTGCGTATGTTGCGTTCAATCCTAATTTCAGCCAAGGCTTCAGCTGTGCGTCCAGGTTTACACGGGCACCGTTACGCATAAATTTAGAACCAACGATGGTACCATCCTGATTCATATAGTTGGCACTGACATAGTACTTGATAGCCTCAGAACCACCTTGTGCACTAATCTGATGCTGATGCTGGAGTGCAGTGCGGAAAATGGCATCTTGCCAATTGGTACCTTTGCCCAAAAGACTTGGGTCGCTCAATGCAGGACTTTTTGTGGCCATTCCTTGGGCAACCATATCATTATAATATTCAGCAAACTGACGCAAATTTAGAATATCTATGCGCTTACCCTGATACTGCCAAGCTACCATGCCATCGTATGTGAATTTAGCTTCTCCGCTCTTACCGTGCTTAGTGGTAATCAGGACGACACCATTAGCACCTTGAGCACCATAGATAGCGGTGGCAGAGGCGTCTTTCAAGATTTCCATCGATACGATGTCGGAAGGGTTAATAGTAGAAAGGGGAGATACTGTTGAAACAGATCCATTGCCCAGTTTGTCGCCCAGACCGACAGAAGCACCTGATGAATTAGAGTTACTCCAAATTACACCGTCTACAACATAGAGGGGCTCTGCATTTGAGTTGATAGTGGCCTGACCACGTACGCGGATAGATGTAGAAGAGCCAGGAGCACCCGAAGTGGCCATAGAAGTTACACCGGCTACACGTCCTGCAAAGGCTTGGTCAAGGTTAGTGATGATGGAGCCTTTCATCTTCTTCTCGTCCATTGACCCCGTGGCACCTGCCAAGTCAGACTTCTTCATCGTACCGTAACCTACGACTACCACTTCGTCGAGCACTTTCTTGTCTTCCTCGAGGGTAATCTGGTAGTTACTGCGGCTGTCAATCTTGATTTCCTTCGACACATAGCCGATGTAGCTGACGACGATGGTCTGACCTTGATTGACGCTGAGTGTGAAGTTGCCGTCAAAGTCGGTAGCGACACCGTTCGACGTACCTTTCACTACAACACTTGCACCGATGACCGGACCCATGGCATCCGTCACAGTACCCGTAATCTTCTTCGCCTGTTGCACTTCGTTGGGCAGCGGGAAACTGCCCTCTGCTGCATACATCACGGGCGAATAGCCCAGCAGGGTCATTGCGCATAATCCTGCCAGCAGAGAGTTTTTACTGCAATTTAGATTCATACTTTGGTTTGTTAGTTAATAGTATTATAATGTTCTCGATTTCAAGTTGACGATGCAAAGATAGTGTAAAATCTGGAAATATCATAACTTTTTTTTGTCTAATTTTGATACTTTTTTGCAAAAAAGCAGAAAAAGTCAAAATGAGTGTAAATAGTACAATGTCCGTTCCGTTCCTGGTATTTCCGCGCGTACATTATATATAATTATTTCAAAAATCTCCGAAAGGTTTCCGAAAGAACTCCGAAAGGTCCCTAACGCAGCACTTAGAATTTTCTATGATTTCGCTATGTGCCAGCTATGCCTAAATATAGGATACTTTTAAGTTTTTTTATAAGGTTCAGTAGGGTAAAGTATGCAAGTTTATCAAAATAATATTGCAGTTTTCCGAAAAATAATGTTAACTTTGCAACGTCAATTGAATGATTAAAACTAAAGACCAAAATAAGCATGAAGAAAACGGGCTTGATTGTTTTGCTTCTGGTGCTTTTCGGCTTTCTGCCGATAAAGGCACAGATTCGTGGTAACAATATCAACGTGCTGGTAATGCCTGATCATCAGGACTGGCAATACGAAGTGGGGCAGACCGCACAGTTTAAGGTCTGTGTCCTCAAGTCATCGGCAGAGTTGGACAATGTGACTGTCGACTATGAGGCAGGCCCTGAGATGTATCCTGAAGTGAAAAAACAGGGCGTGCTCCTGAAGGACGGAACGATGACATGGAAGGCAAAGATGACTAAACCGGGCTTTTATAGGTTGACGGTGACTGCCCATGTGGGTGGAAAGGAGTATAAAGGTTCCTGCACGGCTGCCTTCTCGCCCGAGAAGTTGAAGCCTACAACGGTAGAACCCAAGGATTTCGACCAGTTCTGGACGAAAACCTTGGAAGAGGCCCGATGGACGGTACTGAATCCACAGCGTGAGTTGCTGCCGGAACGTTCCAACGAAGAGGTGAACGTCTATCAGGTCTCGTTCCAGAACATCCGTTGGGGCTCGCGTACCTATGGTATATTGAGCGTTCCCACTAAGCCCGGCAAGTATCCTGCCTTGTTGCGTGTACCTGGAGCAGGTGTCCGTCCCTATAGCGGTGATACCTATACGGCTCCAGGAAAGGCTATTGTGCTGGAGATTGGTATTCATGGGGTGGACGTCACCCAGCCCCAGGCATTTTATGACAATCTGATGAACGGTGCCCTGAACTGTTATTGGAACTTTGGTATGGAGTCTCGCGACGACAGCTACTACAAGCGTGTGGTGGTTGGTTGCGTTCGTGCCGTTGACTATATTGCCTCATTGCCCGAGTGGGACGGCAAGACCATCGGTGTGACGGGGGCAAGCCAGGGAGGATTCTTGTCTTATGCAACAGCAGCACTGGACAAGCGCATCACCTTTGTGGCTGCTGTTCATCCGGCACTCTGCGACCATACGGCTTCGTTGCAAGGCGTAGCCTGTGGGTGGCCTCACTATTTTTATTGGAATAAGGGAAAAGGCGTGGAGAAGCAGGTAGAGACCAGCCGCTACTACGATGGCGTTAATTTCGTGCGTCGCATTCAGTGCCCCACGTGGGTGTCGTTCGGCTATAACGATGACGTGGTACCTCCCACGACAGCCTACGCAACCTATAATACACTGACCTGCCCCAAGACGCTGAGCATCTATCAGCAGACAGGCCACTTCTGGTATCAGGAACAGTGGGACGAATGGCAAGCTTGGATGAAGAAGCAGTTGGGGGTTAAGAATTAAGAGTTAAAAAGACATGAAGAGACATATATATATAATAGGTATAGCCATGATGATGGCGGCCTGTGGCCAGCAGAAGGCCGTAGTAGAGAAGTCGCAGAGTGAGCAGTTGGCAGAGCGTATGCAGAACTTGCAACAGCACGGTTACATGATGGGCCACCAGGATGCGCCGTTCTATGGAGTCAAGTGGGATGGAACCAATGTGGGTGCAGAACCCTCAGACTCCTGCGACGTATTGAGAACCGTCGGTGACTATCCTGCCGTGATGGGCTTCGACCTGGGCGGTATAGAGATGGGCGATGCCAAGAATCTGGACAGTGTTCCTTTCACTCGTATACATGATGAACTGATAGCCCACCATGAACGGGGTGGTATCGTGACTCTGAGCTGGCATCCACGCAATCCGCTGACGGGTGGTACTGCGTGGGATGTGGCTGATACGACTGTCGTCAGGAGCATTTTGCCTGACGGCACTCAGCACGCCAAGTTTCAGACATGGATGAAGCGAGTGGGGGATTTTGTGGAGTCGCTGAAGACCAAGGACGGGCAGCGCGTTCCCATCATCTTCCGTCCTTGGCACGAGAATAATGGCTCGTGGTTCTGGTGGGGCCAGAAACTCTGTACGGACGAGGAATATCACGGACTATGGAATATGCTGCAGGATTATCTCAAAGATGAACGTGGCTTCTCGAATCTGCTGTGGAGCTATTCGCCTAATCTGGACGGTGGCTGGAACGAAGAGCGTTTCCTGGCACGCTATCCGGGCAATGACCGTGTGACGCTGATTGGCGAGGATGCCTACCAGTGGGGTACGGAAGAGGATTTTAAGTCGGCCCTGACGGCAGATATGACTTTCCTCAGCGACTTCGTCAAGAAGAATGGTAAACTGCTGGCTCTGACAGAGTGTGGCATGAAGAATATGCCTGACTCTACGTGGTGGACACGGGTGCTGGTACCTATTATGAACCAGTATCCCATCTGCTACTTCCTCTTGTGGCGTAACTACAAGGAAGAATATTTCGGTCCGGCACCCGAACTGCCTTGTGCTGCTGACTTCAGAAAGTTGTATGAGGCAGAAAACACCTTGTTCCTGAAAGAAATCAAATAAAATAGCAAGCAATATGAATTTTCAAGAGAAAGTAAAGGCGCTCAGAGCTCACCACGAGGAGCTGCTGACGCGCAAGAACGAGCCCATGGAGTGGGGCAATGGTATTTATGACAAGTGGAAGAACCCTATACTGACGGCTGAGCATACACCATTGGAGTGGCGCTATGATTTCTGTGAGCAGGACAATCCCTACCTGATGCAGCGCATCATGATGAACGCCACACTGAACTCCGGTGCCATCAAGTGGCAGGGTAAGTATGTTCTGGTAGTGCGTGTGGAGGGTGCTGACCGCAAGTCGTTCTTCGCAGTGGCTGAGTCACCCAATGGTGTGGATAACTTCCGTTTCTGGGACGAGCCGATTACTATGCCCGACGATGTGATTCCTGCTACCAACGTTTACGATATGCGCATTACAGCCCATGAGGACGGCTGGATTTACGGTGTCTTCTGTGCTGAGCGTCACGATGATTCTCAGCCCGGTAACCTCAGTGCAGCCACTGCTACGGCAGGTATTGCACGTACCAAGGACCTGAAGACTTGGTATCGTTTGCCCGACCTGAAAACCAAGTCGCAGCAGCGTAACGTTGTGTTGCATCCGGAGTTCGTCAATGGCAAGTATGCTTTCTACACCCGTCCTCAGGATGGTTTCATTGATACGGGTTCCGGCGGTGGCATTGGCTGGGCACTGGTTGACGACATCACTCATGCTGAAATCCAGGAGGAGAAGATCATCAATGCCCGTCACTATCACACCATTACGGAGGTGAAGAACGGTGAGGGTCCGCACCCCATCAAGACTCCTAAGGGATGGCTGCATCTGGCTCACGGCGTGCGAGCTACGGCTGACGGACTGCGCTATGTATTATATATGTATATGACGTCGCTGGAAGACCCTACGAAGGTAATTGCCCAGCCGGGTGGTTTCTTCCTCGTTCCTCAGGGCGACGAGTATCTGGGTGATGTCATGAATGTGGCGTTTGCCAACGGATGGATTGCCGACGAGGATGGTAAGGTCTTTATCTACTATGCCTCAGCAGATACTCGTATGCATGTGGCTACCTCGACCATCGACAAACTCATCGACTACTGCATGAACACACCCGAGGACGGCCTCTATACGGCTGCCTCTGTGGAAACCATCAAGAAACTGGTGGCCAAGAACAGGAATTGTAAATAGTAAATTGTCAAACAGTAATTACCTATATGGCTAAATCAACCTTAAAAGAAAAAATCGGCTATGGCTTTGGTGATATGTCGTCCAGCATGTTTTGGAAGATATTCTCCTACTATCTGCCGTTCTTCTATTCGAATATCTTCGGCCTCTCGCTGGTCGATGCGGGTGTGCTGGTGCTCGTGACTCGTATCTGGGATGCTGTCTCAGACCCGATGATGGGTATCATCTCTGACCGTACGCAGACCAAGTGGGGTAAGTATCGTCCCTATCTGCTGTGGGTGGCTCCGTTCTTCAGCATCTGTGGTATCCTGCTGTTTACCACACCAGACCTTGACTATGCCGGAAAGCTCATTTGGGCTTACGTCACCTACATTCTCATGATGACCGTCTATACAGGTATCAACGTGCCCTATGGTGCCATGTTGGGTGTGATGACTGACGACTCGAACGAGAAGACCGTCTTCTCGTCGTTCCGTATGTTCTTTGCATACGGTGGCTCGTTCATCTCGTTGTTCCTTTGGGAACCCCTGACCAATCTGATGGGCGGATATAATGCTCCCGGCGGCTGGTTCTGGGCTATGGTAGTGATTTCGGCTGCATGTTTCGTCATGTTCATACTCTGCTTCACCATGACACGTGAACATCTGAAAACCATGTCTACTGTTTCTGTAG
>Ga0247611_10007461_pt1 | contig 13744 bp, 11 predicted proteins | sample 177DNAGHGhighgp2_FD_192422 | JGI IMG/M metagenome (GOLD analysis project Ga0247611, IMG submission 192422) | Sheep rumen microbial communities from Palmerston North, Manawatu-Wanganui, New Zealand - 1770 DNA GHGhigh gp2 | ecosystem: Host-associated > Mammals > Digestive system > Stomach > Rumen...
CACAAACCACTTCATATTTCATTTCTCTTGACGTTTTTTTTGTATAAGATTGACATTCCTTATTTTTATCAGAAAAAATCATATCAAGCGTTGCAATATCTCCCTTTTCAAGAAGATAAAACCAAGGATAATAATAATCGAATCTATATGAATTTAAATATAATTTAGGTACATATAATTTATTTATTTGGTCAATTTGATATTGTTGTCCATAAAAATGTTCGACCAGCTTTTTTGTTGTAAGTTCAGTTCTTCCAAGATTAGTTAAAAAGAAAAACAATCTATATTGTTCTATTCTATCAGTTGGATAAAACATCATTTTTGATTCAGCTATAGTTGTTCGTCCATATGAAGCCATAAGAAAAATCCTTTAAATAATAATAAGCGGAATATAATATTCCGCTTATTATTATACTATCTTTATAGTTTTTTGTCAACAATAAAATTACCAATGTTTTTCACTTTTACATTCTTTTTCAACTGAATCGAAACAACCTTTATAGAATCTATAAGTCAATTTCTTCAATTGAAAGTATTCAAGAGTTGTATGTCCTTCATCGTAAAGTTTATAAATAAGATGCCTTAAAAATCCTTTACGTGGAAAGCCGGGTTTTATCATATCAACAAAATCTTCTTCTTCCTTATCGTAAATTCCAATAATACCACCATCTTTAATAGATACTTCAATCTCATATTTTAAACTATCAATATTAAAAACCTTATTATCAATAATTTTTTGACATTCTTTATCGTCAATTGGCTTATCACTTTTTTCCATAAACCATTTATTGACTTTTGCTTCAAGTTTTTTATTATGTTTTTCTATATTTTCAGGTCTCTTTGTTTCATCAAGAATAGGTCTCATCCATTCGAGAACCTTACCTAAATCAAGATTATGTTTAATAACATAATACAAAAGACCTTTTTCTAAATCATATTCATCACCATGATTTGGCTTTAAAATATCAACTTCTTTTGTCCCATCAGGAAATTTTGCCACATATACATCGTTTTTAGTTTCATGAATAATTTTAGGCAAAACCATCTCTGTTTTCTTTTTTTGAGAATTAAAATTGTTAAAATCGTTTCCTGACATATATTTATTCAAAAAGTTATTCCAACTGTTCCACCCATCGTCCGGACTGGTACTATTTGTTTTTACAACAAAATAACTATTATCTTCACAATCTTCATACCTATCAATACTATCAATCAAAACCATTATATATTACCTCTTATTCTACAATATAATAATCTTTTAAAATATCTTCCATATTTTCATAATCTTTTATGAATTTTGGTTTTCCATTTTCATCTTCACCTTGATACACATATCTCGGTTCTTGTTTTATTTCATATACTTTTATCATTTCATTACTTGTAAACGGAGATTCATCAAAAACCTTTTTTCTTATTTTTACTGTTTTATATGTACCATCTTTTATGTGATATAAAACAGACCGAATTGTTTTTTTAAACATCATTTCTTCTACATAATAAAGATTATCTGGGGCATTTTCATCTTTAGTATATATCTGACCAAGATATTCATTTTCGTAAAAAAGAACGTCTTTTATGTTATCTTGTAATGAATTTAATTTTTGTAAAAGAAAATTGAAAAATCCTACTTCATTAAATCCTTTTAATGTTTTCGATGTCTCTACTTCACAAAAATTTCTCAATACATCTATTTTTATAGGAATTTTTTCTTCATTAGATATTTTAAATTCCTTTCTCCCGTGTATTTTTTGATAACAAGAATAAAACTTTATCAAACAAGATATTGAACCATAATTAGAAAAATATCCAATAGCAATAAGTTTCTCTATATGTGCAGTATTTATTTTTAGTTTCTTATTCTCTATCTCCTTAAGTATATCATAAAAAGTTGCTTTTTTATCACTAAAAATTAAACCAAGTTTGTATAAATCTTCAGATGTCGTTGCAGAGAAACCTTTAATTGATTTTAGAGAAGTTGCAATGCTATTATTTTTTATATTTGCAATAGATTTTCTATTATCATCCCCAAATTTTGGTTTTGGAAATGAGATATTGAAATATTTGGTTGCTTCTTCTTTAGCTAATACAATTTTATCCTTGTCTTGGTTCTCTTCGAGAAGATTTAAATATACTTCATAAAAAAGCAATGGATATGTTTTTTTGATTAATGCACAATATAAGCCATCAAGAGCTACACACATAGCATGTGAATTTGAGGTAATAATACCTTCATTCACAACAAAGTTATGATAAGGTGCTTCCATTTCAACATCATAGACTTTATCTTCCTTTAAAAATTCAATTGATTTAATTTTGCATAGATAAGCATCTTCATTTTTCGCAAAAAGTTCATCGCCTATTTTTAAATCTGATAGAAGTTTATCTCCTTGATTGGTTGGAAACTTATGATTCATAGTACAATCTATGTGATATCCGTTTTCAAGGATAACTCTATATATCTTAGCAATTCCACTATATCTTATATCAACAATTTCATTAGGATAAATTCTATTATCTTCCCTTAATGATAAACCATTCCCATATCCTTCTCTTTTTATTTTTTTATATAATGCAATATGACCAGTATTTTTTGCATATTCTTTTGAATTTTTCACATTATACATTTCTTCAATTGTAAGAAGTTTATGGTTGCCTATGGCTGATTTTTGTATAATCGTATCACCAGATAAACAACTATTGAATGCATACCCACAACAATCGCTAATAACTTGCCAAATATCTTCAATAATTTGTTTAGCTCTATTTGATTCTATGTTTTCCACGGTTGTTAATTTTTTAAACATCATTTCATGAAATTCTGTTTTGCATTTTTGAACAACTTCTGGTTTCTTTTTTGCAATTGCTTTAAGCATTGTATAACAGTCAGACATATCATAGCCAGCGTAGTTCAATATTGCCATAACGTTTTCTTGATACATCATCATTCCATGCGTAGAAACAAGTAGTTTATCAATTCCTTGAACTCCATAAGATAATGTTTCTCTATCTTCAAATTTTTTGTAAAGAGACTTAAAACCGGGCCTAACAGCAGCTACAAAAGCAGCTAATTCAGCAATATTGCGTGGTTTATATCTCATTACTTTTTGTCTTGATCCTTCTTGTTCAACTTGATTAATTCCCATTGTGATTCCACGAGCATAGATATCCCATGCATTATGTTTTTCTGCCAACATTAATAAATCTTCAATAGAAATCACATCTCCACCAATTCTATCGTATAAACGATATATCAGCTTAGAAACATCTACTTTTAATAAATCTGCTTTTAAAAACTTATAGTTTTCAATCCAAGCACCGTCAGCGCAAACACAAAGAGTTTCTTTTTTATTTGTATCACTTTTTACAAGAATAAGACCAAATTCTTCAATAATATCTTCCGAATAAAGAAGGTTTGCACAAGGATGAACAGACAGACTATTAACAAGTTTCAAATAACTTGTACTTTCTTTGTATATCTCATAATATTCAGGAGAAATATAATCCTGAATATTTATATTATCTTTTTCATCATCAGAAGCATGTTTTAAATCAAGTTCATATTGGTCAATTTGCTCGGAAATTTTATTTGCAATATCAAAATCAACATTATTAACCCTTGCATACATTTTCCAAGCACCCTTATTTTTCATTGTGCCATAAGCAATTAAAGGATAACAATGTCCTTTTCCATAAATATCTTCCATCGCTATTTGAAGTTTATCAGGATAACCTGAATTATGGTCAATATCAGCAAGACTTTTAGCTTCAAGAACTCTTTTTGCAGACAAAAAACGTTCAGCATACAATGGAATGGCTGATTGCATTTTATCAACTTTGGTAAAGCCAAGAAAGAAATTCACTAAAAAAGAAACAGAAGAACCTCGTCCAGTTGGACTTAACATACATCCAAGTTCTTTTCCTTTTTTAATAAACTCATAATTTCCCAAAAAATAATCAGCGTGATTAATTTCATGAATAACAGCTAAATTTCTTTCAATTTCATCTCTATATTCTTGTTTTTTTTCTTCATTAAAATTCTTGCTATATTCGTTAAATCCATTATAAACAATTTTTCTTAATTCATCTTCTTTTTGCTCTGTTGTCATATTTTTATATTTTAAAGCAACAGGCATTTTAATTTCTTTTGTAAAACATTCTCCTGTATATTGTTCAACATTTTCAAGAATGTATGTATTCTTTATTGATTTTTCTATTTCATTTTCTGATAAAACACCTTGAATTTTAAATCTATCAAAAATAGTCTTCTCATCTGGAAAATCAAGAATAAATTGCTCTTCTTCAGGATAACGAATATTTCTACTTTCAATGTAGGCATTTCTTTTTTTTGCGTCTTCTGGGTAAATATAATGAGAATCAAGTCCACAAATATATTCAATCCCATATTCTTTAGACCAATTTAAAATATTTGCATTGATTTCTTTTTGAATATCAACATTATGATTTTGTACTTCTAAATAAAAATTATCTCCAAAATGTTCATGTAATTTTAATACAAATTCTTTAGAATATTCAAAGCCATATTTATAAAAGGCTAAACACGCGCTTGTGCACCAAATATCATCTTTTGGCAATGATAAGATAGTTTCAACATCAAGACGGGGTTTATAATAAAAACCCTCAACATTTGCAATTGTAAGAGCTTTATTTAACGCTCTCCTACCATTTTCATTTTTTGCAAGTAAACAAATATGACAATTTGTAGAATCTTTTTCTTTTCTATCTTTTACCCAATATGCTTCAGCACCAATTAAAAGTTTTAAATTATTAGCCTTTGCTAACTCATAATAGTTTATAACATTGCCTTGCCAACCATGCTCCACAGTTGACAAAACAGTTTGATTCAATTGTTTAATCCTATCGACATATTCCTCAACAAAAGTTGAGGAATCTGCTTGCCTAATATTTGTCCACATGCTATGTTTATAATAATTTACAAAAGCCATATTTTAAATCCTCTATTTAGATTATATCATTAAAAAATAAAAAAATCAATATTATCCAAATAAATCTTTCAAAAAAGAATCTTCTAATTTTTGAAAATTTGTAATTCCTGATTGGTATTTTTTAAATGCATCACATAATTTTGAAACATCACACAACATATTACAAAAAAAGGAATTTTTTTCATCAATAATCTCAGGAACCCAAAAAGATTCATTATTTATATTACTTTCTATTTCATAAACTGTATCATCAACATAACTCAAAAACTCATTTTCCTTTTCAATATTTGTATCATATTCTAATAAATAATCATTTATCTTATATTTATTGATTAATTCTTCAGGAAAAAAATCTAAAGTATTCATTGTTTCGCAAGCTGAAAACATCTCATTTATTTTATCATCATTGTATCCTATTTCATATAAATATTTAGTAAATTCACTCCTCATCTTATCAAGAATTTCATTTCTTTCACAAATTCTATGAGATGTTTTTTTAGATTTATTTACCCAAGATACATCCGCATATTTAAGCATATCCCAATACACATGAGAAACAGATGTTCCAGCTTCTTCAAGAGCTATTTTATATAAAAGCAATTGCCTCGCTTTTTTATCTAATTCAGATGTTTTAAACGCTGATGATGTTTTCCAATCTATAACAGAAACAGTATTGTCTCCATTGTCTACAATAGCATCTATATACCCCTGAATCCATAAACCATCAAAATCTAATAAAAAATGCAATTCATTTTCTATAATATTCATTTCATAAAACTTAGAATTATTACAAAAATGAATAATATCATATATCCACTTTTCTTTTACTTTTTCTGACGAAAATGAATAACCTTTTAATTCAGCATCCTGTAATTCATTTAAAATTTCTTTCCTAAAGTCAATTTCTTCTTTGGAATCGTTTCTTTTTATTATAAATTGTTTCTCTAATAAAGAATGAACTTTACTTCCAAGTACAGAATATATATTTTCTGATTTTTCCTTACTTTTTTCTATATATGTTTTATAATATTTATATTTACAGGTATTATAAGTTTCCAGTCTACTTACAGAGTAGACTGGAATATCTCTTTCTATTAGCTCAGATAATTTATTGTCTGCATCTTCTCTAATATATGCAATCATGATTTTTACAACCTATTTATAACCATTCTTGATGTGGAAAGTTAATCTCATCTATTATCCATTCCATTTCCGATGTATCAACAGATTCTACGAATAAATCTTCATGTATTTCTGGAAAAAATTCATTTTGACATAATTCAAATTCATCTGGTGAACAAGTCATTTTTGCTATATACATACTTAAAAAATCACCAACTGTCATTTCTAACTTTATTTTTTCGTCAATTTCAATTGTTTTATCATCTCTTAAAATATTCATTTTATTTATTCCTTATATTCTTTCTTACATTCACTTAATAATTTATTAAAAACATCTAAACCATAATCAATAGGGGACGTTTTACTTCCAGATTTTAAATATTTCCTATTTTCATCAAAAATATAAAAGACATTTTTTTTATAAAAATATAATTTTTTAAATTTTTCACATTGTCGAATCATGTGAGTTTCAGTTATATCTTCATCTAAACAAATAATTACATTTTCAACATATGTTTTTAATATTTTTGATACTTGATTTTTAGATAATGAATTTCCACCGCAAGCACAAGCATTATTTATACCTAAAGCGGAGCACTTCATAACACTTTTTGTACTTTCAAATATATATAAATCATTATTATATATTATATCAGAATAATTTTCAAAAAAACCATATAAATGATTTGTTTTTTTAAATGGTATAATAGGAAACCATTTCGGAGTATCTTCATCTATTTCTGTTTGATTTATTCTTCCTTCTATTCCAACAACTTTGCCATTTTCATTAAACCAAGGTACACAAATTCTTGAAGTATTATCGTCATAACATACATGAAACTTCTTTTGAGTGTTTGTATCTATTCCATCATTATAAAATAAAATTGAAGGCAAGTTCCTATAGTTATTTAAAATAGAAATATCATATTCTTCTTCTTTTTCTTCTACTTCTTTATAATCCTGTTTTTTAGAATATTTTGCATAAACACCACCAAAAAGAGGTTTTTTATTTGAATAAAATTTTCTTTCCAAATTAAAGAAATTCTCAATAAATTTAATTAATTCAGAAAAAGATATATTATTATGCTCCATAATTATTTGGAATATATCACCCCTAACGCCCGTGGAATATATAACTCCAAATAAACTGTCACAATAAATTTCTACACCATTTTTATTACTTTCTGGCGTTTTAGAACATCGAATTTGATTACAATATCTTCTATATGTGACATTATAAAAATTCGTATTTTCTAATAATTCAACAATTTTTTCTGGATTGTTTATCAAAAAATCCTTTATATTATCAACAGAATTATACATATTTCACATTACAATAACCCATTTCTTGCCATAAATTAAAATCACCATTAACTTTGTAAAGAATTTGTTTTCTGCCTTTATCTGTTCTTGATTTTTCAATAAAAACAACTATATAAACTGAATCTGGATCAGGAATGATTGTTATTCTTTCTTTCTTAGGATTCCCAGCTTCATCTTTTTCTTTATAGTTTATCCTATATGCTTCAATCTCATTCTTCTCTCCTGTAAACTCATCAGGAAATAATGGTCTTGAAAGAATCATTTGAGAACATATGTTTTTTACTCCTTTTGAAGCACCAAGACAAGTTGCGTCCAAATACCTTTCTCTTTGTTTTCCAGTTGCCAACTGATATGTCAAGATAATACTTACGTCTTCTTTTCTTGCAATTTGAAGCAAGTCTTGACTATCTTGCATAAGTTTTCCCCAAAATTGTTCATCAGATAAATTGTCTGATTTAAAAGTATCATAGAGAAATACCTTTACACCCTCTCTTGACTTTTTTCTAATAATCTTAGAGACCGTATTAATATCATAATCTCCGATACTGCTAAAGAATAAATTCCCCTTATAATTTTCTTCTGTAAAATCAGAAGCTCTATATAAATATTCTTTTTGTTCATCAGTAAATCCACCAGCAATTAACTTTTTCCTATTTATTTTAAAATAGTTGAATTTTTTTGTCAATGTCATTACTGCTAAAATTCTAATAAATTCTCTAATACTTTGTTCATTAGATATAATACAAACCTTGTTACCATTATCAACTAATGGCATTAAAAAATTTGCAAAAGAAAATGATGTTTTAAATGTTCCGCTTTGACCACAAAAAAACATAACTTCTTTTGACATTATTCCCATTGTGATACTATTGAGAATTGGACAAGTTTTTCCATAACTTAATCCCATTTCATCACCAGTATCACATTCATCAATGAATTTTTTTGTCAAAACTAAATCATCAATAGAAATACCACTGTTTGATTGTCTAATTGAAGCTGTTTCAATTTTATCAATATAGTAATCATATACATTTTGGCACCTTACTTTTGAAAAAAGTTCATAATCTTCATCTGTATTGAAACCAGCTTTGTATAAAGATATTAATAAATTACTTTTTTGTAATTCATCATAATAATATTCTATATTTTCAGGGTCAATAAGTCTAACGCTATCTTTATATGATTCATAACCGCCAAATTCATCAAATTTTTTCTTATATTCTGGAAAATTGCTAAGAAATGTTTCAACTGAAATTTCATCAAAAGTATAAATTCCTCTTTTTGTCATTCCATTACCAATTTCATAATATATTTTTCCTGCCTCTGTTTTAAAATCAATGTCCGGTTTTATATCATATTCAAGAAATAGTTCTGGAGATTTCCATAAAGATAAAACGAAATTTCCTTCTATAATGTCTCTATTTTTCAATAAAACAGGAGCAACACTTTTTCTAATCATTAAAAATCCTCCAAAATGGAACTAATATCACGCTTATTCCCAGAATTTTCTTTGTTATTACTATTAGAAAAAATATCTTCTTCTATGAAATTATTTTCATTTTGTAATTTGATTTTTTCATTAAAAGATTTTTTTTCATTGTATTTTTTATTATAATAAGATATATTGTTTTTTATAATGGCAAAATAATATGCTATTTTATTGTATTGTTTATCAAAATGTTTTCCACGAATTTTCCATCCTTCATTTTTTACAACATCAGCAATAACTTCATCTGCATAGTTTTCTCGAAGAGTTTTTAATTTTTTTACTATAAATGTATTGAATTTATCACCTTTTTGATATCCAAGGTCTTCAGAAATTAAATCAACGACTTCTCTATATGAATGATTATACGTTTCTTTTGCCATTTTAACATATCTCCTTATAATAAAAAATGATGGTATATATAACTATTAAAAATTATTATACCATCATTTTTTCAAAAGTCAAACCAAAATTAGGAAACGAAATTATCCTGTTTGAGAATTGAAATAAGCTGATTTAATTCTTCAATAGAGGACTTTGTTTCTAAGTCTTTTGTTGAATAACCTAATTCTTTCACAAGATTTACAGCTTCATTCTTTTGTTTTGTGTTGGCACTCATAAGAAGTTCTTTAAATTTTTCAAACAAAGCACTTCTTTGTTCTTCTTCGTCTGCTTTAATATTAGCTACAGCTGCTTTTTTTGCTTTTTCTTCTTTCACTTCATCGGCTTTTTTAGCTAATTTGGCAAAATCCTCATCATTGCCAGAAAATTCATCAGCATCCTTAATGCCTTCCTTTACTGCATTGATATAATTTTGAGCGGCGATTTTAGGATCATCAGTAAAAGGCACACGATTAGGAATATTGCGGAAACGACTTCCTGCATCAACGTATCCATCTGAACGAAAATACATATATCGTTCACTATTTTGTAATTTTCCTGCCTTGCGAGTTTTACCTGTTGAATCAAGAATAGCATCACCAATATTCTGTTCAACATCAATATTACAGATAATAGCAGCTTTATATGCAAAAGTATTATAATATTGACTTTCAAGATTACTGGTCAATTGAAGAAACTTGATTCCATCTTTATCTTCTTGAGGTTTAACCTTATTATGACCAATCAAAAACAAACCATATTTGCTCTGTTTGATAAGTTCAATTTCATTTGAAATAAGTCGGCAAACTGCTTCTTTACCGCGACCATAACCACCAAAAGCATCATTAATACTTTTGCAAGGTTCCTTATATTTGATAAGATGTTCTTTCAAAATCTTATCAACTGCCATATCTACCATAACATCAATTGTATCAATTGATACAATTTCAAAAGGATAGTTTTCTGGGTGTGTAACCATATCATGAATAAATTCATGAAACTCATCCCAATTTTTAGGATTAACATAAGGCAATCCTTTTAAAACTTGATGACCATCTTCATCTCCCATAGAGATACAGAGTGTTTTATCAAGACCATATTCTATTCTTCCGATTTCAGAGAATAGTGTGGATTTACCGATTTTCTTTGAACCCATAATAAGATGAACATAATCTTTGATGTTGAAACTAATTTCGTTGGTTTGAATTTTAAGCATAAAATTTCCTTTTTTTAAATATTAAACAATTCATCTAATAAATTATTTTCTTTTGCCTTTTTTTCATCATTATCAAGATATTGATGTTCAACTACAGTATTTTTACCAAGATAAACTTCATTTTCAATATCATGAGGTGAAAGTGCTGTCATAACAATACCATCAGCGTATTTACCATTTAAAACCTTTTTATAGAAACGAAGTTCCTCAATCGTTTCACCGACTGCACGAGTTTTATAATCTTCAATGGTTCGTTCACCGAGAGCGATTTCTTCAAGCTGTGCCGCAGTAAGCATACTTTCATCAATTTCAACCTCTTCTGCACAGCGAATATAAAGAAGTTCATACATCATCGTTACAAACGTTCCATCATCAGGGAGTTTATCATGCAAATAATTCATCATTGATTCGTGAATGCGTTTAAGTTGTTCTGTCTTTTCTCCACCCTGTGCAATAAATTCCATAATTTTTCTTGCATCATAAACAGGACAAAATGGAACATATTTTTGACCAATAGCTTTATTAATATATTCACTTGTATAAGCAGAAACAAGATAGCGGTTTTTTTCTTTATCCATTATCAAAGAATCTTTATTATAAATAATTTCAGCTTTTACAATTGTGCTACAATCAATTTTCGCATCTTCATCATAAATATAAATACTTTGAATATTAAATTGATTGTATGTTCTAACAGAAGTTCCATTATCGTAAGGATTGCGTGTAAAACGTCCGTAAACACGCATTGGCATCTTTTTTTCTAAAACATATTTATCGAAGTATTTTTCTGCAAAAAGAATCATATCATAAGCAGAAATAAATTCTTCATAAATTCTTCCATTATTTGATGGATATGAAAATGTATATTTAGCAAATTGAGCAACAGAATCAATAGATTCTTTTTTCAGCCTATCTTCCCATTTAATATCAATTTGCTCTCCTTTTGATACAGCAGATTGAGCATGAATTACTGGTTGTGTATTTCCTAAAAGAGTTACAAATGTTGTTTGATTTTTTTCAGGAATAGATACACCAAAACTAAGTTTTAAAAATTCACCATTTCCAGTTTTAGATGGAATATGTTGAACAAGACTGGTATTATTTGAACCTTTAAAATAACCAATGGCATTAAAAGTATTCATTTATAATTTCATTTCCTTTCATACAAATTTGATTTGACTTTATTTTTATATTTATTATATATTATTTTTTATTGATTGTCAATAGTTTTTAATTTCATTTTTCCACAAGGCTTAAATTCATGACAAATACCACCTCGATAAACACATTCTGGAACAAGAAATTGATTAAATTCTGGGCATAATTTTACAATTTCAGCAACTATTACATTCATAATATACCTTGTTGTTTCATCTGCCTTATAGCACATTCTTTTTCTTGCCATAAATATCAATGCTTGTGCATTAATATCCATAATATGATTAACGAGAGCGTTTTGTGGTTCAAGACCTCTATCAATATTAGAACGTTGACTTTTTACATAATGCTCAACGCCAAATTTGTGTCTCACAAAATGAACGCTATTATAATAAGGTATGTCCTTCATTTCAATAGTAAACATCAGGGTTCTTAATGGTGAATGTTCACTATTAATTAGTTTCTTTTTCCATTCAAAAGAAGGAGTTAATTCACCTTCTTTTCCTTGAGTTTCACGAGCTAAAAGTAAAGCTCTTTTCCAATCTTCTTCTTTTGGGTATCTTATAATTTTTATTTCCATTTTTTCCTTTTTATATAAGATTTTTATTTCTTATAAATACTCGTGCATAAACAGGTTTTCCGTTTATAATTCCAGAACCACCTTTATCTTTTTTATTTTTAACATATTTTACAAGTTTTAAAATATCAGGGTCGGTATTACATCTAGCACTACCACCCGCCAACATAATAATTTCAAATTGGTTTGAATTATACTTGTCAAGAATTGTAATTGGAACACCCATTATTTTATCATAATCACAAGGTATGTCTTCAATTTTATTTATATTAATAACATCATAATTTTCATATTTTGGATAATATTCTTCATTATAATATTTTTTTAATATAATATATTTGTTGCTTTTTTCTAAAATAAAATTTGTAAACCAACATATATTACCAAATTTTGCAATATAATTACCATTTTCATCTATTTTTATATTTTTATTATTATTTTCTGGAAATACGATAAAATCTTTAGGGTAAGTATATCCTATAGAAATTTCATTTTTCATAAATAATTTAAAAACATCTTTATATGTAAGAGCATTATGATTTCCTATAATAATAAATTTTTTATTATTATCAATTAATAATTTAAGAAAATCTCTAAATAAACTAAAAGGCGGATTTGTAATTATAATATCAGATTCTTTTAATAATTCTACACATTCATCTGAATCAAAACTTCCATTGTCTTTTAATTCCATTAAAATATTTTTATTATAATTATAAATATCTTTTATATTATTTATTTTTTCTGGAACAGAAAAAATAATTCCTTTATATGCTTTTTGATTTCCATTATTATAACAACTCACAATAAGTTTTTTTAATTCTAAATTATTAAAATTTTTTATAAAAAATCTTACAAAATTACTTGTTAATGGATTGTCACAATTACATAAAATTGTTTTATTTTTTAAAAAATTTACATAATATTTTAATTCATTTTCTATATCTTTTAATTGAGTGTAAAATTCATCTTTTTTTGCTCTATTTGCTTTTATCAAATTCATGTTTTTAGACATATTGAATCATTTCCACCCCCTAAAATACACCCCCAATTGAATCCTGTTGCCCTTACGGGCAAATTTCCTTTTGGCCTCATTTTTGATTTTATGACTTATTGTTCAAAAAAGGATATATTATATTTCTACTAAAACTATATATTATCTTTATGACTTATTACCTAATATATATTTTTTTGTTTTTTGTATAATATAATATTTTTTATATCTTTGAAAGAAAATAATTTTTATTTATTATTTTTTTTCTCTAGACCAGCAGGATTATACTGTATCATGTCAAGTATTATATCATTAATTAACGAGATGTCAAGGGTTTTTTGTTATATTAATTTTTTATTAATGTTTTTTGATGGGAAAAAAAATAAGTGTAAATTAAAATTTACACTTATTAAAAATGTTTATCATATTCTTTTTCAAAAAGTTTTTTTGTTTTTTCTTTTAATTGATTAAGTAAATCTCTACCTATATCTGGAAAATGTAAATTCATACTAAGAACATCTAT
>Ga0247611_10007463_pt1 | contig 13742 bp, 11 predicted proteins | sample 177DNAGHGhighgp2_FD_192422 | JGI IMG/M metagenome (GOLD analysis project Ga0247611, IMG submission 192422) | Sheep rumen microbial communities from Palmerston North, Manawatu-Wanganui, New Zealand - 1770 DNA GHGhigh gp2 | ecosystem: Host-associated > Mammals > Digestive system > Stomach > Rumen...
GTCGCAGGATGGCTCTATTGCTCTTGATAATGACTACAGTAAGTATGACTTGTCAAAAGTCGAAAGCAATGACGTGCGTTGCCCAGACGCTGAGAAGGCCGTTGCCATGATGCAGTTGATATCTGCGGTGAAGGCCGAAGGTGATACGATTGGTGGCGTTATAACCTGTGTCGTCAAGGGCTGCCCTGTTGGCATAGGTGAGCCGGAATTTAGTAAGTTGCATGCCGAACTTGGTGCTGCTATGCTCAGCATCAATGCTGTCAAAGGTTTCGAATATGGCGATGGCTTTGACGGCGTTGACAAGCGCGGCTCTGAGGTGAACGACGAGTTTTGCAGTGACGGCCAAATCGTGACTACCAAGACCAATCATAGTGGTGGTATACAGGGGGGCATCTCCAATGGTCAGAACATTTATTTCCGCGTGGCCTTCAAGCCAGTGGCAACATTATTGAAACAGCAGCAGACTGTTAACCTCAAGGGGCAGCCTACAACATTCACAGCCCATGGCCGACACGATCCATGTGTGTTACCTCGTGCGGTACCAGTGGTCGAAGCGATGGCAGCAATGGTTATTTTGGATCAAATTATGTTGCAAAAAGGCGAGAAATTATAAATAAAACACGAAAAAGAGAAAATAATGCCGAAAAAATTTGGTAGTTATAAAAAATAGCACTATCTTTGCAATGCTATTTGGGGTTTGTGAAAATCTTAAAAGCATTAGTTAAGTCTAGTTTAGTTTTTGTGTTGGTTGGGAGCGGTCGATTGACCGCTCTCTTTATTTTGCCATCTTCTTGGTTACCCTCTGGCCATCCTTGGTTGTCGTACGGCGTATATAAGGACCGTGGGCGGGTGCAGTCATGCGTGATCCTGTGATGGTGTAGTATTCAGTATTTCTCTCGGTATCCTGTAGCGACTCAATGGCGGTGTCGTCATTGGCCACTTTCAATAAGCCTTTGGTGTAGAGGTCAGTGGTGTCCCACACGAGTCCTGCGCCAGGCGTCTCAGGGATGATTTGGCTGAAGGTGCCGCTGATGGTAGCTCCTGAGAGCGTAAACATTCTATACGTCTTGCCTGGAGTTGGCGTTTCGCGTAGCATGGCTTCGCTCGGCTGTAGAATGGCTCCCTGATTCAGCCGCACGTTGGCATAGAACGTAAGTCCCCTGTCTATGGCCAGTGTGTCGCCGGCCTGAAGGACACCGCCACGTTCTATTGTTACGGTGCCTTTCAGCGAACCGCGCCCTGCCAGGATGGCATCCTGACGAACAGTGACGGCACCTGTTCCTGTATGTTGTCCGTTCACAATAAGCCTTCCTTTTGTCACGACGGTGGTGCCGCTATAGGTGTTGGCACCCGTCAGCCGCCAGTCGCCCGACCCCTGTTTCTCAATACTGGTCTTTCCTGCATGGCTACCGGCCTGATCGTAGTCATCGATGATACCACGGAAGGTCTCATCAGTGTTTGCCGTCCCAACAATCCAGGTGCCCTCGCCCTTGGCTTTGACGTTAAAGCCCGAGAGAATGGTGGAGGCATCGCCGGAGAGTCCGCCCAGATAGTAGGTAGAGGCATTCTTGGCACCGTTGACTGATGCGTTGCCCTTTAAATACAGTGTGGCATTCTTGATGCCCGTGCCGTTACGTATGGCAAACTGGCTTTTCTTCTTGTCGCCTGTTCCGTTGACAATGAGCTGCCCTGTAAAACCGTCCCAGTTGCCTTCAATGTACTCGCGCAGGTAGTGAACATTCCAGATGAGTGTTCCGAGGCCAGTCACCTTACATTTGTTGGTGTTCCATAGGTCGAAGTCGATGGTCGAGGTCGTGCCCTCCGTCACATCGATGGGGAAGTTGTAGGTCACCGATGCCTCGTTTTTCCCTACCGTTGTGAACTTGCCGCCCTGCATGACCAGTCGTGAGGCTGACCCGATGCCTTTGTCAGAGATGTTCTTGCCTGCCAGTTTCACTTCGCCGCCTTTCATCACCAGGTCTCCATCGAACTTAAAGAACTGGTCGTTGTTGATAAGCAACTGCCCCTGACCGTTCATTTCCAGGTTGCCGGTACCTTCCACTGACCCGTTCATGGTAACGACAGTTCCCTTGTTGACAATTTCGAGTTCCGTGTCATTATAGAGTGTGGCTGAGCGGTTGGTGGCAGTGGAGGCACCAGTATAGCGATAGGTGCCGCCGTCCATAATCCAGTTCTGTGCAAACTCCTGGCTCTTGCCAAGTCCACTGGCGACGTCACCGTTTTTCAGCGATGAGAATTCGTAGACGCCACCATGGAGTACAGTTGCTCCCTGATACTGCTGGTCGCTGGCAATGGTCAGTGTGCCCAGCCCCGTCTTGTTCATCGAGGCCGTTCCGCTGATATAACCTGTTCCGTTGATGGTGACATGGGCATCCGAACGTACAACGACAGCACTTTTCTCCGTTGGCTCAGTGAGAGTGATGGTCTGGTCTTCTGTCGGATTAATCAGCCATTCGCCTTCCCCATCGCCAGTAAAGTGTTCTGCGTCAATGATATCTGTCTGTTCCGGACGTGTCTTTACAGTCAACTCCGAAGTGAACGCAGACCGCTTGTCATCGCGATAGGCACAGACATGGACGATGTAGGCCGTTGCTGGCTTCAGACTCTCGTCATTGATGACAAATGTCTTCTCATTTGCTGCCGTGCGGCCCACTTCAACAAACGTGTCGTCTTTTTTCATCTCGACGATGAATCCCTCTTCGTTGTCTGAGTAGTCTGCCCATTTCAGGGTTAGACTGTTTGTGTCAGCCGAAACAAGTGTGAGCATGAGCGGAGCACGAAGATAGTCCTGCCTGTCATTCTTTGAGATGCTGTTGATGTAGTTTTCAATGTTGGCATAGCCATTGGTAGCAATGGTCATGGCATCGTCTTTTGCTGCGTCTGTGCCGTTGGCTTCTTCCCAGCTGTCGGGCATGCCGTCGCCGTCAGAGTCTTTCTTTTCCTCCCCAGCAAACATGGTCCATGTGTCAGGCGTACCAATAGGCAGCTCGTTCTCATTGGTTATCAGTTTTCCTTGGGTGCCCAGCGACAGTACCTCGTCCACCATGTAGCAGTCGGCCAGATCCCGGTAGGGCAGTGAGGCACCGACCTCGGGCAGCAGTGTCTCTATAAGACTGTTGCCAGCCCATTTCTCCAGTGCAGGGTAGTCGTATGGCTTGGCTTGTCGATCGCCGCCCCCGTCACCCGTGAACTCCGAGGCGTTCATCTTTCCGTCGCGGTTGGCATCCTGCCAGTTGTCTGTACCATAGAAGTGGAAGTTGGCATTGCCGCCTGTCAGACAGTTACCGCCAACGGCAGGGCCGTTGATGAAAAGGTTCGACTCGATATTGCAGTATGACTGTCCCTCTGAGTCGCCTCCCATGTTATAGGCCGCGTTCTTCCAGTTATATACTAGGTTGTTGGCGTATTGGTTTATGCCTTTCACCTTAAAGTTTCTTGTTGAGTTATCTACCAGCAGGTTACGATAGATGCTGATGTTCTCAGCCTGCATCAGTCCGCCGGCAGAGTGCGTCATCAGCCCCTGACCGATGATGGAGTTCTGCAGCGTGATGTTGTGTGGCGCTGTACCCTTGCTGTCCCAGTTGATGGAGAAATTCTCGTCCTGTCCCCATGCAAACGAGCAGTGGTCGAAAATCATGTTCTGGCCGTTGGCAATACCGGCGCAGTCTTTGTCCTTCGTACCGCCAGCGCCCATGCGGAAGCGCATGTAACGTACAATGATGTTATCAGCACCGGAGAATGAGACGCCATCGCCATAGACGGTGACGCCCTCACCGGGTGCCGTCTGTCCGGCTACGTACAGATTCTTGGCAAAGACAATACGCGTGTTGATGCGGATAACGCCACCCACATCGAAGACAACGATGCGGTTGGGCTGGCTGACAGCATCACGCAAAGAGCCTGTGCCCGAGTCATTCAAGTTTGTTACATGGTAAACTTTGCCTGTGCGGCCACCAGTGGCAAAACACCCCCATCCTTGTGCTTCTGGGAAGGCTAGCTGTTGGGCACTCATGTTGACGCTGCCCAGCATCAGTAGCAGGCAGGCTGTGATTTTAGTAGTAGTTTTCATCGTTTTTATTCTTGTTGGCCCTTTATGGGTCTTATGGGTCCTATAGGTCCTATAGGTCTTATAGGTCCTAAATCGCTCCTATGATTTCCTCCACCGACTTGCACCCATGGCTGTCCAGCCACTCGTTCATGCCGTCACGCACCTTGAGACTAATAGCCGGATCCAGGAAGTTGGCGGTTCCAATCTCGATGGCGGTGGCACCGCACATCATGAACTCAATGGCATCCTTGGCCGACGAAATGCCGCCTAAGCCAATGACAGGAATCTTCACGGCCTTGGCCACTTGGTAGACCATGCGCAGGGCCACAGGTTTCACGGCAGGACCGCTCAGTCCGCCAGTGCCGATGCTGAGCACCTTCCGACGCTTCTCTATATCGACAGCCATGCCCATCAGCGTGTTAATCAGCGAGACAGCGTCTGCTCCCTCTGCCTCTACAGCACGGGCTATCTCCGTGATATCGGTTACGTTGGGCGAAAGTTTTACGATGAGCGTCTTGTGGTAGCGCTCACGGACGGTCCTTACGACGCTGGCAGCACCTGCACAGGTCACACCGAAGGCCATGCCTCCGTCCTTTACGTTGGGACAAGAGATGTTCAGCTCGATAGCGGGAATCTTCTCCAGCAGGTCGATGCGTGCGGCACATTCTGCATAGTCCTCAGGCGATGAGCCGCTGACGTTGACAATCATGTTCGTGTCAATATCCTTGATCTGTGGGTAGATATGTTCACAGAAGTAGTCTACACCCTTATTTTGCAGACCAACACAATTCAGCATACCGCTGGCTGTCTCAGCCATGCGTGGGTAGTCGTTGCCCTCGCGTGGCTTCAGTGTCGTTCCTTTAACAATGATGCCGCCGATGCTATCCAGCGGCATGAAGTCCTGAAACTCCAGACCGTAGCCGAAGGTACCAGAGGCGGTCATTACGGGGTTCTTTAGTGTCAGCGCACCTATCTTTACTCTTAAATCAGCCATGAATCCTCAATTTTCAATTACCACAACAGTCTCTTGATATTAAACACTGGGCCTTCCTTGCATACACACAGGTTGCCCTCCGTCGTTTTCTCCACACAGCACAGACAGGCGCCCAGACCGCAGGCCATCAGGTTCTCCAGTGATACCTCGCAGTCGATGTCTTGTTCTGTAGCAAAGCGGGCTACGGCTTTCATCATCGGCGTGGGACCGCAGGTCTGAATAAGACCAAACGACTCCTTTTTCAGCAGTGAGTGCTGAGTTACGAAACCCTGCTCACCTTCGCTGCCATCCTCTGTCGTCACAAAGACGCGGCCATAGCGACTGAACTCCTCGAGCATGAGCAGGTCCTTGGCAGTTCTGGCACCCAGCAGGAAGGTTGGCTCCAGTCCTCGCGCCCTCAGCGCAGCACCTTGATAGAGTAGGGGAGCTACCCCCACGCCGCCGCCCACAAGCAGCACCTTGGTTCCGCTGTCTAAAGCGTCGGGCATCGTAAAACCGTTGCCCAGCGGTAGCATACAGTTCAGCAAGTCACCCTCATTCAGGGCTGCCAGTCTCTTGGTGCCTTCACCGACCGTTGCCACCAGCAGGTGCAGTTCGTTACGCTCGTAGTCTACGAAGTTAATGGAGATGGGGCGACGCAGGAAGGTGCTTGGACTGCCGTCCACCCGTATCTCGACAAACTGTCCTGGGCGCATCTCCGGCAGTGGTCGTTCGTGTGTCAGACGTAACAGCACATAGCGTTCGTGTAGTTTCTCGACCGCCGTGACATACAGGTCGAGTACATATTTTTTCAGTTCTTTCATGTCAATGGAATGAAGTCGTGTGCAAAAGTACTCATTTTCTGTCAACTGGCAAAGCCGTCGTACCTTTTTTATTCATAAAAGTGCAGTTTGGGTTTGCAGATATGCGTGAAAATGACTAACTTTGCACCAATGAAAATGACGTATAGTGAGTAATAGAAGAAGAATGAAAAAGACATTAATGACCATCGGTATTACATCGGCCATGCTGATGCCGTTCAGTGCCTGTCAACAGGCACAGCGTGAGAACCCTCTTTTGGTGGAGAGTACGCTGCCATTCGGAGCACCTGATTTCAGTAAGATTGACAGTAACGACTATCTGCCTGCCTTCGAGGCTGCTATTCAGCAGACACGTGATGAGATTGCCAAGATTGTGGATAATCCGGATTCTGCCACGTTTGAGAACACCATCCTCGCATACGAGGAGAGTGGCCGCCTGCTCGACCGTGTGAGTCGCGTGTTTTTTGCTCTCGTTGAGGCAGACAAGACTCCTGCGTTGGGAGAGATTGAGAAGAAGGTTCAGCCGATGCTGACAGACCTGTCGAATGAGGTCATGTTCAACAAGCCCCTTTTCGAGCGTATCAAACAGGTTTATGACAAGGAGTACCAGATCCTACAAGGCGAGGACCAAAAACTCTTGGAGGAGATCTACAAGGAGTTTGTGCGCAAAGGTGCACTGCTGCCAGAAGACAAGATGGACCGCATGAAGGAAATCAACAAGCGCATTTCAGACTTACAGACCGAGTGGGGCAATATGTTGCCCGACGCTACCAATGAGGCTGTCGTGTGGGTTGAGTCGGGTTCAGACTTGGCGGGACTCACTGAGGCCGACATTGCCCAATGCATGAGAGATGCCGAAAGTCGCGGCAAGAAGGCTCCATACGCCATCGTGATTGTCAACACTACCCAACAGCCATTGCTGACCAGTCTGGAAAACCGCAAGCTGCGCAAGAAGGTCTACGAGGCCAGCATCCATCGTGCTGACGGCACAGGGAAATACAATACCTTCGCCCTTGTCAGTGAAATAGCCAAGTTGCGCGCTGAGCAGGCTGAGCTCATGGGCTATCCCAACTATGCCGCCTACTCATTGGAGGAGACGATGGCCAAGACGCCGGAAAACGTCTATGCCTTTTTGAAGAACCTTATCAGTCAATACATCCCGAAGGCTAATGCTGAGACAAAGGCCATCGAAGATTTTGCCCGCAAGACTGAAGGTGCTGATTTCAAATTGGAGCCCTACGACCGTTTCTACTATTCTGCTAAGATGAAGAAACAGCTGCTCGATGTCTCCGATGACGAGGTGAAGCCCTACTTCAATGTCGACAGCGTACTCCTGAATGGTGTGTTCTATGCAGCTAACCGTGTTTACGGCCTCACCTTCAAGGAGCGTACAGACTTGCCTCTTTATCATCCTGACATGAAGGCTTTCGAGGTTATTGACCGTGATGGTAAGACCATGGCTCTTTTCTACTGTGACTACTACCGTCGCCCCACAAAGCGTGGCGGAGCGTGGATGGACGGCTTTCAGAAACAGAGTCGCCAGTGGAACCAGCTACCTATTATTTTTAATGTGTGCAACAGTGCAAAGGCCCCGGAAGGCAAGCCCTCGTTACTGACGTGGGACGAGGTGACCACCATGTTCCATGAGTTTGGTCACGCTTTGCACGGCATACTCTCTGACTGTCAGTACAACACACTCAGCGGCACCTCGGTGGCTCGGGACTTTGTGGAGATGCCGTCGCAGTTCAACGAGTCGTTTGCCTCTATTCCTGAGGTGTTCGACCACTATGCCCGCCATTGTGTGACGGGAGAACCCATGCCTGCTGATCTGAAGGAACGTATGTTGAAGAGTATCAACTTCCAGACGGCCTATGCCCTGGGCGAGAACCTCGCTGCCACCTGTTGCGATCTGGCCTGGCACATGCTTGCATCGAAGGACGTCCCTGCGCCCGACCAGGCTGCTGCCTTCGAGAGCGAGGCCCTGCGGCAGGTTGGAATGCTCGACCCGCAGATACCGCCTCGCTACCACACAAGTTATTTCAACCACGTGTGGGGTGGGGGCTACGCTGCTGGCTACTACAGCTATCTGTGGACAGAGGTGTTGGCTGTGAACATTGCCGATGTCTTTGCACGGCGCGGTCCACTGAAGCCTGAGACGGGACTGGACTTCCGTGACAAGATTTTGCGTCGTGGCAACACGGGTGACCTCATGCAGATGTTCACTGATTTCACAGGCATGAAACAACCTGATGCTTCTAGCCTTCTCAAAGCCAGGGGATTGTGAAACCGGTGCTATTATTCCAGCAATGTGATGAAAATATCAACCATTCAAATAACTGAAAACGTATGAAGACAAAGAGATTTCTGATTTTTGCAACGGTGCTGGCGGCCATGAGCTACCTCACCATGGGTTTCACGGCTGAAGAGCAGCCGAAGTCGCGCATCGTCGAGGATGGCGGTATGGGTGCTTATAAGGCCATCATGAAGGAGGAGCCGACGCTCCCCGTCCACACCGTCTTCGTGCCGCAGGACCTGTCGAAGTTCGACGAGACAAACCCTCTGCCTATTCTGGTGTGGGGTAATGGAGCCTGTTCAAACTCACCCTTCGAGCACTACCTGTTCCTGAACGAGATAGCCTCGCACGGCTTCATCGTGCTGGCTACAGGCTATATCCCGATGACCGACGAGTGGTATAAGGGCCCGATGTCGACCACTGAGCAGCAGATAGAGTCGATGGACTGGGCTGAGAAGCAGAACGCCGACCCGCAGTCACCTTATTATAAGAAGCTGGACCTGAAGAACATTGCCGTGGCTGGTATGTCGTGCGGCGGTCTGCAGACGCTCTTCAACTGTGCCGATCCCCGCATCAAGACGCTCATGATCTGTAACAGTGGCCTGTTCAACCAGCAGAACGCCGGTCAGGCCGTGGGTGGCATGCCCATGCCCTCAAAGGACAAGCTGAACGAGATACACACATCTATTATCTACATTCTGGGTGGTGAGACCGACATAGCTTATGGCAACGGCATGGACGACTTCCATCGTATCAGCCATGTACCAGCCTGTGCCACAAACTTTCCCGTAGGTCATGGTGGCACCTATCGCGAGCCTCATGGTGGTGAGTTCACAGTCGTGGCGCTGGCCTGGCTCCAGTGGCAGCTGAAGGGCGACCAGCAGGCAGCCAAGATGTTTGTGGGTAAGGACTGCGACCTGTCGAAGCGTAAGGACTGGACCATCGAGAAGAATGCCAAGTTCGAGGAACTGAAGTGATAAAATGTTGCCGTTTGGCATATTTTTCCGGCAAAATATTTGCAGGAACGGAGAAAAAGCGTTACTTTTGCAGCCGATAAGCAAAAAACGGAAGAAAAATGTTGAATCACAATGCATACTTTTACGGCTATTACTTTTACTTTGCAAGCAATTGTGAAGCGGTAGGCCGTAAGTAGAATTGAAGAATTGAAAAATTGAAGAATTGAAATAAGGCTCCGCTCCACTGAAAGGTGAAACGGAGTTTTTTATATAATAGTAAATCGGCAAAACGTAAATAGATTAAATGAAGAGAATAGCCATACAAGGACTCATCGGGTCGTTCCACGACATTGCGGCGCACCTTTACTTCGAGGGAGAGCAGATACAGCTTATCTGCTGCTCAACGTTCGAGGAGGTCTTTGCCAACATGAAGCAGGACCCCACGGCCATTGGCATGCTGGCGATAGAAAACACCATTGCCGGCTCGCTGCTGCACAACTATGAGCTGCTGCGTGACTCGGGCACAACCATTGTCGGTGAGCATAAACTGCACATCACCCACAGTATCTGCTGTCTGCCTGACGACGACTGGGATACCATCCAGGAGGTGCACTCGCATCCCGTGGCTCTGATGCAGTGCCGGCAGTTCCTGGCCAGACACCCGCAGCTGAAGAACGTGGAGGCCGAGGACACGGCCGGTTCGGCAAAGATGATAGCCGAGGGGCAGAAGCGCGGCTGGGCTGCCATCTGTCATGCTGAGGCTGCGCGTCTCTATGGTCTGAAGGTGCTTGAGGACCACATCGAGGACAACAAGCACAATTTCACCCGTTTCCTTGTGGTGTCGAACCCCAACAAGGCCGATATGCTACGGCCGCTGACCGAGGCCAACAAGTCGAGCATCGTCTTTTCACTGCCCCATGAGCAGGGCAGTCTGGCTCACGTCCTGGCGATTCTCTCGTTCTATCACATCAACCTGACGAAGATACAGTCGTTGCCCATCATCGGTCGCGAGTGGGAGTACCTCTTCTATGTGGACGTGATGTACGATGACCTGACGCGCTACCGCCAGTCGATTGACGCGATTATCCCATTAACAAAAGATTTAAAGATTTTAGGAGAATATAAAGATGGCAAACAGACCAATTGAACCCGCAGACAGACTCAGTTTAGTACAGGAATACTACTTCAGTCGTAAGCTGAAGGAGGTGGCACAGATGAACGCCGAGGGTAAGGACATCATCTCGCTGGCCATTGGCTCGCCCGACATGCCACCGTCGCCACAGACCATCGAGAAGCTGTGCGAGGTGGCTCACCAGCCAGGTGCCCACGGCTACCAGCCCACAATGGGTACGCCAGAGCTGCGCGAGGCCATGGCTGGTTTCTACAAGCGCTGGTACGACGTCGACCTCGATGCCAAGAGCGAGGTGCTGCCGCTCATCGGCTCCAAGGAGGGCATCCTGCACACGACGCTGGCCTTCGTCAATCCTGGCGACTGCGTCTTGGTGCCTAATCCTGGCTATCCCACATACACGTCGCTCAGCAAGATTCTGGGTGCCGAGATTGTGAACTATAACCTGCGCGAGGACAACGGCTGGCAGCCCGACTTCGATGAGCTGGAGGAGATGGACCTCTCCCGCGTCAAGCTGATGTGGACCAACTATCCCAATATGCCGACAGGTGGCCGTGCCCGTCGCGAGACCTACGAGCGTCTGGTGGCGTTTGCCCAGAAGCACGGCATCGTCGTTGTTAACGACAATCCGTACTCGTTCATTCTCAGCGAGGAACATCTCTCCATTCTCCAGGTGCCAGGCGCCAAGGACTGCTGTATTGAGTTCAACTCCATGTCGAAGTCGCACAACATGCCTGGCTGGCGTGTCGGTCTGTGTGCCTCTAACGCCCAGTTCATCCAGTGGATACTGAAGGTGCAGTCGAACATTGAGAGTGGCACCTTCCGTGGCATCCAGTTGGCTGCTGCCGAGGCTTATCAGAACGGCGAGGCCTGGCACCGTGAGTTCAACATCGACCTGTATCGCCGCCGCCGTCAGTATGCCGAGCAAATCATGGATGTCCTTGGCTGTACCTACGACCCGCAGCAGGTGGGTATGTTCCTCTGGGGACGCATCCCTGACAGCATCCAGAACGTTGAGGATCTGACTGAACGAGTTCTCCATGAGGCTCGTGTGTTCATCACTCCTGGCTTCATCTTCGGCTCCAACGGCGAGCGCTACATCCGCATCTCCCTGTGTGCCAAGGAGGAGAAAATACAACAAGCATTAGAAAGAATCAAAAAAGCTATATAAAGATGGAATTAGAGTTAGCACCATTGAATTTACCGAGTGACAATGAACGTCCCTTTGTCATTGCCGGCCCCTGTAGCGCCGAGACCGAGGAACAAGTGATGACTACCGCCAAGGAACTGGCCATGAAGGGTTGCCATAACTTCCGTGCCGGTGTCTGGAAACCCCGCACGAAGCCAGGTGGCTTCGAGGGTCATGGTGAACCGGCCCTCGTCTGGATGAAGCAGGTGAAGGAGGAGACCAAGATGCTCGTCGCTACCGAGGTGGCAACGCCTGAGCATGTGGAGCTTTGCATGAAGTACGGCATCGACATCCTGTGGATTGGTGCCCGCACCTCGGCCAATCCCTTCGCCATGCAGGCACTGGCCGATGCCATGAAGGGCCTCGACATCCCTGTGTTTGTGAAGAACCCCGTCAACCCCGACCTTGAGCTTTGGATTGGCGCTATGGAGCGTCTCAATCAGGCCGGTGTGAAGCGTCTTGGCGCCATCCACCGCGGTTTTTCTTCCTACGACAAGAAGATCTACCGTAATATGCCGATGTGGCAGATTCCCATCGAGCTGCACCGTCGCATTCCTGACCTGCCCATAATCAGCGACCCATCACACATCGGTGGCCGTCGCGAGCTCATCGCACCGCTCTGTCAGCAGGCCATGGACCTGGGCTTCGACGGACTCATCGTCGAGAGCCACTGCGATCCTGATAAGGCGTGGAGCGATGCCAAGCAGCAGGTGACCCCCGACGTGCTCGACTATATCCTCGGCCTGTTGGTCATCCGCGACGAGAACGCTACCACCGAGGGCATCACGTCGTTGCGTAAGCAGATTGACGAGCTCGACAACCAGCTCATGGAGCTGCTGTCCAAGCGTATGCGCGTCTGTCGCGAGATTGGCGAGTACAAGAAGCAGAACAACATGACCGTGTTGCAGGCCTCGCGCTACAACGAGATTCTCGACAAGCGTGGTGCCCAGGGTTCCCTGCTCGGCATGGGCTCTGAGTTCGTGGCCAAGGTCTTCGAGAGCATTCACGAGGAGTCTGTCCGTCAACAGATAGAGATTATTAATAAGTAAGGTATGAAAATTCTTGTCATGGGTGCAGGAAAGATGGGAAGTTTCTTCATCGACCTGCTGAGTTTCGAACATGAGGTGGCCGTCTTCGAGCGCGACCCCAAGCGCATGCGCTTCACCTATAACTGTCAGCGTTTCACTACCTACGAGGAAGTTCAGGCGTTCCGTCCTGAACTGCTCATCAATGCCGTCACGTTGAAGTACACCATTCCCGTCTTCCGCGAGGTCATTCCCTATCTGCCGAAGGAGTGCATCATCAGCGACATCGCCAGCGTCAAGACCGACATGAAGGAGTTCTACGAGTCCACGGGCATGCGCTATGTCTCCACGCACCCCATGTTCGGCCCCACGTTTGCCAATCTGCAGCAGCTCTCCGAGGAGAACGCCATCATCATCAGCGAGGGCGACTACATGGGACGCATCTTCTTCAAGGATCTTTACCAGAAGCTGGGACTGAACATCTATGAGTACACCTTCGAGGAGCACGACCGCACGGTGGCCTACTCGCTCTCCATTCCCTTCGTCTCGACGTTTGTCTTCGCAGCCGTTATGAAGCATCAGGATGCGCCGGGCACCACCTTCAAGCGCCACATGCGCATTGCCAAGGGCGTGCTCAATGAGGACGACTACCTGTTGCAGGAGATTCTCTTCAACCCCTACACCCACGATCAGGTCAGCCAGATACGTACGGAGCTGAAGGAGCTGCTCGAGATTATCGACAACAAGGATGCTGACGGCATGAAGGGTTACCTCACCAAGATCCGCAATAATGTCCGCCGCGACATTGAGATCAAACAGTGAAAATTACACAAAAAGAACCGTCCCTTTTGTGTACTTCAAAAATAATGCGTATATTTGCAGCGACAAGTTATTAAAACGTCACGACTATGGGAATTATCTTATCGATTATCATTGGATGTCTTGCTGGCTTCTGCGCTGGTAAGTTGATGAAAGGTGGTGGCTTCGGCTTCATCATGAATCTGATACTTGGCCTCTTTGGCGGTGCACTGGGCGGCTGGCTCTTCTCTGTTCTGGGCATTGCGTGGGGAGGTCTCCTCGGACAGCTTGGCACAGCCATCATCGGTGCCGTGGTCATCCTCTGGATAGCCTCGCTGATAAAGAAGTGAGCCGATGGCAGCAGGAAAGTGGATTGGAGGCATCATCGGCTGGATGGCCGGCGGCCCGCTGGGCGCGCTGGCAGGCTATCTGATTGGCTCGCTCTTTGACTCGGGGCTTGCTGCTGTGAACACGTCCGAGAATGCTGGG
>Ga0247611_10007464_pt1 | contig 13738 bp, 10 predicted proteins | sample 177DNAGHGhighgp2_FD_192422 | JGI IMG/M metagenome (GOLD analysis project Ga0247611, IMG submission 192422) | Sheep rumen microbial communities from Palmerston North, Manawatu-Wanganui, New Zealand - 1770 DNA GHGhigh gp2 | ecosystem: Host-associated > Mammals > Digestive system > Stomach > Rumen...
GCTGTTTGCTTATACCAATAACAAATATAGATCTGTTATTTATTTCAACTGTCTTTGTTCCTACTACATCTCTTGGTGCCATATTCATAAATTCATATGTTGTTTCATCCCACTCAGGAATTCCATAACTTGTAATAGTACTTCCTGCAGCAATAGCACGAACATCAAGTTCTTTTCCTTCAATTAATTTTATTTGTTTCCATGTTCCAGATATAAGTTTATCACCTTGTGTTCCAGGAATAAACTTCCAAATATCACGATTTGTTGAAATTACAATTGTTCCATCTGCACCAATATCAATTCCATAAATGTCTAATCCATTTTGGAATATATCAGATTGTGAACCAAGACGTTGCCAAGTTGTTCCATTATCTTTTGTAAACCAAACACCATCATATCGTTTTATTGCAATTAAAATATTATTATTTTTATCATAAATAAAACGTCTAACATATGTGATTTTACTAGTTGCATTAACTTCTGAGTTTACATATTGAATATTATTTTTGGTTTTTACACCAGGATATGAAATTTCAACAAAATTTGTGGTATTTGCTTGTGATTTTACTAAACGTAAGTCACCATCGTTCATTACCCATGATGAAAACCATGTTTTTGACATTGGATTATAACAAACAGTTCTACTATTATATAATTTTTTATTATTTATTTCAACTGGGATTTTTACCATACTTGCGCTATTTGTCATAAATACTTGTGAATTATCAATATGAGCAAACTTATATAAATAATTTAAGTATAGTTGAACGCTGCTTTTAAATTCAATATAGTCTTTTACAACTTTTTCCATATCATAACGATTTTTTGAATTAAGAAAATCATTTAAAGACATTTTTCCGACGTAAAATTTATCAGCAGCAACATTAGCATCAACATTAGGCATTACTGTAACATGCGCCTCATCAGTTTCTGTAACAAGATCAATACCTCGTTTAGATGTTAATATTAAATTTTGTCCATCTTTAAAAATTACATTATTATCATATTCTGCAATAGCTGGTATTGAAAATATTAAACTCGCTAATAATATAATATATTTGTTAATTTTATAGTTCATTTTTCTCTCTCTTTAAAAATTAATTTATTTTGTAGTATTTATCTCCATATTTTCCAATTTTTCTTTATTTGCTGGAGTCATAAATTCCTTTGGATCAACTTTATCTCCCCAAAGTTCTTTAATATCTGTTAGAAAATCAATTTTTTCTTGAATTGTCAATTTTGAATATGATGTTTTTTTCATTTTTATTAAAACATCTTTAAAAATTTTATAATATTTTGTGAATAATTCAATTTTTTCTTGTTTAGAAAGTTCTGTTGAATTATTTTCTTTTTTATTTTCTGGAGCATCTTCAGTATTTTCTGCGTCTGCTTCTGTAATTGATTCCATCTTATATGGTTTATATTTATATGGATAATCTTTTGTATCTAAACCTCCAGTTTTTTGCCAATAATGGCAATTTGTGCATCTCATATTTCCACTATGTGGATCACCAACTAATGTTCTTTGATGACACTTTGGACAAACTTCAGTTGCTTCTTCAATTTCAACAGAATTCTCATCTAATTTTTCTTTTTCTGGTTCTTTATTTTCATTATCATCATAATTCATATGTGGTATTGTATCTTCTGAACCAATTACATTTAAATCATTTGCAAGATCAGAATCATTTGTTTCAATTGCAAGAATATTTATGTTTGTAAAACCAATTTTAGTTAATTTTGAAATAGCATCAATTTTTGCAGCTTGTGGATTTTTTGCATTAGTATAGCATTCGCCAGTTTTTATTTCTTCATCTTTTATTGCAGAATAAAAACATGTAAAACACTGATCTGCATTCTGATATCCACTAGAAATTGTTTTATCAGTAACTGGCAATGTTTCAGCTTTTTCTGAAGTTTTATCTTCTGATTTTTCATCATCTTCTACTTCATCTTGCTCTGATTTGTCTTCTTCTGTTATAAGATTCTTTTGTTTTGCTAAATTATATAATTCATCAACCTTTCTAATTGTATCTTCATCTAATATATCAAAATCAATGTTATACAAAAACTTATGAGATTGAATCATTTCTGGACAATTCAACAATGTTTGTACTTTATTGTATGTATCAGAATCAGAATTCATATTTTGGCCATTATGCATTGGTAATGCCGCTTCGCCTAAAATACATTTTTTATATGCATCTACATATTTATCATTTGAAAAAACAAAATTATCCATAATTATTTAAATCGTTTTACAATGATATATTTACATTGCAAATATATAAAATTAATGCAATGAGAATTTTTCAGTTTGTTGCGTATTTTGTTCTTTAATTTTAAAATCAATTAATTTAATTAATTCTTCTTTTTGTTTTCTAAGTAATTCATTAACTTCATATTGAGTATAAATCTTTGGTTTTCCTCGTAAGCTTTCGTATTTTCCATCAAAACTATTTGTTGAATATAAATATGTTAATTTTTCAAATGGCTTGAAATGAATTTCTTCATTATTGACATGTTCATTAAATTTTGTATTAAATGTATCTTTATCAAGATAATTAAACAAACTTGCTCTATCAAATTTTGTTTGAATTGTGCTATATACTAAATTATTTTTATCATATGGTTCTTCAATGCAAAATATAAATTTATCTTCAAAAATATAACTATTAATATACCCACAATTATTTAATTTAAATTCTGATGGCATTTCATACCAATTTATCAAATCAATAGAATAGTACATGCATGTACTATCTTTATTTATATGCTGCTTATTATACCATATTTCATATTTTGTTGTAAGAATATAAACGCCATTATTAAATAATAATCCAGAAAACGCATTAATTGGTCTATAAAAATTTATTGTAAAATTATTCCAATTTTTTAAATCATTTGATACATATACTTTATTGTTATTTCCAAATAATACATACATATCATCTACATCATTATAGCAAAATGCCGTTCCAGGTGCATCAAATGTTTGATACATTGGATAAATTACATCATCTTGCATTAAAACTAATTGGCAATTTGTATCAATTACATTATTTATTGTGCTAAGATAATTGTTATTTTCAATATTTACAAAAATAACTAATGTATTTTTTACTGCATATATATTTAAAATTCGTTTTTCTGTTTGAAAAACACTTTCAAAATTTATACCATCATCAGACCTTAAAATACAATATGTTGTTAAATCAGTATTTTTATCAAAAAAATACCCAAAACAATATAATTTATTATTTAAAATTTTAAATGAATTTTCATCTAAACGAAAATATGTAAAATCTAATGTTGATTTAGTAACTTTTGAAAAATCATTATTAACAATATATATTCCATTTCGTTGTGTTCCAAGAATCCAGTTATTATTAAATGAAATAATTGAATTTATATATAAATTTGTAAATGCTGGATCAAGTTTAGCAAATAATTCTGTTTTATCTTCATATAAACCAAATGTTGGATATTTAGATGTTATATAAAAAATACTAGATCGTTTTTTGTTTTTAAATCCAGTTGCTAAATAATCATCCATATTGTACGCAATATTAATTAATTGCCAATGATTCGTAGTTGATTCAAATAATGATGATTGAATTCCAATATTAATTAATTTATTATTAAATAATGAAAAATATTTTTTTATTGTATTATTAATTTCTGTATCAATTTTTTCAAAATCAATATATCTTTTTGTAGGTTTTGCATAATAATTATAAAATGTTTGAACTGGCAAATTTGTCATTGTAATACTTGCAAAAATATTGATATTAGAAATAATTTCTGTTGTTTCAAAATTATTTGTAACATTATTTTCAGTTATAAATTCTAACGAATTTGTTTCGACAATATTTGTATTAATATAATTTATTATTTCATTAGTATTAATATTTTCAAATTTAATTGCGATATCATCTATTTCAATTAATTCAGTGTCGTCTGAATCATCTGATATATCAACAATTTGGTTATTATATTTTTTATTTATAAAAAATATTAATATCCCAAAAATAATAGTAGCAATAATTATTAGTATTTTTTTCATAATTTAGTTAAAAACGTATGTATTAATATACTATTTACTTTATATTTTTAATTTTCTATATATTTTTTTAATTGTAAATATAAAATATATGAGACATATTTCTCCATTAAATCTTGATATTAATGAAGATCTAGATAAAAATCTTCCTAAAAAAATTTCTATATTAGAAAAAATTCAACAACGAAATAAAAATGGTGAATTTGACTATTTAAAAAATGAAATTGACAATGCAAAAAATATAAAAGATTTGATTGATGTTAGTTGTCTTAAATCACCACAAATAAAAGGTCTTTTAATCGAGGAATTTATTTGTAAAAAACTTGGTTGGAAACATGTTTTACCTAATAAGCATGTAGGTGATGGTTATTCAATTGATGAAAAACGACATTATGAAATTAAGACATCATTTGCAAATAATAAAATTGTTATAAAGCAAATACGTCTATTTCAAAAAATTGACAGATATTTATGCATTCATTTTGATGAATATAATATTGACGATTCAATTGTATTTGTACTTTCACATGAAGAAATGGCAAATGAGGTAAAAGATTTAGGTAAAAAAACTAGCAATATACGAAGAAAAAAATGTTTTGATATTGAAATAGAATTTAATTCAAATGAATATAATCGTTGGATAAAATTATATAAAAATGATTTTATAAAACAAAAAATTTTTAAGTAAATAAGTATAAAATTTATGTTAAACGAAAATAATATTAATCAATTTTTTGAAAATGAACAAATCAATGAAGGAGCAAAAGAAACGCTTATAAGCTTATCATTTATTGCTCAACTTCTTGCACTTCCAAATATTTTACCTGCGCAAGATTTTTATAATGCAGTTGGAAATAAACCAACTCATGCTCAATTAGTTGACGCAGTCAATAAAGTTGTTCAAACTAATAAAGTTTATAATGGATATGCAGAAGCAAAAGTTGCAAATATTTTAGCTAGAACATTATATTTAGAAGCAGCTAATGAAGATGAAGAAGGCATTCGATATGTTGCAACTGCAATAATGAATAGAGCAAATCAAAAAATAGAAAATATTGTTAATGTTTGTTTTAAACCAATGCAATTTAGCTGTTGGAATAGTATTAGTCCATCAACAAATAAAAAATATACAGGGAAAAATTATGCATTATGGGCTCCATCTGCGGCGTTAAGAAAAGAACGAGATGCTGTTACTACTTGGAATATATGTAAAAAAATTGCAACTGAAATTATAGAAAATAAATTTGAATTAAAAGGCAATTACAACATGTATTACAATCCTAATAAATGCACTCCATCATGGAGTACTAAACTTACAGGAACAAAAACAGTTGGACGGCATATTTTTGGATATTATGACAAACAAGATCCAGCAAGAAAGAAAATTGCATCTAAAAAACCAACATATCCAAATGAAACAACAGTTAAAAAAGGAGAAATTGGTGTTTCATCTGTTGCAAAGCGTTTAATAAATCAAAAACAAACAAGTTTTACAAATATTAATAAATTAACAAATGCAATATTAGCATGCAATAATTTTAAGAAAGATAGTAAAGGAAATCCAATTATTCACATTGGTGATAAAATTAAATTACCAAAATCTTAATCTTTCTTTTTTATTAATATAACTTCAATTGTTTTGCCATTAAGCTTTGGCTTATTTTGATATGATGCAAAACTTGAAACTTTATTTAAATACTCATAAAATTTATCAAATGCAAAAGCTTTATTTCTTAATTCAATTTTTTGCAATTTAAGAACAAACTTTACTAAATCATTGTTGTCAATAAATTCTTGAATTTTCTTAATTTTATGATTAAGATCATTTTCTTCAATATTGCAACTTACTTGAATAATATGTAATTCTTGAGTATTTTCTTTTTGTTGACGTAATTGTTCTTTTTTCTTTTTATTTTTTTCGTAAATAAATTTATTATAATCACATATTTTAGTGATTATATTATTTTGATTTGAACTAACTTCGACCAGATCATAACCTTTTGATCTAGCTAAATTAATTGCATTTTTTAAAAACATTTTTCCAAGATTGGAATTATTTTCATCAATAACAATTACTTCATTAGCATAAATTTGTTCATTTTTACGAACAACTGGAATATTTTTCTTTTGCATATAATATTAATTTAGATCCAAATCACTATCATTTAGAACATTAATAATGTCAGTTGAATTAAAAACACGCATATTTTCTGGAACTTTTTCTGCATTTTTTGAATTTTCATTTGCCAATTTATATTTTAATTCAAGCAATTCTTTTTTATGATCTTGTTGAAGCATTTCAAATTTTATTTTATCAAAAAATTTTAATCTATCACGATAAATTTCCAACCATTCTTTAGCATTTGAATGACATGTTTCAATTAAGGCTGCAACTGAACTGACTAATTCTGGATCAACTAAATCAGTTGTTACTATATTATTATACACATGTTGGATTAATTGTTTAGAAACATTTACTAAATCATTTATATGAGAAAAACTTTTTGTAATATCTGCTAAAATATCTTCAGACAAATCATTTTCTGTTTTTATTTTTTCTAATCCAACTTCAATATTTTCTAATGTTTCTTTTGCTGAATTATTTAATGAATCAGAAACTGCTGACAATTGTTCTGAATTAATTGAAATATCATCTAAAAATTCATCAATTGATTTATTATCAGAAATTCCTAATAAATTATCAAGTTTTTCTTTAGACGTCATCTGTATCTTCTGAATCTAGTCCTAAATAATTTTTAATATAACTATTAACAATTTTTGTTACATTTATATTTGTATTTCCAGCTTCAAGTTGATGTAAAGCACGTTCAAGATTTGATCGTTTAATATTTATTTGCTTATAATATTTTGATAATACTGTTAAATTTGCATTCCAACAACATTGAGTAAAATACGCAAATGGATTATTAAATTTAAAATTATAATTGCCATTGCAAATACCTTGAATTGCCTTAAATCTTGCATATGAAACCATTTCTTGTTTTACATCATAATTGTAATTTCTAAATGAACTATGATTTGTAAGTTTAGTTGCAATTTTTGTAAGCATTATTCCAAGTGCATTTGTTATAACACCTGTCTCTTGGTAAATTTGTAATTCAGCTAATAATTCTTTATTAGTAACATAACAATCGTCATCTTGTTTTTTTGTTTGTTTTTTAGCTTCGCGCTCTTTTTGACGTGCTAATGCTTTTTCTTGGCGTTTTAATTGTTTTTCCTTTTTCTCAATCGCCTTTAACTCAGCTTCCTTATTTTCTTCTGTCATTATATACTCAAATTATATACTTTTTTATTAATATTATACAATAAAAATGCGATTTAGAATAATCTAAATCGCATTTTTATCATTTTTTTTATTGATTATTGCTTAAAATATATTAATCCAACATTAGTAATAATTCCTTCTGGAAAAGCTTCAGTATAAAGACCAGCTGAATAATACATTTCTATTCCAACGGATGGATTGTCAAGATTTACAACATAATAACATGTATAACCATCAACATCAAATTTAGCTCTATTATCTTCACCATATACAGAATTTTCAATATAGTCCTTAAATTGTGGTGCATTTGTAAATTTAATATCTTCATATGGAACATTAAATGCATTATGAATTGCAGATTTTAATCCAGGTCCATCAACATCATCTGGTGAATTCTCATATATTACTGTTCCAATATATTCTGGATTTGAAATATCAATGTCAAGAGTATTTGGATCTCCTGCATTATATGCTTCATCTAATGAGATATTATCAACGATAATCTTATAAAAATTAACTGATTGACCAACTGGATCAGTAATGAATTTTGCCGAAATATTGTGTTTAATATTTGTTTCTAATAATTCGCTAATTGATGTTTCAACACCATCAATCATCATTTGAGTACCAGTGCCATATACAGTTAAACTTGATAATGAATCACCTGTTGCATACATTGCAAATTTAGTTCCACGTTCAAACATTTTAAATACATCAAATCCGATAGCATTGCCATCTAACAATGTTAAAGTTTTATAAAATGGTTTATCACCGTCCATAACTGTGATATGTGGTGAATAAAAATGAGAACTATCACCATAATAATCGCCCATATAATTTGCAAAATAGTTATATGTAATATAACCATTTTCTGGAATATCAACATTTAAAAACAATTCATAAAACTTTTGATATTTTGGAATAATTGCCATTCTGTGGGTTGGAAAATCATTTAGTTCAATATCAAACTGTTCTGCAACAGTTAAACTTCTACCATTAACTAGTTCATATTGAACTGTACCAAGATCAAATTCATATGATTCTAATGATTCAATTTTGCTTTCATATAATTCTGCGGCATATTTATAATTTCCTGGGAAATATATGCAATTATTTTTATAATCATTAATTGATGCTTGTGCCCAATAACTATCGCTAAAATATTCTCCTGCAAAATCAAAATTCATATCTGATAATACTGTATCACTATTAACAGTTATTTCTGATATTTTAACAGGATAATAATAATTATCAAAATCATCAGCTCCAACTAATGCTGAAATAATTGAATATAATTGTTTGTCTTGTATTTTTTCAAGTGGTACAGGCTTGTAATTAATTGGTGCTCCAGTTTGTGAATCATATTCAGGAAGTCCACCGCGTATAGTAATTAATTCACAAATATAATCATACGTATAAATAGGTTCAAGTGAAATATGTCCTTGGATATTTGATAATTCAGAAATTTCATAATTCCATTTTCCTGTAAAATGTGTAGGAATTTGATCTGAATTTATTATATCATCTCCACATTTTTCTTCCCAGAGTGTACTAGTTTCAGGATTTACTGTGATATCATCTAAAATATCTTCAGGAACAGCATGTCCCTTTGGAACAAAAATACGTTTTGCGTTTGTTTTTTGTGGTTTAAGTATTTTATATTCTTTCATTTTTTTTCCTTTTATAAATTATTTTCTTTTTTATATTTTATTCATAAAAATTTACATCAACTGGATAGTAAGTTGGTTCTCCATGTCCATTATAAGCCGTATTGCCATATTTTTTGTCAGTTACTTGCCATACAGGCATATCATTATATGTTGTATCAAGTTTTTCAAGCGCATTATTACCACCTGTCAATGATTTAATATATGATTTAACATCTATTCCATCATGATATGGACACATTGTTACTTCACGTTGTTCATATGAACTTCCTGCATATATTGGAGTTTCCCAGCCATATGTAATATTTGCCTTATGTGCATCTTCAGCTAAACAACCTTCTTCTTCAGTTCTATTGCACCAATGCTCAGTTATTGTTCTAAGCTGGAATTTTATTAAATATTTATCAATTTTAGCATATGAACGTAATTCAGATCTAGCATCATCATCAAGATCTTCAATAATCTGTTTATTTTGTTTATAACAATTACTATCTAAATAATCATCATTATTTTTATGACAATGATCTTCATCAGTATGATGACTATTATGTTCTGTTACAATTAATTTTATAGTATTAAAAATATCTCCATGGAATTTATCCCAAACATTTTTAAATTTATTAAGAGCATTTTCATATACTACATTAAATAGAATAACTTTTCTATTAAATCCACGGCTATTAGTATCTTTTGGACTCTCTGGAGGATCTGGAGTACCAAATAATACACCTATTGCTCCAAAGGCAAAAAGAAGAGTACAAATAATTCCAAGTGGCACTACATATGGTTCAGCTGCTATAGCACCAACTTCTGGACATACTGCACAAATAGTAATTGAAGCAACAAGTCCACCAAATAAAATCGCAAATAATACTTGTCCAGATCTATATAACCAATCTCTATTTAAGTTTATAGATCTTGCAGGATTAAATTCATATTCTTCTATATCACTATTTAATGATGGTGAATCTATAATATCTTTAACAACATTTCTATTATCTTGTTTCCATAAATGAATTAAATAATTTATTCTTCCTAAATAATCTATCCATTGTGTTATTAAAGAAGAATTTGTTGATTCTTCTAATCCTAAGAAAAATCCTAAAAATCTATTTATTTCTGTCGTTGTCTGTACATTTCCAGTAAAACATGCTTCAAAAAAACGATTTTCAAGATTTTCAAGTTCTCTTATATCAGATATAATAGAATCATACCAATCACAATCTTCATCCATTGCGAAAGTTTTATCAGAATTTTTTATTTCTTGATATAAATTTGAAAATTTGTTTTTAATTTCATCAAATTGTGATTTATATTCCTTTGCTGCATTTCTTCCATTACGATAACCTTCAAATAATTCACGTCTAGCTACTTCTATAAATTTTTGCATTCCTGGTAAATTAATATCTCTGGTATCTTGACTATTATCAATTGCATTTTGTATTGCATTTGTAATATCATTTTCTGTAAAAATATATGTATTTCTATCTTGTAATTCTTCAATTGAAAAATCATTTAAACTTGATAAATTAAAAAATGCAGAAATAGAATCTGAACTTAATGATGTTGTAAATCTATTTTCTATTTCATTTTCATCTAATTCTGTATTTTCATTAAAATTACTTGAATCAAATAATAATGAAAGTAAATTAATTTGATTTATTAAATTATTAAATTTTTCTATAGATGGAATTATATTACTTAAATTCCCATTTTCAGCTTCATACTCTACAACTTCTTTTATAATATTATTTAAATTAATTTGTGTTGTCATTTTTTCCTCTTATAAATTATTTCCTTTTATTTTATTTTTTATTCATGGACATTTACATCAACTGGAAAATATGTTGGATCTCCATGACCATATTGTTCAAGTATAGATTGTGGAACTGGATATTCACTATATGTTACATATGCACTTAATTCTTCATCATATTCACCGCTTGGTAATTCTGGAATATCATCATGATATAAGCATGCAGTATGTTCTATTTCTGTTGAAATTGTTCCAAGATATACATGATTTGACCAACTTCCATCTACTTTATGTTCATTTTCTGCAGCACAACCATCTTCTTCTGTTCTATTGCAATAAATTTCATGACGTGCAATTGTCTTATATTTTATAAGTCCATTATCTAGCTTAAAACCTTCTGGTAAATCATCTTCAGTAATTTCTTTTGCAAGTTCAATATTTTTATCATGACAATGACATATATCTGCACTTAATGGCGCTTGAGATTCTTTACCATACCATTCTGTATCTTTAGAACAATTTCTATCAGCATGAAATTCATAGTGTATACTACATAATTCATGCAATGCTATTGCGCAATTTTTTAATTGTTCAAGAATATTTTTTGCAAAACTTCCATAAAGTAATATTAATTTATCTAATAATTGTAAATCAACAATTCTTTTTCCTAAATTTTCTTTTTCTATTGTATAAATAAAAAATGGTATTCCACCAAAATACTGTGTATCTGGCATATTAATTATAAATAAAAAAGCTAAAAGCGGACCAGCTAAAAGACTCATAAGTAATTTATGCGTATCTTTAACTTTTTCTTCTGTAATAAGAGTTGCATATTTTTTAATTAATTCATTCCAGCCATAATTATTATTTTTTGTTTCATATGTGTATAAATATGGAAAATATGTATTTGCAGAAATTTCAAAATTACTTTCTGGATTAGGACAAAGCAAACCTAATGTATCTATTTTATTTTTAATAACATTATAACCAATTGTTCCTATTGCATGTTTTTCAAGTCTGTATTCACCAATTCTTTTGGCTTTATCTTTTGATGTTACAACTAATGAATTTAAAATAGATTTATCTTTTGTATTAAATCTATTACTAATTATTATATCAGCCTTTTTACAAAAACCAGCAATAACTCCAACATTATATGCTAAAAATTGATCATTTGACATAACTTTTTCAAAAAATTGTATTATATTTTCTTGAATAAGTTTATAATTATCACAAATATCAGTTATGTCTGAAAGATAATTGCATTCTTCATCTTTATCTGGATAATTAGTATCATCATTAATTTTATTTTGAATTTCAGCGCATTTATCCCAAAATTCATTTGGTGTATAGTTGGCTTGATAACAAGCCATTCCATCTGCAAATCCTGAATCATATGAAGAACAATTTTCATATGCTCTATTTGAAATATTTCTAGAAGTAATAGGTTCAAAATCTTCAGCAATTATACTTAATTCTTCTGGATGATCTTCAAGATATTTATTAATATCATTAATAAATATCCTTTCTTCTTCTTCTGTCATAAAAAGATTATTTATTTCAGAATAATTCACATTACTTAAAAATGTATTACTTAAATCTTGATAAATTCCAGTAATTGTTGAATCAAAAAATGATTTTTTAATAATTTCATTTTCGCCATTATTAGTAAGTTCTTCATATAAACTTACTAATTTATTTAATGTTTCATTTAAATTTTGTGGAATTACCGCACTTAAATTCCCATTTTCAATTTCATGTTCAACAACATCTTTTATGATATTATTTAAATTAATCTGTGTTGTCATATTTTTCCTTTTTATAAAATCTTTTTATTCATAAAAATTTACATCAACTGGGAAATATGTTGGATCTCCATGATTTTCAAAACCATGTTGTTTAAGTGATGATGAATCTGTAAGTTTACATATTACACCACGTTTAACAAATGCATCTAATGATTCATCATATTTATAACCTTCAGGTATATCAAATGACATTCCATCATGGTATGGACATATTACATGATCTCCAATAGTTGTTGTATCTCCTAAAAATACATCTTCCCATTCATCATTATGTTTATGTTCACCTTCAGCCAAACAGCCTTCTTCTTCACTTCTGCCACAATAATATGAAGTATAAGTAATAGTTTTATATTTTATAAGTCCATCATCTAGCTTAAAACCTTTTGGTAAATCATCTTCAGAAAAATCTTTTACGAGTTTAATATTTTTTTCATGGCAACGGCATAGATCTGCACTTAATGGAGCTTGAGATTCTTTTCCATACCATTCAGAATCTTTAGAACATCTATCTCCTTGATGGCAATATTTATTATGATAATTAATTAAATCTTGTACTTCATCATGCATTACTTTTCCAACATAAAGACGTTCAAGACGTTCAATTATCAATCTTCCCATAAGTAATGATAATTTTTCTTGAGCTTTAAAAAATTTCTCAAGTTTGTTTTGTTTTAAATAAATTTTTGTTAATTCATGCAATTTTGTTGCTTCTTCACCAATAGAGTCAATATAAAAAAACCTAGAATTACAATATATAGTTTCAAAAATTGTAATAAAATTCCACATTCTTTTGCATATTTTATTATTAGAATCTTCATACATACATTCATTTGGTGTATGCATTTCGGCATTTAATGCAATTTTAAAAGATTTTATTTTTTCAGATACTTCTATACGTTTTCCAATGGTTGAAATTTTAAATGCAGATTCTTCAAATTTTCCATTATTTGTATGCGGAAATATTAAAACTCTTGGATTATCTAAATCTAATTCATTAATTTTTATGTGATGACTAAAAGAGCACCAACCACCTGATCCATTAGGATACATTCCGCTATAAACAAATTCTCCATTTCCTGAATTAAAAGCGTTTAAAACTTCATCAAATGGGGAATCTTTTACAGTTGTATGATAATGATGATATGGTATTCTTCCAGC
>Ga0247611_10007465_pt1 | contig 13735 bp, 9 predicted proteins | sample 177DNAGHGhighgp2_FD_192422 | JGI IMG/M metagenome (GOLD analysis project Ga0247611, IMG submission 192422) | Sheep rumen microbial communities from Palmerston North, Manawatu-Wanganui, New Zealand - 1770 DNA GHGhigh gp2 | ecosystem: Host-associated > Mammals > Digestive system > Stomach > Rumen ...
CTCCGTCATCTTCTCCGGCATGTCCGGCGCGGCGGTCGCGGACGCGGCGGGCCTCGGCATGATCGAGATGAAGGCCATGGACGACGCCGGCTTCCCCCATCGCTTCAGCGCCGGCATTACCGCCGGTTCCTCCACCATCGGCCCCGTCATCCCGCCCTCCATCGCCTTCGTCGTTTACTCCAGCTGCGCCACCGAAGCTTCCGTCAGCAAGCTCTTTGCGGCGGGCTTCATCCCCGGCTTCATGATGGCCGTGGCCATGGGCGTGTGGGTCTACTACACCAGCGTCAAGCACCACTACCCCATCGAGCCGAAGATGCCCTGGAGCATCCGCTGGAAATACTTTGTCAACGCCATCCCCAGCCTGATGACCATCGTCATCATCGTCGGCGGCATCTGGAGCGGCTGGTTCACCGCCACCGAGGCCTCTATCGTCGCCTGCTTCTATGCCCTGTTTTTAAGCTGTGTCGTGTACCGTGAGGTCAAGTTCAAGGACCTGTTCAAGATCGTGTATGACAGCATCGTCACCAGCTGCAAGACCCTCTTCATCATCGCGATCGCAAACTTCCTGGCCTACTTCATGACCCACCAGCGCGTGCCGAACCAGGTCATCGAGGGCATGCTCTCCATCACCGCAAACCCCACCGCGCTCATCCTGATGATCATCTTCATCCTGCTCGTGCTGGGCATGTTCCTCGAGGGTACGGCGGTCATCCTGATCGTCGCCCCCATCTTCCTGCCGATCATTGGCCAGATGGGCATGAGCCAGCTGCAGTTCGGCGTGATCATGGTGCTGGCCTCCATGATCGGTCTGCTGACGCCGCCGGTGGGCATGAGCCTCTATGCGGTCTCATCGGTGACAGATGTGCCAATGCTGGAACTTTCAAAAGAGGTTATCCCTTACGTAATCGGTATTATAATCGTACTGCTGCTGTGTACGTTCATCCCGCCCTTGTGTACATGGCTGCCGTCCATACTGGTTTAGGAGGGGACTGCCATGGAGTTTCTGAAAAAGCTTGACAAGGTCGTCGCACAGATACTGAAAGTCGTCGTGGTGGCGTGCCTGGCCCTCATCGCGATCATCCTGATGTTCCGCGTCATCATCCGCTTCACGCCCATCAACCTCTCCCTGTCCTGGACGGACGAGGTGGTCGAGTGGAGTATGGCCTACATGATCTTCCTCACCAGCGCCCTCATCATGCGCGACGGCGCTCATTTCCGGGTCGATCTTCTGCAGCAGAAATTCAAGGACACCAAATTCATCCGCATCCTGAACTTCTGCATCACGATCTTCAACGCGGCGTTCTTTGGCGTGTTCTTCTACTATGCGTGGGAGCTGTTCAGCAAGGCCCAGGCCCCGACCATCATCCTGCGCGCCCCGCGTCAGGTGCCTTATGCCAGCATCGTCATCGGCGGTCTGCTGATGTTCATTTACAGCATCCGCGATATCGTAGTGGCATACAAAGAGCTGCGCGGCAGCAAGAGCTGAGACGAAGGAGGCGTACATATATGGATATGATGGAAGTACTGCGCACCAGGCGCACGTTCCGGGCCTTTACGCAGGAGCCGGTGCCCCGGGAGGTTCTTCAGGACATCCTTGAGGCCGCGCGACTTGCAAACTGCGGCGCCAACCGCCAGAGCCTGCGCTTTGTCGTGGCGCAGAAACCGGAGGACGTGGCGAAGCTCTGCGAGCTGACCAAATGGGCGGCCGCCATCCCGAACGGGGCCGGGACCCCGGCGCCGGAGCAGCGCCCCACTCTGTACATTGTGGTTTTGCAGGACACCTCGGTCCCCGGCCACAGCGACATCGACGTCGGGATCGCCGTGGCGGGCATGACCACGGCGGCCTGGGCCCACGGCGTGGGCAGCTGCATCATCGGCACTCTGCACCGCTCGAAGACGGCGGAGTTTTTGGGCCTGCCGGAGAATCTGCAGGTCAACACCGGCATTGCCTTCGGCTATCCCGCCCACAAGAGCACGGTGGTCCCGCTCAAGGACGGTCAGAAGAACTACTGGCGCGACGAAAACGGCGACTACTTTGTGCCGAAATACGAGCTTGAGGAAATCGTCCGGTATCTGTAATGCAGAGATCCCGCACGAAATGGCGGGGGATTCCTTCCCCGTATGAAATAAGGCGCGTTGCATAATTCACTTTTCGCATAATTGTCCGTGAATACTGTAGGGGAGGGGCTTGCCCCTCCCGGCAGTATTATGCAACCATTATAGACCAATGTACGGCAAAATCGTAGCATTTTACGAAATCGCCGTACATTTTTACATAGTTCAAGCTCGCCGTGCGCGGGAGGGGCAAGCCCCTCCCCTACGCTCATAATGGTTTGTTTTCGCGAATAACTATTATTTTGCAGCACGCCCTTTTTATCAGCAGCAAAGGCGGTGCCGGAGCCGCACGATATTTCCGTATGAAACCGATAAAAACACTTGCCTAATCTTTCCCGGATATGGTAATGTATCTGCATGCGGAAATGCAAAGCACCTGGCCGACGGGAAGGAGAATACCGACATGAGCGAAGTGGCGCGTATCCTGCGCCGGGAGTTTATTTATCTCTGGTACTATTTTGATATACAGCTCAGGCAGATCTTCTGGTACTGGGTGCTGGGCATTGCCATCGGCTCCTTCATTTCGGTATTTGCCAAAAACGGCATCCACGATCTTTTCCGCCGCATGCAGGGAAAGAAGTGGGGCCTGTTCGGGATCATCCCCGCCTGCCTTCTGGGGATCGCCTCGCCGCTTTGCATGTACGGCACCATCCCGGTTGCGGCGTCCTTTTCCCGGCAGGGCATGCGCCATGACTGGCTCGCCTCGTTCATGATGGCCTCGATCCTGCTCAATCCGCAGCTGATCATCTACAGCGCCGCCCTGGGGCCGACGGTGCTCACGGTGCGCATCGTGTCGTGCTTTCTCTGCGGCTGTGCCGCCGGGCTTCTGATCCGCCTCTTTTACCGGGACAGGAGCTTCTTCGATTTCTCCGGCTTTGAGGAGCGTGCCAGCCACGACACCCACCCCAATATCCTGATCCGCTATCTGCTGAACGTGGGCCGCAACATCCGGGCCACGGGGCCGTTTTTTCTCTTCGGCGTTGTGCTCTCCGCCGTCTTTCAGCGCTACGTGTCCCAGGAGCAGATGGTCAGGCTCTTCGGCGGGGATAAGGCCTGGGGGGTGCTGATGGCCGCGACGGTGGGCGTGCCGCTCTATGCCTGCGGCGGCGGAACGATCCCGCTTTTGAAGGAATGGCTCTGGGAGGGGATGAGCATCGGCAGCGCCGCCGCCTTCATGCTCACCGGCCCCGCGACGAAGATCACCAACCTCGGCGCACTGAAAATCGTCCTCGGCATCAGGCGCTTTCTGCTCTACTGGGCCTTTGTCATCGTGTTTGCCCTGCTCACCGGCATTGTAGTCAACCTGATTTTATAAGTATCAAAGGAGGTATGTACATGAAAAAGATTCTTTCTCTGCTGCTTGCTGCCTGCCTTGCCCTTTGCCTGCTCCCGGCGGCATACGCGGACGAGCCGGAAAAGCCCGTCGTCTATTTTACGGACGACATCTCCCCGGCGGGGTTGGTCGCCATCTATGAGGCGCTGGGCTGGAAACCCGTCGGCCCCGTGGCGGTAAAGCTCTCCACCGGCGAGCCGCCCGCCAGCAACTATCTGCGCCCCGAGCTGATCGCCGATCTCGTGCACAAGGTCGACGGCACCATCGTCGAGTGCAACACGGCCTACGGAGGCGAGCGCGCCGCGACTGCCGAGCACTATCAGGTTGCGGAGGATCACGGCTTTACGGACATCGCGGACTTTCAGATCCTGGACGAGTACGGCTCCGTGGAGATTCCCGTCACCGGCGGCACGCGCCTGACGGGCGACCTTGTGGGCGCCCACTTCAAGGACTACGGCTCCTACCTCATCCTGTCCCATTTCAAGGGCCATCCCATGGCGGGCTACGGCGGAGCGATCAAGAACGCCTCCATCGGCCTTGCCTCCGCGATGGGCAAGGTGCGCATCCACTCCGGCGGCACCAGCGATACCCACTGGCATGACGAGCTGCAGATCGAGTTCCTCGAGGCCATGGCCGAGGCCGCCAAGGCTGTCTGTGACGATCTGGGGGATCAGGTGGTCTTCATCAACGTCATGAACCGTCTCTCCATCGACTGCGACTGCGCCCCATATCCCGAGGAGCCTGACATCCACGACATCGGCATCCTGGCCTCCACCGACCCTGTCGCGCTGGACCAGGCCTGCCTGGACCTCGTGTCGAAGGCGGACGGGAACGAGAAGCTCATGTGGCGCCTTGAAGACCGCCAGGGTCTGCACACGCTGGAGCACGCCGAGGAGATCGGCCTCGGCAGCCGCAGCTACACCCTCGTGGACATCGGCAAGGACGCCGCCTGATTACGCCTGCTTTAGCCATACAATAGAAAAAGGGCGCGTTGCAAAATGCGTGTCATCCTGAGCGCAAGCGAAGGATCTTTCCCTAAAAGTTTACAAAAACCTTCAAAAGAAAGATCCTTCGTCACTTCGTTCCTCAGGATAACAAAACGATAAGCATTTTGCAACACGCCCTTCTTTTTTATCGCATCACCCGATGCGCGTGAGCGTGTTCAGCATTGCGTTTGCCCGCACGCCGAAGCCGCCGGCGCTTTCAAAGGTGCAGCGCACCAGAGCGACAAGGCAGCTGCCGTCAGCGGGGATGACATACACGGTCAGCAGGGAACCCGCGGGCGCTTTCCCGTCCTTCGCGCCGGAGACGTCGATGCGTGTGCACGCTCCGGCCCCGTCAAGGGTAATCGGCGCTGCGGAGACGGTATCGTAGCCGTCCGAAAAACTCGCGCTCAGCCCCGCGGTGACGGTCTCGGCGTCCCCCGCAGTGCGCCGGATCTCAAAATAGTTCCAGGGATCCTCCGGGTCCTCGCCGAGGGCAAGGAAGAGCTCTCGGTCCGTATCCGGGCGGCGCTCGAGGATCTCATAATCATAGTCCATCTCAAAGCCGAGGGCCTCGTTCCGGATGTGCTCATAGCTCACCGTCTCCTCCATGCCCTCGACGATGGCGGTCGTCTCAAAGCGCTCCCCGTCCTGCCTGCCGGGGGTGGCCTGGGGCGTTTCGGCCGGGGCGGCCTGCGCGGTCGGCGCTGGTGTCGCCGGTGCGGTGTCTGCCCTGCCGCAGCCGCTGAGCATCGCCGTCGGCAGCAGCACCAGAGTGAGTGCCACGGAAATCGCTGTACATAATTTTTTGTTCATGTTTTCCTCCAGATGGTAAACTTGCGTGGGAGAGTATAGCCTCCCGGAAGGAAAAAAGCAAGGGCAACACCGCATAATTTGTCGAGAGCGAATCCCGAGAAAATTAGGGTTCTGATGATGGCGCTTTTTCGCAGATGTACTTATTCCTTTGTCCTGACTTCCACGGTCATGCCGTCGGCCTCGGTGGCGCTGACCACGTCGTCAAAGTCGCCGATCTCCACGTCGATGTCGTCCTTCCCGCTCACGCCGTAGTTTTCCTTGAGCTCGTCGATCTTCGCGCGCTTTTCCTGAATACGTCCGGTGACGCGGTTTGCCTGCTCGAAGAGCGGGACGAAGACGCCCTCGGGCGCGTCCTTGGCCTGCTCAAAGTAGAGCTTTCCGATCTCGGTGTAAATGCGCTTGAGTTCCTCGTGCTCGCTGTTGAGCTCGAGGGTGAGCTTGGTAAACTGTCCGAAGGCCTTGGCCCGGTTTGCCCCCTGGGCGTACACGTCCAGCACACCGGCGCTGTCGGCTGCGTCCCTGACCTTGTCGGCAAGCTTGCCGAAGGTGCCGCTGAGAATGTTTTTATAATCTGCCATGTTAAGATTCCTCCGTTTTTTCGATAATGACAGCCGCCTCCTGCGCGGCGACGCGGTTGACGTACAGATCGCCGGGGGAGAAGGGCTGAGAGTGCTTGTAGATAAGCAGCGCCGCCGACGCGAGGACCAGCACGAGACTCAGGGCCTGGGACACGCGGATGCCGCTGCCGCCGATATAGAGACTGTCGGTCCGAAGTCCCTCGATCCAGAAGCGGCCCAGGCCGTAGAGCAGGAAATAGAGCGTGATGCAGTGGCCGTCAAAGCGGCGCTTTCCCGCCTTGTCAAACCACAGCAGAAACAGCAGCACGCCCAGATTCCAGAGGCTTTCGTATAAAAAGGTGGGATGTACGTAGACGGTGGTGCCGTCCGGGGCGGTCAGGCCCATGCGGCAGAAGACGTTCGTCTCCGCGCCGAAGGCCTCCCGGTTCATGAAGTTTCCCCAGCGCCCGATGATCTGCCCCAGCAGCAGGCCGTAGCACAGGCAGTCGAGCATGGCGGGGAAGGGGATCTTTTTGCGCCTGCATACAAGATATGCCGTCAGCACTCCCGCGATCACGCCGCCGTAAATGGCAAGGCCGCCGTTTCGTATGGCCAGGATCTCACCCGGGTACTGCCGGTAGTAGTCCAGCTGGAACAGCACATAGTAAAGCCGCGCCCCGATGATCGCGCAGGGGATCCCCCAGATCGCCGCGTCGTAGATGTCGTCCTCCTTGAGCCCAAAGCGCCTGGCGCGCTTGGACGCGAAAAGGATGCCCAGCAGGAACGCAAGGCCGATGATGACGCCGTAAAAGTAGATGGGGCGGCCGAAAATTGTAAAGTACGACGGCGGGTTGAGCCGCAGGTTTCCCAGCATGGGAAAGGAGATGACGGAATCGCGCTGAATGGTTTCAAGCATGGGCTACGCCTTCGCCTCCTTCGGCGTGATGACCGACATGGCAAGCCGCTCCGGCGCCAGGGACTCGGCCACAAACAGGCGGCAGTCCTCGGCGCTGATCTCCTCTAAAAGCGGGAAGCTTTCAAAGCTGCAATAGCCGTCGAAGCAGTCCATCGCGAGCGACACGCACACGTTGTCAAAGTCCTCCAGCGCCCGGAGTCTCGCGCCGAGACTTGCCCGCTTGGAACGAGTAAAGTAGGCTTCGTTAAATCCATCCGCCGCCACGCGGGCGATCTCGGCGTTGAGCTCCTGGAGCACCTTTTCCGGCACCCTGCTCTCGCCGCCGATGATGACGGTGATGGTCCCGGCGCTGGCGTCCACCTCGTAGTCGAAATCGTTGTTGAGCGTCCCGTCCGCGTATAGGCGGGTGAAGAAGGGGGAGGAGCTGCCGCACAGCATCCTAAGCGCCAAAGCCGCGACCAGGCGCTGGCGCTGGGCCTCCCTGCCCGTAAGGCCGGGGGCGAGCTTTGCCCCGATCAGAAACTGCGGGGCCGAGACCTCCATGGCCTCCGTATGGAAGCGCTCTGCCGGCAGGATGTCCTCTTCAGGCCCGAAGTCCGCCGCGGGGACGGGAGCCTTCTCTTTGGGGAGCACCTCCTCCGCGATCTGCACGATCGTCTCGGGGTCCACATCGCCCTCCACGCACAGCACCATGTTGGAGGGGGCGTAGAAGACCCTGTGGCAGTCGTAGAGCGTTTCGGCGGTGATGTCGGCGATGCTCTCCACAGTCCCCGCCACGCGGTCGCGGATGGGGTGGTGGGCATAGAGCATCTTCAGCAGATTGTAGTAAATCGCAAGGCCGGGATTATCCTCGCCCATGCGGATCTCCTGGGCGATGATGCCCTGCTCCTTCCGCACGGTCTCTTCGGTGAAGTAGGGGGTGGAGACAAAGTGCAGCAGCATGCGCAGGTTTTCCTCAAAGCCCTGGGTACACTGGAAGTAATAGCAGGTGATGCCCGAGGAGGTAAAGGCGTTGGGGTCGGCCCCGTTTGCCGAGAGGATGTTCAGCGCGCTGTCGCCGTTCGGCAGGTCGAACATCTTGTGCTCCAGATAGTGGGCCACGCCCGCCGGGGTGTCGAGCTCGCGCCCGTCGACCGTAAAGCGGCGGCAGGCCCCGCCGTAGTTTGTGGCAAAGGCGGCGTAGAAGGTGGAAAAGTCCTTCTTCGGCACCACGCGCACCTCCAGGCCGTTGTCGAGAACGGCAGAATACAGCGTCTCGCCGATGCCGGGGTAATCAAGCTTCTGTATCTTCATCTTCGTCTTCCTCTTCTTCGTCCTCGCCGCTGCCGCACAGGAAGTAGACCATGTCGAGCTCCACGCTCTTCGCGATCGCCATGACATCTTCCTTCGTCACGTTCTCTGCAAGCTCGGCAAGCTCGGTGGGGCTGCACTCGTCCCCGTCCACCGCCTGGCTGAGCCACCAGCCCTCCAGCTCGCCCTGGCTGTCCAGAGACGCGCACAGGTCGGAGGCCACCGCGCGCTTGGCCCAGAGAAGCTCGTCGTCCGAAATCTCGCCGTTTTTCACGGCCTCCAGCTGGGCGAGGATCTCTGCCTTGGCACTTTCAAAGTTTTCAAAGCTGATGCCCGAGGAGACAATCATCAGTCCCTTGCGCAAAATCACCGCCGAGCTTGCGTAGTAGCAAAGCGACAGCTTTTCCCGCACGTTCATGAAGAGCTTCGAGGTAGCGCCGCTGCCGTAGACGGCGTTGAAGACATGGATGGCGGCCCGGTCCGGGTCCTCCATGCACTCGCCGAGACGAAAGCCCAGTACAAGCTTGCCCTGGGTCACGTCCATGTGCTCCTCAAAATAACGGGGCTCGGCCTCCACGGCGTTCATGCGGATCTCGGTGCCGATATCGAAGTCGAGCTCGCCGCGCGGCATGGCGGCGAAAGCGTCCCGCAGGGCCTCCTCCACGGTTTCGAGCCTTGCCTGCCCGCAGTAGAAAAGCTCCACCGGGCTTTTGCGCAGCAGCTCCCGGTAATAGCGGCTGAGCTTTTTGTAGTGGATGGCCTCACACTCGGGGATATCCCCGAAGCGGGAGACGGCGTAGTCCTCATAGCAGCACATCTCCTCCAGGCAGCGCTGCACGGCGTAGCTGCGCTTTTCGTTGACGCGGCTGCGGATGAGGTCGAGAAGCTTTTCCTTCTCGCTGTCCACATACTGGGGCAGGAGCAGGCCGCCGCGCGTGACCGGAGAAAGGAGCATCTCCGCCATGAGTGAGCTCATCTCTCCCAGCAGTGCCTCACCCCCGGGGAGAAAGGCGGGCTCGGGAAAGCTTGCGAAGAAGCCGAGGCAGTGCACTTCGCCGATGCGGCGGATCACCGGCTCGATGGCGGCACCGTACAGCTCGTCGAGCCGCGCGGACAGCTTCTCCATATCCGGGTAGCGTTGAGTTCCGCGGCGCAGGACCGAGGGAAGCAGCGCGTTCATGGCGGCGGTCTCGCGTTTGAGCTGGGTGAGCAGATTGACGCTCATGCAGGCGGTCTTGAATTTATCGGATCGCAGATGGCTCAGAAAAACGCCCGGCATCAGCTCCGACCGTGAATACTCCATGGGGCACCTCCAAGGTTGGACTTTCAATATTTGTTTAATTATAGCACCGCAGGAGGAAAAAGGAAAGAGCGGATAGAGAAAGTGAAAAGTTAAAAGTGGAAAGTGAAAACATGGTGTCCGTTTCGCGGACGATTTTAATAGTGCCGAAGGCACACCTTCACTCCACTTTTAACTTTCCACTTTTCACTTTACAGGATTTTTCCCTCTCTTGCCTCAACGTGATGCCGTACCCCTTGCGTGTCCGTCCATTCGAGCGTATAGTCCCCCAGCGCGCCGGGGCGCGTCTGGAGCTTGCCGTCTCGAAGACGCAGGCCCAGAAGACCCTCGCAGACCGCGCGGAAGTACCAGCCCGCGCTGCCCGTGTACCAGGTCCAGCCTGCTGCCCCCGCGCGGTCGGGCGCGGCGCACACATCGGCGGGCAGAACAAAGGGCTCCGCCTCGTAGCGTGTGAGATCGTGATTTTCCGGCAGCAGCATCTTCAGAAGCTCTTTTCCCTCCCGCTCCCGCCCGCGCCGTAGGCAGGCCAGCGCAAGCCAGATGGCCGCGTGGGTGTACTGACCGCCGTTTTCCCGGAAGCCCTCGCCGTATCCGCTGAGATAGCCGGGGCTGTCCTCGCTTGTATAGGGCGGCGCGAGGAGTTTTACAATGCCATGCTCCTGATCCACAAGCTTTGACAGCGCGCTGCCCAGCGCAAGCTCCACCTTCTCGGGCGTCGCCCAGGGACAGAAGGCCGCCCAGCTCTGGGGGAGGGAGTCGATGCGCTCTCCGCCGCAGAGAGCGCTGCCGTTCTCCCGGTAGGCCCGGAGATACCAGCTCCCGTTGAAGCAGGCGTCGGCGGCGCGGCCCAGCTGCTCGGACAGGGCGCGGTAGTGCCCGGCGCGCCTGTCGTCCAGCTTTTCCAACAGCTCCGAGAAGCGCAGGGCGCAGCAGGAGACGAACCAGCCCAGCCACACGCTCTCGCCGCCGACGCGGTCAAGCCCGTCGTTCCAGTCGCCGCTGCCCATGAAGGGAAGCCCGTGGGAACCGAAGCCGCGCCGCTCCACCATGATCATGGCCCGTACCGCGTGCTCGAGCACCGAGCCGTGCTCCTCGCTCTGCTTCGGCGTCTCGTAGCGGTCGCGCTCGTCATCGCGCAGAGGGAAGGATTGAACGAAGCTTGTCTCCACATCGCAGAGGGCGAGATCGCCGGTGGCCTCCGTGTATTCGCACAGCGCCCAGACAAGCCACACCAGATCGTCCGAGCAGCGGGTGCGCACGCCCCTGTCGCCCGCCGGGTGGCGGTGCCACCAGTGCATCACGTCCCCCTCGCCGTATTGATGACGGCAGCAGTCGAGGATCTGCGCCCGGCACAGGGCGGGGTCGATGAGCAGCAGGTTTGCGCAGTCCTGAAGCTGGTCCCGGAAGCCGACGGCCCCGCCGGACTGGTAGATGCTGCTCCTCGAGAGGATGCGGCAGGCATAGCACTGGTACACGGCCCAGGTATTCATATAGTGAGAAAGGGCCGCGTCGGGGCAGTCAAGCCGGAAGCGCCCCAGGTATTCCCGCCACCAGGCGCGGGTGTCGCGCAGGGCGGATTCAACGTCAAAGAAGCGCAGCGCCTCCGCGTCCGTGCCGAGGAGCAGGAGGGTTGCATCCTCTGCCTGCAGGCGCAGTCGCAGGGCTGCGGGGCAAAACTCGCTTTCAGCCCCGATGGGTACGGACGCGCCGACATACAGCTCCGTTCCCGGCAGCCACGCGCCCTCGTCCCACAGGCGGATGAGGCCGTCGCGCTCTTCAATGCGCAGGCCCGCCGCGTCCTCCGTGCCGAGGCGCGGGCACAGCTCCCAGCCGAGCGTGAGCTCCTCCGCGCCGCGAATGCGCAATACCCGCACATCGAGACCCATGGGGATGAGCAGCGTTGTTTCGATCTCACGACCGGCGATCTCCCTGCGCCAGACGGCAAGGCCCGGGGCATAGCTCACCTCGCAGAGGCTCTCCCCGTCGGCAAAGAGGCTGACCGCCTCGCCGTCGACCAAGGCATACACCGCCTCCGTGCCCGTTGTCGCGCGGATGTCCTCCGGCGGGGGGAGCAGGCGCATCTCCCGGGCGTTCTGCAGCCACAGCCCCGCCGGGCCGAAATCGGCGGCAAAGGCGGAGAGGCTGCCGTTTGTGAAAACATGCTGCCAAATGCGCGGCGGCAGACTATTGACCTCATAGACAAAGCTGTCCTGCACCCAGCGACAGGCCGGGATCTCCCCGCCGCGTCCAGATGCGGGCAGAGCGGGCACAAGCGGCGGGGGCAGTTTCTTTTCCTCGCCGATGAAGACCGCAGCTCGATCACGCAAAACCGCCTCCGCCGAAGTCGGTGCGGAGAGGACGCCGCCCCGCGCTCCCAGCAGGGCCTCGAGCCCATAGGCTGTGAGCCGGGCTTCGATCTCCCGCAGGGCCGGGCGCCGGTACTCGCCGTGTTCATCCGTGAGATAGACAAGCTCGGATTCCAGCCCGCAGCACTTTAAGAGGCAGAAGGCCCGCAGCAGCCGGTCACGCTCCGCTGCCCCGGCGCGGCAGCACAGCAGCGGGTAATCGCCGGAGATGCTCCAGCGCCAGAGTGTGCTTTTGGGCTCGGCTCCGGACAGGCGGTTTTCCCACAGCGGCAGCACCAGCCCCATGGCCTCGTCCAGCTCCTCGCCGCTCATGCCGAGGCGCAGCGCCGCCGCCCGCACCATGCTGCCGGAGGTTCCGTGGGCGGCTTCCAGGATCCGCCCCGCTGTGTCGAAGGCCTCCTGCGCGCTGGTTGCGAGGGCAATCACAAAGCGAAGGGCGCGGTCAATCCCCTTATGCAGCGTCACATCGACCCGCACGCGCAGAAGCGGCGACAGCAGCGCCCCGAGTCCGCCGCGCGCGTCCGCGTCAAAGACGGCGGGATGGTCGACGGCGAGACAGAGAAAGCGTTCCGGCTCCCCGTGCTTGGAAAGCCGCCGAAGGAGCAGCCGCCCGTCGCGGACTTCCGCCTGCATGCCAAGCTGCCAGTAGGCCCGGTGACTCTCCCAGTCGCGCTCTGCGGCGAGGACCGGGGCAAGGCAAAGCGTGACGGGCAGGCTCCGTGTCCTGTCGGCGGTGAGCGTGAGGGTCAGGCTTTCGCCCAGCTCCCCCTCGGCGCACTGCCGCGTGAGCGCCGCGTAAACGCCGTCCTGAGTTGCCTCCCAATGACAGCGTTCCTCCGAAAAATCCCATTTTTCCGGCAGATACGCCTGATTCCCGAGCGTGAGCCCAAGGCCGGGGTCGTCCCCCTCGGCGCGGTAGACACAGGCATCGCCTAGGAAGGCGGCGCTCTCGCCGGTGGTCTTTACCCGCAGGCTGTACATGCCGTTTGAAAGCAGACAGGCCCGCACCGCGCCGCCGTGCTGCCCGTGGGCGGACCAGGGTTCCCGCCGATCCTTCGTCGGGCGCTCCGGGACGGGACTTGCGTCGCGGCGGAGAACGGCGGGGGAGTCGGGCAGCTTCTCCTGCAAAAGCAGCGTGAAGGCCGCCATGGAGGGCTCGGACAGGAAAAGCTCCCGCACCGTGCCGCCGTCGGCTGCGTTGAGGGCAGCCAGGATGCTCATGCCCACATGGTGGGCCATCCAGCAGCGCACCTGTTCCCCGTCGGGATTTACACAGCGGCCGGGGGTGAAGTCCAGCGCCTCGATATAGCCCCAGCGTCCCACCGCGCCCAGCTCCCGCAGCCGCCGCAGATTGCGCACGGCGGCAAGGGGCTCCACGCTCAGGGCCAGAAAACTTGCGTAGGGCGCGACGACAAGATCCGCCTCCTGTCCGCGCTTGAGGGCCAGGGCCGGGCAGCCGTGAGCCTTGTAGCGGTAGCTGAGGGAGGCGTCGAGGGAATAGAAGGCGCTTTCCGAGATGCCCCAGGGCTTGCCGGGGAGCCTGCGCCGCTTCTGTACATAGAGGCAGAAGCGGGCGCTTTCGTAGAGAAGGCTTGCCCTAAAGAGCGGGAGAAAGAGCATGGGCATGAGGTATTCAAACATGGTCCCTGTCCAGCTGGCAAGCCCGCGATAGCCGTCCTTCTGGAGCTGGGCGCGGCTCAGACGCTTCCAGTGGCGCAGCGGCACCTGACCGCGGGCGAGGGCAATGTAGCTCGTGAGCATCGCCTCGCTCGCCATCAGGTCATACCAGCCGCCCGCGCCTCGCTCCTTTTCCGCGTCATAGCAGATATAGAAAAGCTCCCGCCGCTTATCGAACAGCGGCGCAAAGTCCATGGCGTCGAGGAGCCTTCTGAGTCTTTCTTCCAAATCTGCCTCACCCCAGCGCCCGAGGGCGGCGCAGGCGGTGATGAGCCCGGCACAGAGGTTGCCGCTGTCCACAGTGGAGACAAAGCGCGGGCGCAGGGGCCGAAGACTGCGGGTGTCGTACCAGTTGTAGAGATGGCCCCGGTGCTTTTCGAGC
>Ga0247611_10007466_pt1 | contig 13732 bp, 11 predicted proteins | sample 177DNAGHGhighgp2_FD_192422 | JGI IMG/M metagenome (GOLD analysis project Ga0247611, IMG submission 192422) | Sheep rumen microbial communities from Palmerston North, Manawatu-Wanganui, New Zealand - 1770 DNA GHGhigh gp2 | ecosystem: Host-associated > Mammals > Digestive system > Stomach > Rumen...
AAAGCTTATGATTGGAAAGCATTCTTTTTCCGTCAATAAAAACCTCTCCCGAGTCCGCTCCGAGAAGACCCACGCAGATTCTCATGGTGGTCGTCTTACCGGCACCGTTAGCACCGACAAATCCAAAGAGTTCGCCGTCTTCCACGGTCAGATTCAGATTTCTGAGCGCATAGAAATTACCGTATCTTTTTGTCAAATTCTTAATCTCAAGCACTTTTCTTCTCCTATTTCTTCACAACACTCGGCATGTCGGATTTTGTAATAATCTGCATTAACACTTCGCATCTCTCGGTTCTGTATTTGTTTCCGTACTGAATATTCTTGCAGACGGACTTTGTCGGGAAACCGACTACATAAATCACATCACCGGGATACGGATATGAACCGTTTCTTACATCGTCACTGTAGGAGCGATACAGATAATCGATCAGATTTCGTCTGTTGATGTAAGTAGAATAACCGTTGGAAAGACCTCCGAGGAAGAAACCGGAAAGCATATGCTTTTCCTGGTCCGTAAATGCTATGTTTATAGCGGAATATCCTCTGTCATCCGATAAATTCCAGTCCGTATCGGTAAGATCGATGGTCTGTCCGTTCTTCCAGCTTCCGACTCTGTAGCAGTAGGTGCTGGAGCTGGAATATGTTGAGCCGGAGCTTGCCTTACTGTTTCCGAAAATTACCGCATTTTCCAGATCATAACCGGTATTGTTTTTCAGAATCAGGTTTTCGGGAAGCGCAGCCGCATATGCCATATTCTTGGAATTCGTTACATACTGCGCTTCAAAGGTTCCGTTGTTGGGATAAATACTCTCAAGCAGAAATGCATCGGAACCAAGCGCTACATTTCCGTTAAATGTAACATGCGTCTGGTCGATATCTTTACGGAATGCAACACGATAGCTCTTTAAATCCACCTTAATCTGGTTGCTTCCGTAGCTGTAACCGCTTTCTTCACGAAGCAGCTGGATATCGTAATCCTTGTTGAAACTGACCTCACAAATCTTGTTGGAGGGTGTCGTAACCGCAACATAGTTATCTTCCACGGCAAGCGTATTTTTCAGTTCCACTACCGTCATGGTATTAATCTGCGGCCGGATTACACGCGTGGAGAATCCGAGACAGAATACCATCACTCCGATACCGAGAGAAACCACTGGATACCAGTACCAGAGACGGAAGGTTTTCTTCTTCTTTTTGAAAATCAGATACATCACGAGAAGCGCTACCATATATCCGAAAATAGGAACCACATAGAGCACCAGCGGAGGCAGCTTTGCGCTCGATGCAAGCTCAACCAGATCGTCCATCCAGTAATTGTTGGCTTTTCCGATATTTCCGAAAGTGTAGGAATAATAACCGTTGGGGTCCGGAAGGGAATCGTAATAGTCTATTACTCCCTGAAGGACATACAGCTCAATAAAGACACGAAATACATCCCCGGCATTGGAATAATTCGGTAGGGGATTCATCGTGAAGTCAACACCGTAAAGGAAAATCTTTCCTGCTCCGCGTTCAAATACTCTTGCCAGAACATAGCTTCCGAGATCGGAGTCGCCAAGCAGTTCGTCCGTATGGTTCTCGGATGCGGAATCGTCAAAATCCAGAACATCCGCCGTTACGGTAGGAAATACAGTCGTCGGAGCCGGGTTATAGCTTCCGCTGTAGAATGCATAGAAATAATTTAAGCAGTATTCGTAGTATTCTTCCTCCATGTAGTCCGGCATGGTTCCGTCGCTGTACAGGTAGGTTTCATCATAACCGTAGCTTGCGAAGAAATCCTCACGGCAGGTATCGTCGATATAATCCCTGTCGGTAATATACAGCTCGTTAAAATTCTCCAAGAATTCATCATCGCTGTAAGGATCGTTCGGATAATTGTTTCCGTTGCCGGACATCGGATTGTAATAGCCGATTCCGAACGATGTGGAATAACGGTTCATCTTCGACTGAGTCACCTGAATCAGATTTTTGTTTAATTTGGAAAGCGTTTTGGAGGAGTTGGAGCCGGTTCCGATTACCAGAAAACCGCCTCTGTTAATCCAGAGGTTCAATGCTTCAATCTGCTCATCCGTCAGAATATCCGTACTGAAATTGCTGATGACAATCACTTCAAACATATCCAGCGCATTGACATCCTCCGGGAAGGTATCCGCGGTAAGTTCAACCAGATTTGTTTTGAAGGTTTCTCTGTCATAAAATTCGAGATTATCCATATATCCCAACGCAGAAAAATCATCGCTTAAAACACCGATGTCAATTTTACGGGATGCATTTTTATCCACGGTATAGCGAAGTTCCTGGAAATAAACTTCCTTACCCTTTTTGTTTACAATACGGACTCCGGCTTTTCCGTATCCGTCCACTACCTTACAGGAAAAAGATACGTTTTTCTGTTCGCCGCGGCCGATGGAAATATCCGTTTCGTACATGATATTGTAATTTTTCTTGTTACCGATGATTACCTGAACTCTTCCGGTAAAATCCTCTCCGTTGTTTTCCACATTCACGGTAACGGGAACGTATTTTCCGATCTCCGCCTTATTGTCAAAGCCGACCTTAAGTGTAGTGTTAAAGCGGCTGTTATCCGCTTTGACACTTATGTATGGCAGTATCATCGACATCAGCATTACCAGTGACAATACCAAAACCACAACTCTTTTCGATTTCGCCCTCATGAAACTGTTTCTCCCTTTATTTTCAAAATCTGGATTCTTTTTCTTTTATTCATACATATCAATAAGCAGCAACTCGTCATCAATAAATGTTGCCAGATAGATGCCGCCTGTCTTCGGCTCAACATTACAATCTTCGGAGAGCACAAACTCAGCGGATTCAATTGCCAGATCGGAACCGGCGGAAAAATCTTTCACATCCGTAACCACCTCAGCCGTACAACAGTTTTTTCCGTCTTTTTCGAAAATGCTGTTGACTCTTACATAAACGTAGCTGATTTCATCCACGTTCTCCTGTGCTTCCGGAACTCCGGTCACCCGGGTTTCCAACCCTTTTTCGACATTCAGATTCTGTTTGTAACTGTTCTCATCTTCCTTGCCCTGCGTTGCATAATTGATTCTTCCATCCGGATCTTCGGTAGCTTCTTCCTTCATATAATCTCCGGCCGCTTCGGCCATACCGGAAACCATATCCGCGGAATCTTCCATATCGTATTGTGCACCGGGTACCATACCGACGGTTTGCACTGCATTTTCTTCCATCGTAGCACTCTTGGTATTCTTGGCTCTGTTTACCAGAATCACGGTTGGAATCGCAATGATCAGAATCAGCGCCGCTGCTGCGATTCCGCCTGCCCAGGGAAGAATCTTAAAAATCACGTTTTTCTTCTTTCCCGTAGCACTCTTCACCGGTTCCGGCGAAGTCTTTTCCGGCGCGGTCACTTCTTCAAAAGTCTGCTTTGCGGCCGTTTCCGAAGCAGCCTTCACATCCTTTTCCCGAAGACCGGCCTCAATGCGTCCCCATAAATCGGGCACCTCGGCCTGCACCATATTCTTGTATTCTTCTTCGAAATTCTTACTCATACCCGTACCTCTTCAACTTCTCCAAAGCATTTTTATACCGCCAGGTTACGGTTCCGAGGGGCGCATGCAGATAATCCGCAATCTCCTGAAATGTCATGTCGGAAAGGATTTTCATACTGACCACCATCCGTTCCGATTCCTTCAGGGAATCCAGTGCCGCCTTCAGGCTCACATCCGAAATCACTTCCTCTTCAATCAGGGATTTCGGATCCTCGCTCTCCGGAATTTCATCCGCCAAAACCTCTCTCTTGTTTTTACGTAAGAAATCCAGCGCCATATTTCTCGCTACCGTCGCCAAATAAGCCTTGTGACCGTTCTCTGCAGCTTTATACTGGTCTGCAATGTCCCAAAGCTTGATGAAAAACTCGCTAGTGATATCTTCCGCATTTTCCTTGGAAGTCACAATTCCGTATACAATTGTGTAAATGTAGGACAGATATTCTTCGTAAATTTTTCGAAGGCCTTCCTTGTCACCGGAAGCAATCTGTGCCATACAACCGTTGAATTCCTGTTGTGTCACGGCTTTCCTTTCGAGTCTTTCAACTAAGATACGTATGAGCGTATTCGTTTTTATGGTTTATTTTATATTTTCGTCATTTGCCGTAATTTTTACTGTCTGAGAGAAAGCTCTTTCAGTTCTTCGGGAGTAAATGTATAATCCGTATTACAGAAGCCGCAGTTTAATGTAACCGGCTTTCCCTCCTCAATCATGGAATTCAGTTCCTCTTTTCCGATGCTGATTAAGGCCTTTTCAACTCTTTCCCTGCTGCAGTTGCAGTAAAACCGGACAGGTACGGTTTCCGTAATATTCGGCTCCATTCCCGCCGCCAGGGTCTCGATTAAGCTCTCCGGCGTACCGCCCTGCTCAAAAAACGTGGTTACGGCGGAAATCTGCTTCAGATTCTCTTCCAGCTTTTCGATTACCTCTTCCGAAGCAAAAGGCAGGAGCTGCACGATAAATCCGCCCGCTCTTTTTACACTGAGGTCCCTGTCGACCAAAACACCGAGTCCCACGCTGGAAGGCACCTGCTCGGAATTAGCAAAATAATAGGTGATATCTTCCGCAATCTCCCCGCTGATTAAGGGAGTCTGACCCACATAGGGTTCTTTCAGTCCCATGTCACGAATGACATCCAGTCTTCCGTTTCCGACCGCCTTGGAAACATCCAGCTTTCCGACAGCATTTAAAGGCAGATCCACTTTGGGATTAGCCACATAGCCTTTCACGTTTGCGTTACTGTCCGCCGTAACGGTGATGGCACCGAGCGGTCCGTCGCCCGTGATTTTCAGCGTAAGCAGGTCATCTTCGCCCTTCTGCATTGTGCTCATCATGGCACCCGCACACAAAAGTCTGCCGAGCGCCGCCGTGGCTACTGGTGTGGTATCATGCCTGTTTCTGGCCTCTTCCACGGTATCTCTTGTATCTGCCGCAAAAATGCGAATCTGCGCATTCGCGGCGGTTGCTTTCACAATTCTGTCCACAGTCTAATCCAAAACCTTTCCGGACTCTCTCGCAATCACGTATATTCTCTCGCTTTTCCTGCCTGCCGGTCCGTAATCGTCCGCATCCTGAATCCGGACAAGCTCCATGCCGGATTTTTTCACCATTCTTTTAATCTCGGGAATCCCGTAGGCTCTCTGCCAGTGCATTTCCTCACTCTTCCGGTAAAGATCTCCTTCCCTGTGAAAAACCGTCAGTGCGTATCCGTTGATTTTTGTTTCCGCATCGTAACTGTTTTCCCAGAAATAGCTGCAGTCCTCAAGATTTTCCCCGAAACAGTTTTCTCCCATCACGTCGCGAAAGAAATGTGCGGTCTTTAAGTCGAAGATAAAAATGCCTCCGGGATCCAGATAATTGTTCGCCAGCTTCAGAACCTGTACAAAATCCTCTTCATCAGTCATATAGTTCATACTGTCGCATACACTGACAATGCCACGGACCGTTCCGTAAAGTTCGAACTCCCGCATATCCTGCAAAAGATAAAGGATTCCCTCGGAGTCCTTTTCTCCTGCCACCTGAAGCATTTCCGCCGAAAAATCCGCTCCGATCATATCGTATCCGCGTTTTTTCAGACGTCTCGTCATCTCTCCGGTGCCGCAGCCGAGGTCTAAAATCAGTCCGTCCTTGATTTTAAATTCCTTTAGCGTGCGGACAATGTATTTTTCCCATTTCGCATACGGAATATCCCGCATCACATCGGAATAAACCTTTGCAAATCCTGTATATATGTCCATCCTTTTCCCCGTATTCCGGGCTGAAAAACCCGAAATTAGTAAAAAAGGAACACCTACACCGCAAAAAGCTGTGTCTGTGTTCCGGAAATAGCATTTTAGAAGAAAGTAAATACACCGGGCAGAAGATAGGTCAGAATCGACATAATCGTCATCGCCATTGTGAGGCCGATCAGTTCCGCCAACACCGCTTTTTTGATATCCATCTCCAGCAAAGCGGCGATCAGTGAGCCCATCCAGGCTCCGGTACCGGGTAGCGGTATTCCGACAAATAAAATCAGCGCAATGAACTCTCCGTTTTTAAATTTGTCGCTTTTCTTCATTGCCCTGTCTTCAAAGAACTGCGCGATTTTACCGAGTCCCTTGAATTGCTTCATCCATTTGAAAATCTGTTTAATAAACAGCAGGATGAACGGGATTGGAATGATGTTTCCCAAAACACAGAATATTACGGACTGCCAATAGGGCAAATCGAGTATTCTCGCTACAATCATTCCGCCTCTGAGCTCCAGCAACGGCACCATGGAAACCAGCATTACCGCAAGCTGCGGCGGAATGTGTCCGCCCGTTACCTGAGCAAACCATTCGGCTACTACTCTCATTGTTACTCCTTAATAATTATTCCCTTCACACACGGAATTTATTATATCAAAAAAATCGCCCGATTGCAAATATTCGGGCGATTCTGTCTTCATCAGTATTCTCTTTCGTAAATCAGTTCACTGTTTTCATCTCCTATGATGTAAATTCGGACAATATTTCCTTTGCTGTCAAATACCACCTCTGCCCTCGTTCCGTCATTGAGGTGCCAGACATGGTAGAGAATGCCGGATCCGCTGATACCATAGGGTCCCAAGTCTTCCACGATCTGCTCCAGCGACCTTTCCTTATCAAGATTCTCGAAATACTCTCTTGTACAGTTGTTTCTCTTCTCTTCGATCTGCTGCTCTTTTTTCCCGGCGCATCCCGTAATAAGCAGAATGCATAATAATACAAGAGGCAAACCGATCAATCTTTTTATTTTCATCCGAAACACCTTTTACACGAATTCCGACAGATAAGCAGCCTATTCTTTCAAAATCACGGCCAGTTCCGCAATCAGTTTTTCCATCTCCTCATCGGTTCCGATTGAGATTCTAAGATAATTGTCGATTCGCGGTTTGTTGAAATGTCTTACGATAATACCCTTTTCCCGAAGCTTGTCCTTTATGGTAACCGCATCCACCTTCGGATGGGTCACGAAAAGGAAATTAGCCTTGCTGTCGGCAAAACGGAATCCGAGCGATTTCATTAGCAGTTTGGTCTTTTCTCTGGTTGCAATAATTTTATTCACGCACTCTTTAAAATATGCCTCGTCCTTAATTGCTGCCGCACCCAGCATCAGAGAAGGCGTGTTCATGGTATAGGAATTTACCGAAAACTTAACATCCTTTAAATACTTAATCAGCTTCGGCGCACCGAATGCCATACCGATACGAAGACCTGCTAAGGATCTGGACTTGGAATAGGTCTGTACCACCAAAAGATTATCGTATTTTTCAATCAGCGGAAGCGTACTTTCGGCTCCGAAATCCACATAAGCCTCGTCTGCAATCACCACGACATCCCTGTGACGGTTTAAGAAATCCTCCATCCACTCCAAAGAATTGGCAACACCTGTAGGCGCATTGGGATTGGCAATGACAATTCCGCCGTTTTCAATCTCATAATCTTCTTTCCGGATTTCAAAATTCTCATCCAGCGGAATCTGCTTATAGGGAATGCCGTACACTTCCGCCCATACATCATAAAATGAATAGGTAATGTCCGGGAAAAGCACCGGTTTTTCGCCGTGGAAAAATGTTAAAAATGCCATTGACAACACATCGTCCGAACCCACGCCCACAAATACCTTTTCTCTGGAAAGTCCGTAGTATTCACTGACGGCTTCTTCGAGCAGATCGCAGTTCGGCGCCGGGTATTTGCGAAGTTCGGATACATTCTCCGCAAGGCTCTTTATCGCCTCTGTCACTCCCGGTGCGGGAGGATAGGGATTTTCATTGGTATTTAATTTCACGATGTTCGCAATCTTCGGCTGTTCCCCCGGTGTATAGGGGATTACCTTTCTGACATTCTCTTCCCAGCTCATATCTGCTTCCTTTCCGGAATCCGGCCGCAAATTGTTTCCGCAGCCGTATCCCACCGTCTTTGATTGTAACTTTGCCCAAAAAAACTGTCAAGGAGCGATACTTTTTGCACCTTTATCCCGCCGTAATATGAATGTTTCGTTCCACATGAAGTGAATACATACTGCCCTCGCAGAAAATTCCAATCGGGTGATATTTATGGAGCAGTGTAAACAGTCCCGGCATGCGGATACAGAGCTTTTCCGACCTTGCAAGAAGAAGCGCTTCCTTCCGGATGCGGACCTCGTACTTTCCGACGCCCTTCCGGATTTTTGCTTTATCCATAAAATGAAGCCTGTTCTTTTCGTCCACCCAGTAAACACTCGCCGAGTTTGAAAGCACTCCCGTGCCGAACGCAACCATTACCGCACCGATCAGACCGCTTACGGAAACCGTAACAATCTTCTCTTCTGCGGGCATTTCTTTCCATGTCGTATAGAGATATCTGCCGACCTCTCCCGGAGAAAAAGGGGTTTTCTCCTTCTTATGTTCCGGGCTTTCTTCCACTGTCCCGGTCCCGTCACCGGTTTCACCTTCGTCTTTTATCACTTCATGAATCAAGTCACCCGTAATCAGCGGACGGATTACAAATGTATCTTCTTCGTCACCCGGGTCGGTGTCGGAGTCGTTTTCGCCACTCCCTGTTTCTCCCACAGGTTCGGCAGACTTTTTCTTTTTTGTAAAAGAAGCCGGACTTACCTTGGTTTCCCGGGGTTCCTCCGAGCCGCCCGTATTCCCCTGCGTACCACCCGTATTCTCTTTCGGTATTTTTTTCAGCTCAACCGTTTCTTTCCGGATATTTCCCGCAAGATCTTTAATGCAGATGATGAGGTTTCCGCTTTCCGAAACGGTAAAAGTATTTTCCGATGTCCAGGTTTCCCCTCCGTCATAGGAATACGGCTCTTCGCAAAGCCCCGATTCATCCTTCGCATCAACCGTCACGGTGCAGTCTCCACTCTCCCAGTTTTCGGGTTCTTTCGTAATTTGTGCCTTCGGCTTCTTTCTGTCGATATTCGAAACCGTAACCGAATGAAATGCCCGGTACTCTTTTCCATCCTCCTCATAACCGGCCGTCAGCGTATAAATTCCGTTCTTTTTTACGGTAATGCTGCTTGATTTCTGCGGATGCGTTTCTCCTTCCCCGGATGTTCCTTCCGTCGATTCTTCTTCCGCTCCTTCTTCACTTGCTACACCTTCTGTCTGGCCTTCCGATGTTTCTTCTCCTTTCGCAGGTTCTTCCGCCGTTCCTTCCGATGTTTTTTCTTCCCCACCCGGTTCCTCATACGTCCAGCTGTATTCAGGTTTCTCAAGCGTTCCGCTGTATTCGGCGCTCAGGGTCATTTCCCTTACCGGCCCCGTTTCGGAAGCGTCAATCGTGATTTTTCCAAGCAGCGTATTTTCATCCTTTTCGCAGACATATTTTTCCACAGAATGGGTATGCTTCGTATTTCCTCCCACCGCACTGTAATAGGAGCATCCACCCGACGGATTGTCTCCGTAAATGCTGTTATAGCAGGCATAACCGTAATAGTCCCAGACTCTGCCGCAGCTGCATTTTGCCCGAAACTGATAATAATGCACAATGCCTCCGCAGAGCGGACAGGTATCCTCCGAAAGCAGATAGGTCACCCGGTCGCCGTCCGCCTCCACCTCTTCATCCTCATAACCGATACAACTTTCCGAATGATGATGGTACAGAGGAATCTCCGCCATCCGTACGGCAGCATACGCTGTACCTCCCGTACAAAAAGCCAACGCAAAAACAAGCCCTGCTAACGCAAAGCACTTCTTAAATTTTTTCAACAAAACTACCCTCTCCTTTCTTATGAGTTTTTTTTTGAGTGTGAAAAATTTGTACGAAACGTACAGAAAAATTAGATTATTCAAAATGTATCACATTTTTTCCTCATTGAAAAGAGAAAAAAATAAAAATCGGACAGGTTTTTTATCCTGTCCGACTGTATTTCACTTTGAATTTTTTACTCTGTCTTCGGTTCCTCTTTCGGTTCCGGCTTCGGCAGCGTCTTTTCGCCGCTTCTGATTTCCACAATGGGTCCGCCCTTGCCTTCGATAAAATCTCCGTTAATCGTTACTCTGCCGATATTTTCATCCTTCGGAATTTCATACATAATATCCAGCATGAATTCTTCTATGACCGCACGAAGACCTCTTGCGCCGGTATCTCTCTCCATTGCTTTCTTTGCAATCGAATGAAGTGCACTGTCGTCAAAAATCAGTTCCACCTCATCCAGCTCGAGGAGCTTCTGATACTGCTTCAAAATCGCATTTTTCGGCTCCTTTAAGATTTCCACGAGCATATCCTCCGTCAGTTCTTCGAGCGGACAGAGGATCGGCAGACGTCCCACAAACTCGGGAATCATACCGAATTTCTTGATATCTTCCACGGTAACCTTATTTAAAATATTCTTTTCCTTGTCGTACTTATCCTTCAGTTCCCCGTTAAAACCGATGGATGCCTGCTTGGAAAGACGCGCCTTGATAATTTCTTCAAGATCCGGAAACGCACCGCCGCAGATAAAGAGAATATTGCGGGTGTTAATGGTCGTTAAAGGAACCATTGCGTTTTTGCTGGTGGCTCCGACGGGAACTTCAATATCCGCACCCTCCAGAAGCTTTAACATACCCTGCTGAACCGACTCGCCGGATACGTCACGGGAATTGGTATTCTGCTTCTTAGCAAGCTTGTCTATTTCATCCACGAAAACGATACCGCTTTCGGCACGGTCCACATCGTTATCCGCCGCCATCAGCAGTTTGCTCAGTACGCTTTCGATATCATCGCCGATATAGCCGGCCTCGGTAAGAGAAGTCGCATCGGCAATTGCGAGAGGCACATCGAGAATCTTTGCGAGAATCTTTACAAGATAGGTTTTACCGCTACCCGTCGGTCCAAGCATCAGAATATTGGACTTCTCGATTTCGATTTCATCCATCGTCTGGGTTGCAACACGCTTATAGTGGTTGTATACCGCAACGGAAACGATTTTTTTCGCACGGTCCTGTCCGATGACATATTCATCCAGCATGGCTTTGATTTTGTGAGGTGGCGGAACCTTTTTGATATCGATCAAAGGCGGATCTCCCGGCTTTCTCTCACGTTTCTTTACTCTGGTTCTTTCCGGATCGTTATTCTGTCCGAAAATATTTCCGAGACTGAAAACAAGAGGAGTGGGACCCTGTTTTTTGTCCTTCTTCTCGTCCTTCTTTTCATCCTTCTTCTCGGGATTGTCCTCTTTTTCGGAATCATCCTTGGATTCGCCGCTGTTCTTCGGCAGATTCGCTTCGGTCAGGTTCATATTCTGCATCATTGCCGCAAAATCATCAAAACGGCCGTTCGACATAATATCGTTTACCGTTTCCATCGTTTTCTGGAAACAGTCGCTGCAGACACACATCCCTTCCTGCAATTTGATCATTTTTCCGGCTGTACTCTCCGGACGGCGGCAGAGGACACAAACCTCTTCGTATCCGCTGCCGTTATTGTTATTGTTGTTTTCTTCCATATTTTTTCCTAACTTTATTTTTTATTACGGTTTTGTTGTTTTTCCCTGCAGGGTAACCGTTGTTTCATATGCTACGAACACACCGTTCTCCAGTCTCTTATAAGTAACGGTAACTTCCGCTCCGGAAGGATAGGATGCAAGATATGTCTGCAGTTCTGTCGTGGACACAACGGAATCTCCGTCAAATTCGGTTATGACATCACCTCTCTGAATTCCCGCTACATCCGCAGGACTTCCGGGAGCCACACTTGTTACGTAAATACCGGCAGGAATGGGCTGACCGCTCTGTGTAGTAAGACCGCTCTTTACGGTTGCACCGGATATACCGAAATAAGACTGCTCTTCTTCCGGTAATTCTTCCAGAGCCTTCTTCTCAATCAGACTTTCGATAATCGGTCTTGCGGTATTTACCGGAATGGCATAACCCATGGATTCGACCGAAGATCCGTCCAGTTTGTTGGAATTAATACCAATCAGCTCACCTCTCATATTCAAAAGTGCGCCACCGGAGTTTCCGTGGTTAATTGCCGCATCCGTCTGAATAAATACACCTTTTTCACCCTTTTCCGTGGTAACCTCACGATTCAGTGCCGAAACAACACCTACGGTTACGGACTGTCCATAGCCCAGAGCGTTACCGATTGCCACAACGGATTCACCAACCACTAAAGCATCGGAATCACCAACCTTGGCAAGCTTAATGGCGTTTTTGGTGGACTCTCCGAGAGAACTTAATTTTACAGTTACCACAGCGAGGTCGGCGGAAACCTTCTTACCTTTTATTTCCGCATTCGCAGTGGAAGAATCACAGAACTGGATTGTGATTTCCTTTGAGCTCTCCACAACGTGATAGTTGGTGGCGATAAAAAGATCCTCATCGTTCAGACCGATGATAACGCCCGTACCGCTGGCGGAAACTTCCTGAACATATCCGTAGTAATTGTAATCCAGTTTGGTATTGATAATAACAATGGAGGGCATGCATTCCTTTGCTACCTCAGGTACCGTCATATCCCCGGTAACCTCCGTAACGTTCAGTGCATTTCCGCCTTCACCGATTAAAACACCCGAATTGCCGTCGGGATTCGGATTCTCCGATACCGGCTCAACACTCGGAAGCTCGGAAGATACCACGATCGGACCTCCCGTCGGATTGTTATTATTAACCGTCAGTTTATTCGGAATCAGATTAATCATCAGAAGAATCACACCGCCTGCCACCGCACCGAATACCAGTCCGAATGCGGCTGCGGCAAGAAGACGCAGAATAAACGGCGTTTTTTTCTTCTCTTTTTTCTCTTTCTGCTCCGGCTTCGATGCAGGCTGTGCTGCCGGAGATGCCGAAGATGCCGTTGCAGTCTGAGGTGCAGTCGCAGTCTGAGCTGCAGATGTTGTCTGAGCTGACCGTGCTGTCGCCTGAGCCTGAATCGGACTTGCCTCATACGGCGTTGCCCTGAGTGGAACCGCCGGTGTCGGAGCAGGTTGTGTTGCCTGTACCGGAGTCGTCGCCGGCTGAACCGCAGGCGCGGGTGTCGCTGACGCTGCCTGTGCCGGAACTGTCTGCGGCTGAACCGTCGGAGCGGGCTGCACTGCCGCCGGAGCTGCAGTCTGTACCGTTGCCGAGGCTGCCTGCTGCACTACCGGAGCAGGTGTTGCCTGAACCGGAGCCTGTACCTGAGCTGTCGGCGCTGACTGAGCTGCAGACTCCGTCGGAATCGGCGTTCTGGGAACCGGCTGTGCCGGTCTTGCATATTCATTATTGACATAGCGGGTACCTACGCTTACATTGTCCACATAAGTAACGGTCTGCTTCCGCTCGGGAGCATCCGCAACCTGCTGGACACCGCTCTGATTGTAAGAGTATGTGGTTCCGTTATTTCCTTCCTGACCTAAATCACTCATAAGATTCCTTCCTTTCTGTTTCGGATAAAAAATTTCCCCTTTTCTGTTTTAACGAAATACAATCCTTATTTTTCTGATTTTTTCGAATTTTTTATTTTCTCTCATCCGGAGAGATTCCGTAGCCGCTGTATGGATTGATATTGGCCGTGGCTCCCCTGATATTTTTCTTCAGCCAGTATTCGCGGTTCGTGGTACATTTCAGAATTGTTCTTTCCGAGAGCCGCTTGTAATTTTTTCCCATTTTGAACCCGGCATATTTATATGCACAGGTAATGATGAATCCGGGAATCAGATACCATTTTTTCTTTTTTCTCAGATAAGCCATGGTCATCCGGACCAGCTTTTTTCCTTCGGTCGTGGACGGTACATTCTG
>Ga0247611_10007467_pt1 | contig 13731 bp, 12 predicted proteins | sample 177DNAGHGhighgp2_FD_192422 | JGI IMG/M metagenome (GOLD analysis project Ga0247611, IMG submission 192422) | Sheep rumen microbial communities from Palmerston North, Manawatu-Wanganui, New Zealand - 1770 DNA GHGhigh gp2 | ecosystem: Host-associated > Mammals > Digestive system > Stomach > Rumen...
GAATACCAGGCCATTTCGAGCAGACGTTGAGCAGGCTGGAAGATCATGTCCGTAGCAACGGTGCCACAGAGGAAGAACTGCTGCAAGCATGGGAGATGATGGACGGCTCGTGGACGGAATCGGAGTTTGAGAAGCACCTGAGCATCGTCCAAATACAGAACCGTTATCCAGAAATCGGTGATGTTGCCAAGCGGATGGGGCGATTGCCTGACGAGGAAGGACGGGCACGGCTGACGGTACAGACGGGTGTAACCCACCGGCTGGAGCATTCTTCAGGCAGCGACATTGAGGGTGTCACCATCGGGCGAGACCTGAATGCCTTGATGCCATTTGAACTGGCACAGTATTCAGACGCGGCACTCGAAGGGGTGTTTCTTCGCAAGTATCTCACGAGCCGTCTGCAGGTGTTCCGCTACAAGTCGGAAATCAGCAAACCCTCACGGCGGCTGCGCTCAGAAAGGGCATCACGACGGGGACCGATGATCGTATGTGTGGACAGTTCTGCCAGTATGTATGGCGTACCGCAACGAATAGAGGCATCGTTGCTGTCGAAACTGGAAGAGACTGCCGAGAGGCTTAACAGGGACTGTTTTCTGATAGATTTCTCTGTGGGCATTCGTCCGATAGAGTTGCGTACAAGGCGCAAGAAGCGTTCCTTGGAGCGGATGGGCATACGGCAGGATGACGTTGAGAACTTCGAAAAAGGCTATTTCCCCTTTCTTGGTGGTGGAACAGATGCCCAGAAGATGCTGAACCTGACGTTTTACCTGCTGGATAACGGTGAGGATCGGTACATGAATGCAGACGTGCTATGGATAACTGATTTTCTGATTCCCAGAACAACCGAGGACTTGATGAAGCGGTTTAAGGACTATCAGGCCACAGGCACGAAGTTCTATGGTTTCAAGATTGGCCAGGGCGAAAGCAACTGGGACAAGTATTTCGATAAGATATACGAGGTGCATTATAAGCAACCGAGGCGATTCTAATCAAAATATTTATGGCTCCAATTGATATTTTTTGGTGATTTGTACTCTCATTATAAGGTAGGAACAAAAAAAGAAGGACTATGAGATACAAAAGACAGAAAAGAAATTCTCCCATTGCTACGTTGATCAAGAACTACACCAACAAGAAAAGCGGTAAAGTCTCTGATGCAAGAGAGGAGATACAGTGGCGTTTCAACTGGCTCGACTGGAAAGATCAGAAAAAGATCTTGAATGCTTTCCTAGAATCGGGGAAGTCAGATAGAGAGTGGGCATACGGGAAAGTGCTTGACTATTGGGACGATTCATTTCTGCCTAAAGTCAAGGAGCTATGGGAGACTTACCACGAATATAAATGTTCTTGGTCAGTGATTCGTTATTTCCCATTAGAGTACATTTCTGAGCACATCGATGACTTCACCGATGAGCGTGACTATTTCTTCATATGCCTGCGCTTGGCCAAGGACAAGAATTTTATGATTGATCGAACCAAACTGTCGAACACGGACTATTTGGCCTTATTGTATCATACAGGACGTGACATCTCTGCCGATGATGCCCTCGATACCCTTTTTGCCGTCGTTCACGACTGCTGTTATACTGACGCATTCATGATGAAACTGGAACGACTGGACAGAGCCAAATACCGTGACGTGATTTCCCCTGGCAACTTCCGTGAGGTCAATCTTGCCTTCTACTATGTTGTAAAGCTCCAGCAATATGAGGCAGCAGGTCTGTTCAAAAATTGGAACGAGGCCGTAGAGGAAGCCATCTACAATAGTCCTGAGTTTAAAGCCATTGACAAAAACAACTTCTCATTCGATTTTCAGTACGAACAACGACGTGTCGAAATAGCCAAGATCTATGGTTTTCAGGCGCTCGATGATAAATACAAGCTCCCATCAGACCCAACAGTAGAGGAAATGCGCGATTCTTACGAAAAAGGCATCGAATGGTCAAGGAAGTATCGTGAGCAAGCTGCAGAAACTCTCCCGCCCTCTGCTTTGGACTTCTTGCCCTTGGAGCCTGAAGGAGAAGACCCATTACCATTTTAACAAACATGGCAAAATACTTCACTGAAAGGACAATGCAGAGACTACAGCTCAGAGATGACCTCTCTGACCGCTGTATCAGAAGACTGCTCAGACTTGAATTGGCATATAGCCTGAGTATGTCCTTTCATGCCTATCTGCTTATGAGAAGCTATGGAGAGTTCTCTGCCAGCGAACCTGCTCCTATAAATGATGCCGAACAATTTGTTGACATGTTAAATCAATGGTGTGGCACAGAACTCTCTGTCTCTGACTATTATGATACTGTCAGAACGAGCACTGACATGAGTATTGTATATTACAAGTACTACAAAGACTTGCAGGAGATACAAAAGAGCAGCCGTTATCACCTTGATTTGTCCGAACAACTATTCAAAGAACTCTATGAGGAATATCATAAATACCCACTCATTGAGGTAATGTTCTTCTATTATAGCCGAATATGCCGTACTCTATTCAGCTATATGTGTAAACACTTGACATATCAGGAGTGCATGGACAGAATCATAAACCTGAAACTCTTTGAGAACCAAAGGCCAATGGATAGCGTTATGCTGAAGAAGATGATTGAAACTGGCCAGAAATGGATTAAGCGGTATGGTGAATTAGCACAAGCCCAATTGGACGAACTCGAAAAGCAGAAATAGAAAACAGAGAGCAACACTTCTATAGATGCTGCTCCCTGTTTACTAATACTCTTCAAATTCAGACCAATCGTATGCCAGAACTTCTTCTGGTATGGTGTCAGTCAGTTCATAGAACTTCCTAAACCTTGCCTGGTATCTGTAATAGTGGACAAACATTGTCAGATACTTGTTATTCTGAGGATTCTCTTCATCCGATAACAGGAAGGTATACTTTCCTTTCTGAATGATGTCAGTATAGACGGGATCTATATCCATCCGGTGCTGCTCTAGGTCATAAACTCCCCAGCGACCGTTCTTTAACACTTTAACGTAAGGCTTTGACGGTTGTAGTTGGTAGATCTCCTCATAGTCGGCATTGAGAACCATTCCATAACGGTCTCTGATGCCAAGTTTGTCTTTGCCATCGTCAACAACCCACAACCCATTGATAGCCCGATCATAGTATCTATACTTGGCCCTCATACCTACATGTGTGGCAGTATAGAGATTGTATCCGACACAAAGTGGCTGAATGAAAAGTGCAATAGCAAGAGGCACAAACAGTAGTGTTTTCCAGTTGAGTCCCTTTAAGAAGCAGACATAAGCAAGACAGCAAAGATTAAGGGCGAGCGCAATAATCTTGAGTTCGTGGTCGAAGAACTGCGCCCACCAAAACACGAAGGAACCTGCAACCAAGATCAAAGCATCCTGGCTCTGAAAGGGCATGTTTTCAAACCGTAATGTGATATATAGTAGCAGTACCGGCAGTGTCAAGGCTCCAACAAAACCAAGATAACCAGGGTTCTCGCGTCCTATCAGGAATGCTGTCAGCATAATCAGCGACAACAATCCAAAGTATCTTACCTGTCTATCTTTCCATATCGGGATGAAACCTTCTGGATTTTCCTTGTAGCGATAACGCTCAACTATGATTGGTACTAACGACATGAGTAGCGTCCATACCCACCAGTACGGTGGCGATGAAGGTACCCTAACGAACTCGTAACAATACGCATACACTGATACGCCAACGGTGTACTTGATCACTGTTTTCCAGCCAGGCAACATACGGAACTTGACTGGCTTCAATTTCAACAGTGAGAGCAAGCCAATGATTAAGGGATAGCCAACAAGCCATGCATAGCCCAAATTGGCTATCAACTGTCCTGTCTCCTTGTCTGGGGTATAATAATAGCCAGCATAGAACAGCTTGGGAGCAACACCACCAAAAATCATACAGGTATAGTCTACCATCTTCACTATCGGCAGTGCAATCACAAAATCACGATGCTCGTAGAAGAGCAACAAGACTACAAATGCGATTGCAGAGTATAGCCCCCACCCTATTCGTTTGTTAACCAAGAACGAAACCCAGATCCTCATCACTACCAACAGCAGAGGAACCATCAAGGCCCTAATACTGAATCCCCATGTAGAAAACATGAACAGGCCCCAGATGCTGCACAACAGGAGGTCTAACACGAATAGGCACTTCTTCGTTCCTTTTATCAGTTCAGTTCGCTTCATCACTTCTTTTTTCTTATAATTCTATTCCTCCTCAGTTTCTTCATCAGAATCGGCATCATCGTCAGACTGATAACGATTGGGCATCATCATAGCGCTCTCTATCATCGCTTCATTGCCAAAATAGTTCTGGCCAAAACGATTCATATTTGTCCTACCGCCAAGAGCAGCAGCGCAGTTCATGGCATATATATCCTTAGGGTGTTCCTCTATTCGCTTCAGACAAGAGACATAACACATCTTACGGTACTCATTGTAGAAGTTGTTGGGGATGGAAGAGTCTCTTGATGCACCAAAGAAGTGACTCTGACAGAGTGCTCGCCATGTTACCCATATACGATTCAATATGGGACTATAGTTCCCGCTTTTCATCAAAGCTATACCTACACCTATAAGCCAGTCATCCTCTATGGCAGACTTCTTGCAGTTGGCCCAATTTCTCCAGAGCGAGCACTGCTCATCAAAATTGCTACAGGCTGCAATTTCTCCGAGGATGGTTCCCAACTGATCTTCTTCGCTGGCATCCAGATAATGCTGGAACCGATCCATGGCCAATCCTTCTGCCACATCCATTACGCTGTCTAAAGATATGACGAAAGTTTCTTCATCATCATAGAACTTGTAAGCTTTGCTTTCTATGACATCTCCAAACGAGATGACCAAGTCCATTGCATCCACATCCTCTGACCATTCGTCAGGCTTAGTTGCCATCAATAACAAGAGTGAATCTTTTAAGGTCTGGGCAGCCCTCTGCACTTCCTTGTCACGAATGATATTGACACTGACGCCCTTGATGGCCTGTATAACTTCATCGTCATAGCGGAGAAGGTCTTTTGTATTCCCCCGATACCAAACCTCAAAATTGCTATAAAGATTCCAACTTAAAGAACAACTGTTATAAAAATCCTCAGCATTAGCGAGGAACGGCTGCATAGAGTTGGAATACTCAGGTACACGAAGAACAAAGGAGGTGTCTTCAAAGAGATAAATTTCATCTTCGGGCATTCCTGGAACAATCTTCGACCACAGGATAGTGTACTCGTCATCACCCTCATAATCTTTCTGCCAGTCATAGGCTTGCAGGATGAAAGATAAGTCAACCGGGTCTTTGTAATCGAACAAATCCACATGCTCTTTTTTCTCGCAACTAATGTTAAATGCCGTTAATGTGATGGCAAAAAAACTATATAACAACCCCGACTTCATATAAACACAATTTCTTTAATTGGCTACTGCTACAGTATCAACAACCTCTATGACCTCGTCAACATCTTCATACTGTTGTGCCAGCATGGGCTGTAACTGGTATTTTTCTACGAGTATGTCAACGGTTTGGGCAAATATCGGACCACACATACCTCCCGCGCTTGCCGGTAAGCCATCCTTTTCCAATATTACCATGATAGTATATAGGGGGGCATCTGAAGGGAAATAACCATATAGTTCCATTCGGCGATGGTTACCTTTGACGATAAATGTACGTCCACAGGCAGACACCTTGACATAAGCACGGCCAGCCTTACGCATTAGGCCTTGTGAAACACAATGCTCAAGGCCCGTCTGCAATTCCTCGATGTACTGAGGCTGAGCAATCTGCTCCTGGATAATGACACCATTTTCGCCTTCCGATACAAGTTTAACCATTTTCCCGTTGTTAGCAACAGCATTGTAGAATGTCAAGATACCCATGGCATGATTAGGATTCCCTGCAAGAAATCTGTTAGTTGTGGCTTCGAATTCTGCCGTATTCCTTCCATATACTCGTTCCTTTGCCATCGTAAAGGCAACCTGAGAACGTACTTCTAATGCCCGGTCTAACGAGATAGTACCATAACCACCACGCCGCCAATTATGATCACGGACTTCGCCATAGACACCATAACCAGTGTCGAATACATGATCAGGAGTTACCTTGCCACTGGCAATCAATGAAAGATACGTAGAGCCACATTCCATCACGTCTTGTTCCCGGTCGTAGGTGTCTGTACATGGAACGAGGCTCTTCCCCTTCCTCTCATAAGCCACGTTGGCCTTAATTTTTCCCGTTTGGGTTTCAACGACACAGACCACAGCTTTTGACCACATCTTGTAACTCTCCAGTTCCTCTCCCAACAGCTCTGTAATTGCAGCCTCTAACTTGGGGTCATCATGCCTCATGACTTCTGCCACGTCATTCTTCACTAATGCAGGTGTCTCGTGTTCACCTGTCATTTCTTCTACCATAAGCTGATCTGTACAACTAAACAGAACCAGCGAAACAAATAAAAAGACATACTTTTTCATACCTTCTGTTTTTATATATAATTACTCATCTGCATCCCAAAAAGAGTTCCTATAGTTATCGTCTGCATAGCGACCCCACATTTCATTAAGATATTGATCCAGAGCCATTTCTTCCGATTCACTAGACTTCATCTGATGCAGGTCCTTGTCAATACGTTTCTGTCCTACATCTTCCAGTTTCTTAGCCTGATAATTATATCGCAAGAAATGGCAGATATATGTCTCGCCATCACCAGCATCCTCATATACATCTCGTATGAGCACTGTACCCCATTGGCTCACTTCCTCCACTTTCTTAATAATGCCATCACTATAGGTCGTTGCTATCACATGTTCTTTATAATCACGACTAAGTTTGTATCTTGTTCCATCATCGTCCCAGCCAAATTCTACTGAAACATATGGTTCAGGGCGATCCGAACGGAATACTGTGTGTGTGAACATCCTGTGGCTCATGAATTCGAACTCCTCCATAGGTTTATAGCCACAATAGGTCTTGTATGTATGGCTGCCACAGTCTATATTGCTAATATCTATAAACATCAAATGTACATCGCCAATGAGTGAGTCACCACCTACTTCCCGCGTTTCGGTTCTTACTTCGTATCTGAAGAACTCATCTTCTGACTTTATAATGTTTTTAGTGATAGGGTCATAAATGGCTTTTATTTCGTCTTTATACATTTTATCGTACCTAAAGTAATACCTTGCGGCATACGGTCTGTCCTCACGCCCATCCATCACCAATGCCAAACCTATGTCATTCGGGTGATTCTCTTTACCAAAGTCATCCCACAGCATCTCTTTGTATTTCTTCAATTCATTCGATGTATTTTCTTTTATCTTAGCATTGCCTGTCCTCTCAGCTACGGGATAGCATCCAGGATAAACCAAGAAACCTCTTACTGCGCCTGTATCATTCCTCAAATACTTGATAACAGTACAGATATCATCCTCACTCTGTCTGGAGATAACTGCCAACGTCTGGCCTGCCATATCCTTCACAGTTGCTGTCATAAAGGCATCATCCCCATACCACTCCAATTCTATCTTCAGACTGTCTTTAGTCATCTGCGTCTTTGCTGCATGCTCCTCCCAAACAACGCCAAAGTCCAAATGTTTATGGCAAGAAGCCATCGTCATGCATACAAGCACAAGAATAAGTAAATTCTTCATCTTCCTAATTGATTTTTAAACACCATTTAGCACGTTCCGTGAGATAGGGAACCAATCTCTCGTAAGGAATTATAAAATGGAAGGTTCCTGCTGCGAAACAGCTTATCTCGTATGGTTGATATGAGAATACCATCCCATTTTCGGATAATCCAGGTTGTGGCAAGTCTATTTCACCTGTTGGCTTCCCGTCTTCATCTTTCACTATAGCGACATCAGCGATATTAGGGTTCCATTCTACATAATTTGGAGTTTTCCTCGCTTCATCAAGAAGTATTTCAAGTATCTTATCCAAGCAATTGGGTTTGAAAAGATAGTCTATGTTTATCTCCTGATGATGAACATGATCATAGGAAATTAGCCTCTCAGTATAATACCCATGTGCTCCACCATTATATTCATCTGTTAGCATTTGGTATGTTACATACCTCTGGTTATACAACCTTGCCTGTAGGTTCAACTCAGAATAAAGGACAGAAGGATAATCTTCTTCATTTGTGCCGTATTCGCCTTTCTTGATAGCAAAATACAAACTGGAAACACCTTGTTCTATTTGCTTATCATCATAAACATCCCCCTTATATCGCAAATCACCATATTCTTTCTTGGAATATCCTATATAAATGGCATTATATACAGGAATGTCAACACGATTAGAAAAACTGCCAATAATCTTTTCTGCCAACCATTGTCTGATAATACTATCGTTCTTTACCGTCTTTTTAGGGAAATCGACGCAGAAAGTATAATGAACGGATTCCAAATAGTCTGCATGACGTTTTTTCGCATATCTATAAAAGGAGGGCAATACCTCTGATGATGATCTAACAATTGGAGAACTGTAGTCAGACAAAGTTACTATGGAAGTTGTATCTTCCATAGTAACTTTGTCATTGACAGGCATAACACTCGTATAGCTGTCCATAGAGTCCATAAGGCTCCCACCTCCTTGGAACACAGTAGTGTCTCCACCACAAGAATATGGTCCCCAAAGGCCTGCAATCACCAGAAGGGCAAATATAACAGCCAACCATCTCATACCACGCATTCGTTCTCCTAAGTTCATCACTTCACCTGTTGACCTTTTCCGTTGAGTATTACACCATACTGATAATCTGTCTTACAAAGATAGAGATCGTGGCCAACCGCCTCAATTTCACGATACAATGGTGGGGTCACAATGTGGCCTTCTGGAGTCATCAGACCATACCAGTCACATGCTGCCTGATAACGAAGACAGCGAGCCACGGCTTGCCTGGTGGAAATATCGCTATCAGAGGTTTCACTAACGAGATTCCCTTCCTCGTTATAACTCTTTGAGGTGGAATAGTAGACTTCGTTAGTATCATACAACAGTTGAGCTGTTCCACTTATGTGAAAGTCCTCAACCAGTTCACCTTGTAGAGAATATGTACGAACACTGTGATCGTCCATGGAGGCATAAATCATACCATCGTTAATCCACACATTGGAGCTTATGAATGGCAATACTGTTTTAAGACTTGCATTAAGCACACTCTTTTCCTTGCCATTGCTGACAATCCATAACGTATCAATCGGTGTAACGCTAAAGTATTCAGGCTTCAAGGCCCATTCGCCTGTTTTATCGATAAGGCCAAGCCTATCCCCGTGGTTGTTATGTACAGCACAATAGCCATTATGGAACACGTAGCCGTCATTGTTCGATAAATATGGCAGATGGTTATCAATCACAACCTTACCAGAAGCATCAATAAACTTGATCCACCCATCTTCTTCAACTGCTGCCAATCCATCTGAGAAGATCCAGGCATGAGAATATTTGGGCTCGATAACGACTTCACCGGTATACATATTGAAGTAACCACGTTTCTTTCCCGTTCGATAGCAGACAAGCGAATCTTCCCCAAGCGGCTTGGCAATCCAATGGATTTTCTTAATTATCTTTTCTCCATCACGATTAAATACATAGCTATCATAGTCATAGCCCTCATGGTAGCTCAGATTTCGGGACAAGTACTGATTATCATACGATGGAATATAATCGCTGCTGCTCCAACTCAGACGGTTGCAGGCTGTTCTGCCAAAATCCCAAACAACAGCAGTGGTTATCAACAACATGATTGTTGCAAAACAGGTTCCAACGATACGACGGATGGCCTTGCCGTACTTGGAATCATCTTTCATTCCAAGTACGACGGTAAACCACTCCGCAATGGATGACAGGATTCCTGTCAACCCACGCCAAAACAGAATAATGTAACGTTTCATATTCGTTTTCTTCGTGAATTATATCAACTTCATGCTTTACTTTCTTCCTCGTCAAAGGCTTCGTCGGCCATTGCAGAATAGCAGGCATTGCGCTCTTCTGCGCACATCGACGCTTCCTTTCCACTACTATGAAGAGCATGCAGACGGCCAAAGAAGTTCATACGAGTGCTGGTATCTTTAGCCATACCCGCCATCGTTCCATGATCTGAGTAGTCAAAGTTACGCGAGTTACGGATAGAGAGATTAAAGGCAATCTCAGTTGAGTCCTGGTTTGCTCCCATATAGGTAAATGTCCATCCCTCTCCCTTCAACTGCTCAACGAGTTCCTTGACAGCGGCTCCAGTGTATTCCTTCGACGCGTTCTCCAGACCATCGGTAATGATAGTGACGACAACTACAGCATCATCCACAGTCTTTACATGCTTGTGCATAGTGGTCAGCGTGAACCCCATAGCATCGTACAGAGGAGTGCAGCAACATGGCTGATAGTCATCCATTGTCAACGGACGAGCCTCACTAACAGGGACTTTGTCAAACACATATTTTGTCTCACATTCACAAAAAGTTACCAACGAGAGATTGTGTTCCTGTGTATCAGCATACTTTTCCTGAGCCTTCTTGATTCCAGCAAGGGTCTCATTAAAGCCGCTGATGGCAGCCTTACGAATGGATTCCATCGATCCACTCTTATCAAGAATAACCACGTTAAATACCTGTGTCTTCGTCTGCTTTGTTTCGTTCTTTACTTCTTCCATTTTTCTTCTATTTTTAAAGGTTATACTACTTATTCTGATGTGGCTACAGAGTCTGTCTCGAGATATTCAGGACCTACGTAAACCGAATCGGGGATAAACTCTCCTGGCTCATCAATATGACCACTTAATACCTGTAGCCGTTCCAATTCCTTGGCATCAATCTTGATTCCATTACGATTATAATAGTTTATCAACCACCGGGCAGGTCGTTTACCGAGACATCCCTGTTCATCAGCCTTCTTATAGTAGATAGCTGCAAGAGATTCATCAATATTGGCCGTCTCTCCATAATTATAGCCCGAATAGATGTCCCCCAACAATTTATTGGCTACAGGAGAGCGACTGGACATGTTTCTAAGCATATCGATATTCACATATTTCCCATACCCAGTCTCTTCAGCTGGAAACGCACAAAGTAATAGTTCTGCAAAGGAACTTCCCATTTCTGCTCCTTTTTTAATAGACTGCTGGCCACCAAGTGTATCTCCTCGCTCAACCTGAACAACACCTCTTAAGGCATAACCATCAGCAGATCCATTTGCAATAAGATTCTCAACAATACTATCAGTTGGCAGGATGTTCTTCCTATCCAATTTCGCTATAGCTTCAAATATCATCTTAGTATGGTCCGTGTCAGGCAAAGACATGAGGTAGTCTTCAATAGTATGATTGGAAACACCATATTGATCTGCCATCATCAGCATAGTCAAGGTTCCCATGAAATCGGATTTCACGCCGATTCCATCATGGTAACACTTTGCCAGGTTCAAGAAAGCATCGCCATCTCCCCATCTGGCTTTCTCCAGATAGGTATTAACTATGCCTGTCTGAGAGGGTTCTTGCTCACTCAACTGAGCGGATGTCTGGCTCACATAATCATCCAGCAAATGCTGTTCGGAACAACTTGCCATCAACATGGCAACTAAGAAATATAAGACTTTCTTCATACAACTATTTCATTTTACTTGTGACAACTCTTCTTGTGTCCGCAGTGCTTGCAGTAAGCCTGCTGCCAGACATCACCATTTGTAATCGGAGAGAAACCTTTGCAATCGCAACCTACCGTTCCGCTGCAATGAGTTCCCTGGGTTGCCACATGTGTCGTCACTGTAAATCCAGCATGCATTGAGCAACTCTCCTTGCGACCATTGGCTGAAACCGTAGCGGTGACAACTACCATCAACACTAATACAAAACAAAATACCAGCTTCTTCATAACTCTCTACACTACTCCGTGTCGTGCGCAACTTTAAATTGATAATTGTTGTTCTTTATGGTTTTATGAACACATTCATTCTCAAGTAACCAACTCATCCGCATTTTTTAATATTATGTGGATAAACAGAATCCAGAAATAACGGAATGACATCTATTCCTCTGACAATTCCGACTTGTTCTTTCTAAATTGGGAACGTACTACGCCAAGCATCTGTAGTGACTTATCCAAACTGTTCTCCAATGATTCCTCGTTGGCATAGAAGAACTCACAGGAGGCTGAAACATTCTTGAAGGTCTGGTCTACAAACACTTTGGCCAGCTTCAGTTCTCGTGTCATCTTGTTACAGGTAGCAAGGACAAGGGGTTCCTCTCCTTCCGCAATCTCATGAAACTGAGGCAGCAAAACAGCAACATAGGAGTCCTCCTCGTCACCAACAAACACGAAGATGCTCTTCATCTGATAGCGAATCTGGATGTCGCCATCTTCATCTATCTCAGGCTTGTAGCCCATCTTCTCCAGCGTATGGAGTATCAATTCCTTCTTGTTCATAATTAACCTGCTTTAATTGTTCAGGCAGCCTCTTCGGTGTCATCCGTCGGAGTACTGTCATCATCCTTCTCTAGCTCGCTCTTGATGCTTGCCATCGTGTTGCGGAAGAAGTTCATGGCTGCTTCCAAATGAAGAATCATTCGTGACACCAGTTTCTCCAAATCCTCACCGCCAAACAGCTCACGCTCGTAGAACAGCCACAAGCCATCACCAAGTTTGTTGGCCTTGACATACTTCAGCGTTGAATTCATCTTGTCCATCAGCATGAGGGCAGCATGGATATTATCATCGTTAATCTCCAGAATAGCAGGGACGGAGATATTCAAGAACTCCTCATCATCCTCATTGGGCATAAAGAGATAGTTGATACCCTCATACTGAAAGCCATAACCGAAGCCTTCCATTTCCTCCAGCTGGAACCCCAGCGTTGCAAATACGTTCAAAATCTGTTCCTTCATAATCTTTGTACTTTCTCTTGTTGTTTGATAATTATTGCTTAATGAAAACCGATAGCCTGGTGTTTGCAGCCCTCATCCTTGGGGGAGAACTCACTGCGGATTAGTTCGTATTCGCGGAGATCCTTGCTACTCACCGATGGCGACTTGTGAGAGATGGTGTCCTCAAGCAATGCTTGCGTGATTTCCTTGTAAGGCTTCTCTTTCTCTGCAATGCTTGCATTGAACATCTTGCGTGAGGCGACCTTAATGATATAGCTGATGTCACTATAGTTGTAGCCTTTTGTCATATCAGCCAGTTTCATGAAGTCAATATCCTCAGCCGTAGGCAGCTTTGACAATGCCAGTCTGAAAAGGCTTTCACGTGCCTCCTTGTCTGGCATGTCAACATATATCATCTCATCGATTCTACCCGTTCTCAGCACCGCTTTGTCAATACGCTCTGGGTGATTGGTTGCAGCCAGCACATAGACACCTTTCTCCGAGGCATTGTTCAGCATACAGAGGAACTCATTGACCTCGCCGTTTTGATAGTTACGGTCATCATTGGAGCGACGGGGTACCATCGCATCAAACTCGTCGAAGAAGATGAGAGTCGGTGCTGATTTAGCAGCTCTCCTAAACACATCTGCGACCTTCTCCTGGGTACCGTGGACAAGGGTAGACGCAATGTCATCGGGTACTACCTTCATGAAGTTTACACCCACTTCCTCGGCAATTTTCTCAGCGAAGAATGTCTTACCACATCCTGCAGGACCGTAGAACAGCAGACTTGGAGGTGTCACGCCAAAGGCTTTTGCGCATTCTCGGTTATTCAAGACATTGATAAAGCCCTCAATCACCATACGTTTCAGGTCAT
>Ga0247611_10007468_pt1 | contig 13730 bp, 10 predicted proteins | sample 177DNAGHGhighgp2_FD_192422 | JGI IMG/M metagenome (GOLD analysis project Ga0247611, IMG submission 192422) | Sheep rumen microbial communities from Palmerston North, Manawatu-Wanganui, New Zealand - 1770 DNA GHGhigh gp2 | ecosystem: Host-associated > Mammals > Digestive system > Stomach > Rumen...
TCGTGAATGGCTTGAAGTAATTGCTAAACTCAGCAAAGAAACAAAAATAATTATAGGATTTATTGAAGAAGATAAAAACGATACATTATATTATAATTCTGCTGCCGTTTTGCAAAACGGGGAAATCGAAAAAATCCTCAGAAAATCAGTTTTATCAAATTCAGCAGAATATCACGATAGCAGATACCTAAAAACTTACTCTGAAAGAAACGAAAATAGAACTACTCTTATCAATGATAAAAAAGTAAATATAACGATAGGGGAAGAAATATTTAATACAGATATAACAGCAGATTATGCAATTAACATTGCCGCCTCTATCAGCAGAACAAATAAGGAATTTAGTAAGCATCAACAATTATCGGGAACTGCAAAAAAATACAAAACTCCGCTTATTTATGTAAACCATGTCGGTTCAAGTGAGTGTCTGTCTTATGACGGTATGAGCAGAGTTTATAATACAGACGGGCAAGAATTATTCCGTGCAAAAGCCTTTGAAGAAGAATTTTTTATTGTTTCTCCGTTTAATAAAGAAGGCTTTACGGAAGAAAATTTTGATACTACTAAACAAGTGCAGCAAAAGAAATTCAGTCTTGACTATGAATACGACTTGGAAAGAACATATAAATCAATAAAACAATCTATTAAAGACTATTTTAATAAAACAGGATTTGAACGTGCGTGTTTAGGTTTGTCCGGAGGACTTGATTCTACTGTTTGTGCCGTATTGTTGACGGATGTATTAGGTAAAGAAAATGTACTTGGAGTAAGTATGCCTTCACAAATTACAAGTTCTACAAGCAAGAATGATGCAAAAGAGCTTGCGGAAAATCTCGGTATAAATTTCATAGAAGCACCTATAAAACCAATGTTTGATGTGGCAAGAGCAACTTTTGATACTCTTTTTAGCGAAGCTGAAAAAAGTTGGAATTTCAGATATAAAACTTCGTACACGAACGATAATATTCAGGCACGCTCAAGAGCAACAATACTATGGGGAATAGCCAATGAATTTGAGAAATGTCTTACTATTGCGACCTCTGACAAATCAGAAGCCTATATGGGCTATGCAACCATTAACGGAGATATGACAGGCGGGTATGCTCCGATAGCAGATGTAACAAAGACAAAATTGTTTGCACTTGCAAAATGGATGAATAAACACAGACCGCAAAAAAACGTTATTCCGACATCAATAATAGAAAAGCGACCGGGAGCAGAATTAGCAATCAACCCCAAAACAGGGAAACCGCTTTTGGCAGAAGAAGCACTAATGCCATATGAATTTTTGGATGAAGTTATTTGGCGTGTTGAAAATTTACATCAGACAATTAGCGACATGCCTGATGAGATATTTGAATACGAAAAAGAACACAAAATAACAAAAGAACAGAAAATTGAATGGTTGAGAAAATTTTTCAGAAGAATGTCAAATTCAGCTTTTAAGGGTACATTAATGCCGCCTTCCCCGATAGTTGATGCACATTCAATAAATAAAACAGAATATATCCAGCCAATACTATCCGGAATAAATTACCAAAAAACAAGTATAGATGAGAAAATAAAAATTCTTACAAATAGTTAGACAATTACTATTGACATCGGAATATGTTCTTGCTAAATTTAGAAGGTAAGCAGAAATCAATCTGCTGATGGCTGAATATAGATAGTTTAAATAAGCGCCTGTAGCTCAGCCGGTAGAGCAATCCCCTTTTAAGGGAGAGGTCGCGCGTTCGAATCGCGCCAGGCGCAAATTTTATAAAAGAGGGTAAAACCCTCTTTTTTGTTGGTTATTTTGGCAGCGATGAGAACGCCGTTTTTCGTTCGGAACGAGTGAGCCAAGTGCGGAGCCTTGAGTCTTAAAACAAGCTGTCCGCAGGACAAATAAGACTCAAGCGGAGTCACATCGATGGCGAACGAAGTGATTAATCGCGCCAGGCGCACACTAAAAGAGATAACCTAAAGGTTATCTCTTTTAGTGTAATTTGGTTATAATATAAGCATACCAATATCTGATAATTAATCGTATCAACATGTAGGGTGCTGTCTTTAGACGCACCAATTTATATTTTACCCCTACCCAAATTTGTAAATTCACTATCGTTTATTAACAAATTTCACCCTCTCCCAACGGTAGAGGGAGCACTATTATGGTAGACTGAAGTCTACCATACAATTAAAACCCTATGCACTTTGTTTCATATATTTAGCAGTGAAAGAATTTAATTCTTCTTTAACCATATTTGGTTTATTTATCGGTATTGTAACAGCTTTTGGTTCAGGTTTATATTCTTTACCCTGAGCTTTAGCTTCTAATCTTTTCATTTCCTCAGCCATTTCTGCCTTAACCTGTTCTACAGTTTTACCTTCTTCTTTTGCTACTCTTTGAATACGTTTTTCTTCATTTCTTGCTGACATTGTAGCGTTAATCTTAGGCAAGTAGTAGCCGAGGAAGATACCTGAATATGCATAACCTATAAGTTGTGCAATATCTAATGTGCCGAGTTTCTTCCACAAATCTGAACGAACGTCTTTTGGCAAATCTTTTATTTGTTTTAGTAATTCACCGTAAGACATAGCCTTACCGTCTTTTGTTACAGCAATACCGTGTTTACCGAGAGTTTCCAATAACACTTCATCTCTTGATTTAACAGAAGAATTTCTTAACCAGCTAAAGAAACCTTTACCTGTACCTTTTGGTAAATTGATTAAGTTCTTATTGAATAATCTTGTTGCACCTTTAGTAACCAAAGCCCCAAGCACAAGAAGGTTTAGGAAACCTAAAGTATCTTTTACAGCAGATTCACGAAGTTCATCCTTATCTCTTGCACACATAAAACGAGATACGATTGTCATACCGTAAACAAATTTAAGCTGGTTAATTGTAGGCATTTTACCTTTAAATTGAATTTTAGCCAAAAATCTGTTTATAAAGTTCTTGAATTTTTCGGAAGTTGTAAGTGTTCTGCTCAATTCTCTTGCTGCAGATTTTTTATCACCAATCATAATTGTAGAAATAGCACCTGTTCCAAAAATCAATGCCATAGCAGTTTTAAGGAATTTAAAGCTTGTTGACTTATCTTTCTTTCTGCCCGGAACTCCAGGGAAACCGTCAATACCTGTCTTTTTCTTTGTCAGATACATATTTATAGGTTGTACTGACATACCAATCGCTGCAGCTAAACCTAAACCACCAATAGAACGCTTAATGTTCAGGCTCTTTAATCTTTTCATAATCTTAACTTCATCAAATGAAGCCACATCTTCAAAATCTTTCAAGACTTTTTCTTTAACAAAAGTCTTAGTTAGATTATGAATATTACCGATTAATGTAGAAAGCGTATTATCAGCCTGAATGTTACCGCCTTTTAAGATAACACTCTTTTCTCCACCTGTTGCCGCTGTGATTAGACGTTTGATATAATCAATGTCTTTATCCTGAATTGTTTCTTTTGAGTTAGGATTGTTTATAAGTTCTTTAAATCTTTCAACAACCAATTTTTGAGTATTCTTGTCAATATCAACCAGACCGTCAATATTTTCGGTTGCGGAAGGATTGTAAACTTTTACATTAGAGATTACGTCATTCAAATATTGCTCAAGTATATCGGCATTATTTGTTGCATGAACAGCATTGTACCATTTGCTGCCTAAGATGTTTATGGTGTCGTTATTAGCAAATATCTTGTGAGCCTTTATATCATACTTGTTATTAATAGCCATTGCTGCAAATAATGCACCAAAGAAGGTTCCGTAAAGACCTACTGAAGCATGGTTAGCAGTACCGGTAGATTCTCTTCTGAGAGTTTCAAATCCGGTTGCAGCACCACGATTTTTCATATCATATGCGGTTCTTGGAATAACCATAGAACCTAAGTCTACTAAATTAGCACCCCAAGCCTGATTTGTATCCAAAAATCTTAAGAATACAGCAGGAATAGCATACAAAGCAGTTCCGGCACTTGTAAATGACGGGTTCTGTGCATTTTTGCTATGAGATAAACTTTGTTTATTAGTTTTTTCTATTTTTGGGGTTATATGTTGTACTTCCATTATTGTTTCCTTTACGAATTAAAAATTGCTCCAAATGCGGTGTTCTTTTTGTCCAAAATATCCATTTCATAGGATTTGGATATCTTTTCGGACTTCTTGGCGGCTGCGGACGCAGAACCTGATGTTCGGCCGCCGGTTACCGCTGAGGCTAAGGAAGCTTCACGAGCTAATCTTGCCTTTTTGGTAGTTTCATTTTTATTCGTCTGTATTCTGTTTATTAGCGGGATAAATATACCAAGTGATACCAGTGAGAATGCTAAGTTACCGAACTGGCACACAGAACGTAAATTTTTAGCATGGTCAGAAGCTAATTCACCGGTAGATTTCAAGGCAGTGTTTTTAGTCCAATGCCAGAATTTTTGTAAGATATTAGCATCCTTGTCTAATTCTTTTAATTCATTTGTTAATTTAACTTTTGGATCTATTTTTTCGATAAATGTTGCAATACCTTTAGCAGCATAATCACCTAAGAAATAGAAGCTCGAGAAGGTTGCCAAATCTCTCACGGTAGATTCTCTCAAATCGTTAAAGTCCTCCGAAGCTCCCATTCTGCTTGCAAAAGTAAATGTAGATACAATTCTTGCCAAATCCATTGACGGGAAGAATTTTTTGAATTCAAGCATAGACATATTCGGAATCTTGAACATCATAGACATCCAGGAAAGTCCGAGCATTGAACCGATTGATATAAATTTCTGTCCTAATAATTTAGCTTTTTCTTCTTTTGATAAAATTCTTTCTTCGTCATCATTGTATATAGGTGCACCTTTTTTACCGCTTGTCTTATGAGTTATCCACCTGTTGATAGGTTGAGCTGATACTGCGAGCGGAAGAATTACAGCCATACCACCAAGGCTCTTGAATTTAACAAGTTTTGAAGCTTTTTGTGTGTACTTGCTGAATTCTTCTGCGGTATTTACACCTGCTGATTTTGCATCATGAAGAACTTCAACAACATTCTTCATCAAGGATTCTAAGGTATCACCAAAATAAGCATTTTTAGTGTTGTTAGTAGTAAATTTGATATTTTCGGATATATGAGTTTTTTCAATTATATTATTAACTGCAGCCTTCAAAGCATTCTTGTCAAGTTTTTCGGAATCAGCAAGTTTTGCCATATTTTCAAAAATTTGATCAAATTCTTCAGGAGCTGTTCTGTAGATTTCTTCAAAGGATTTATCAATATTTTTACCGTCACTGCCTTTTAAATCAAGGAAAATCTTCTTAATCATCTGAGAGTAATTATCGGTACCTGTTCCCTGATAAAACTCATTAAAAGTTTTCAACGTTTTACTGTCAGACCAATTACGAACAAGCTTTGACTTAAATCCCATAATAGGTTTATTTAAAAAGTATGCAGCACCGGTTACAAAAGCACCCGGCAAAATACAGTTAATAAGTAAGCCAGAACCTTCTCGTCTTAAAGCCTCAAAACCGGCTAATACGTTAAATCGTCTTTTTTGTTTACCCTTTTCGTCTAAAATAGGATTACCGTTTTCATCAACCTGTTTTGATGCGGCAACAGTTTCTATTATAGAACGAGGGATAATAGCAGTAGATAAATCAAGCACGGTAACATTAAGCATCGGCTCTGCTTCGCAAGCCTGCATACCCTTAATGGCATATGTTCCCAACGTTGTCCACAAACCGGTAAATGACGGATTCTTACCATATTTCCTTATGACTGTTGGGGTATATTTACTTTTGTCTGGTTTTTCTACACTTACTTTTATCATACTTACTATTTATTGTCTAACATACACTATTATAACAACACCGTATTTATAATAAAAGTGGGCAAGAATAAAAATTGCTTTTTTCACACTAAATGTAAAGTAAATATTAAGATGAATTTTTAAATATTTTTATAAAAATAGATTTTTTAGAAATTTAATTAAAAAAAAAGGTAAATATTTTACAAAAAAATTTTAAAATTTGGGAAGAAATTACAAAATTTTACTTAAAAAATTTTGTAAATTTTTGTAACAATATTGCTTTATCTGACAAAAAAGTACTCGATTTTAATCTGTTTTAAATATTTTGGCATGTTATAATATGGGAAAAGGATAAATTAATGCCGCATTTTTTTATTGATTCAAAAAACATAAGTGATAAAAAGATAACAATTAATGACACAGAAACTTATCGTCATATAGCGAAATCATTGAGAGCGAAAATCGGCGAACGGCTTCTGCTTATAGACAGTAATGAAATTCAATATGAAACAATAATTTCGGACATAACCGACAAAACAATAATAGCTGATATAGAAAAATCTTATCCTTCAAAGAGAAAATTAAATTTTGGATTATATTTGGCACAATCACCTTTAAGAAGCGACTCACAAAATACCATTATAGAAAAAGCAACCGAATTAGGGGTTACAGAAGTTTATCCTATATATACCGATAACTGTGCATTAAATAAAGATATAATAAATAAAAAAATTCCAAAATGGCAGAAAGTTATGTTTGAGGCATCAAAACAATGTGAGAGAGCCAATATTCCGCAGTGTTCACAATTAACAACACTAAAAGATTTAATAGAATCAAATAAATTTACTCATATTATAGCATTTTGCGAAAGATGCGCCTGTGAAACCTTAAGAGATTACACAAAAGTAAACAATAATTTATTTAATAAAAACTCTAAATTGCTTGTAATAATCGGACCAGAAGGCGGATTTTCCCAAAAAGAATTTGATTATTTCAGAGAAAAGTCAATCGCTATGCTGACTCTCGGCGATTTAATACTAAAAGCAGAAACAGCAGTTATAATGGCATTAGGAAATATAATTTATGAATACAACTGTGCTAAACAAAATTAAATCAGATAAAATCTTATCAAAGATTCTTACAATATTCCCTAACGGCGATATTTATCTTGTGGGAGGAATGGTAAGAGATTTATTTATGGGAAAAAACTCCTATGACAGAGATTTGATTGTAACGAATATTGATGCCAAGAGTTTTGCCGAAAAATTACACAAAAACTTTAATTCCGCTTTTATACCGCTTGATGAAGAAAATAATATATATAGAATTGTATTAAAAGACAGCGAAAACATTCATGAACCTCAAATGATTGATATTACAAACCCTGAGGGGAACTCTCTTGAACGGGATTTGATGCGTCGTGATTTAACAATTAATGCAATAGCAATTAATATAAAAACAGGCGAAATTATAGATTTGTTTGGCGGAATTGCCGATATAAAAAATAAAACTTTAAATTATATAGAAGAAATAAACTTTGTAGATGATCCTCTAAGGCTACTGAGAGTGTACCGTTTTCAAGCTAATCTCAATTTTGAGCTTGGGGCTGATACGATTCATGCGGTTTGTAAATATACCGATTTAATTTCAAAACCTGCAAAAGAACGGGTTTTATATGAGTTAATGAAACTATTTAACGGTAAATATTGTGCTGAAGCATTATTAAATATGAATAAAACCTGGCTTCTTGAGGAAATTTTTCCTGTGGTAAAAGAGCTAAAACAAGTTCCGCCAAATTCACACCATCACTTGGATTTACTACATCACAGCATAGAAACGGTAAATCAAATACAATTACTATATGATGAAGCTGATGAAAAGGTTAAAGCACATTTAGACAAAGTCGATTTTGGCGGATTTTCAAGACTTGCACATTTAAAATTGGCAGGATTTTTGCACGACATCGGAAAATTTTCAACCTGGACAATAGATAAGGAAACAGGGCGTCACAGATTTATAAAACATGATGATGTTGGCTCAAAAATGGTTAAGCCGTTGTTGAAATCCTTAACATGCTCAAACAAACAGATTGAATATATTTCTGAGATGATTAAATATCACATATACCCGTCATCAATGATGCAGGAGCCTGAGATTAACGAAAAAGCAATGCTGAGATATATTCGAAAACTCCAAGATAATGCGATAGATAATATTATCCTTGCAAAAGCTGACCGATTGTCAGCAAGAGGCGAAGTTATAACTGAGGAAATGGTTGAAAATAATATGAAAGCACTTGACAGATTAATGAAATTTTATTTCGATTCTCAGGAAAAACTAAAACCTTTACCTAAATTATTAGATGGCAACGAGGTTATGGAAATACTCAATATTAAAGAAGGTAAAGTTCTCGGCAATATACTTAAAAGCTTAAAAGAAGCTCAATTAGACGGCGACATAAACACAAAAGATGAAGCTTTGACATTTGTTCAAGAGTGTTACAGGGAAATTAATACATGCAAAGCGAAAAACTCATAGTTTATCATACGAACGGATGTTTTTAATTTGCTGACAATTAAATATTATAGAGTTGGTATTTATTAATTAAGAAAGGATTATGTTATGGAAAAGCAGTTTATTCAATTTGCACCATTGAACACTATATCTATGCTTGTACTTGGAATATTAATAGTATTGGCAATATGGATATGGATGGTATATGCAGGCTTAATAAGAAAAAGAAATGATGTAAAAGAAGCCTTTGCAAGTGTTGATGTTCAACTAAAACAAAGATACGATTTAATTCCGAATATTCTTGTTATTGCTAATAAGTTTATGGAACACGAAAGAGAATTGCTTACAAACATCACAGCACTTCGCGCTCAGGCTGCAAAATTATCAAACGATGTAAGTAATGCAAAAGAAAAAATCGAATTAGACAACAAATTAAGCGGTTTAATGGGTAATTTAATGGTTGCAGTTGAAAATTATCCTCAATTAAAATCTGACCAGACAATGATACAGGCTATGCAATCTTACAACGAAATGGAAAGCCATATCGCAGCAGCAAGAAGATTCTATAACTCTGCAGTTAAAGAATTAAATAATGCAGTTGAGATTTTCCCTAGCTCAGTAATAGCATCTATAATAAACGTTAAATCTGCTCCATTCTTTGAAGCAGCTGAACACGAGCGTCAAAGAATTGATGCAAGTCAGTATTTTACTAAATAATTAATATTACATTATTGACTCAAAATACCCTCTACCATCGGTAGAGGGTATTTTTTACTGAAACATTGGATATAGTTACCAAATTTACTCTTCTGTATTTTCAATAACCTTTTCAGCAGTATTTTTTACTTTTTTGGCAGTAGAATTAGCTGCTTTTTTAGCTCCGCTTTTTACGGCTCTGCCGGCCTTTTTAGCGCCATCGCACGTTGCCTCTCCGGCTTTTTTAGCACCTTTTTTAATAGTTTCACCCGTAGTTTCTACAGCATTTGAAGATTTTTCTTTTACATATTTTCCGGTCTTTTGCGCACCGCTTTTCACGGCTTCACTCGTAGTTTCATAAGCTTGTGAAGACTTCTCTTTTACAAAATCTCCGGTTTTTTGAGCCCCACTTTTTACGGCTTCACTCGTAGTTTCATAAGCTTGCGAGGACTTCTCTTTCACAAAATCACCGGTTTTTTGAGCCCCGCTTTTTACAACCTCACTTGTCGCATCGTAAGCTTGTGATGATTTTTCTTTTACATATTGACCTGCTTCTTGAGCGGTTGTTTTGGTTTTTTGTCCGACATTCCTTGCTGCGGTCCCTGCTTTATCTCCTAAATCTTCAACTGCAGACTTTACATTATCTAATGCATCCTGATATGTAAAATCTTCTCCGAAACTAACAGTCTGAGAAAAACATAAAGCTGCCAATATACCTGATAAAACTAAAAATTTCTTTGACATAATATACACCTCACTAATAGAATAATTATTTGAAATACTATTATTTATTGATGATTTTGTCAAATCATTAATAAAACATATAAAAATCAATATTTTGTTTGTGTTAAAATTATACTTGTGAATATATATTTAAAGGGATTATTATCATGGAAAATTTTGAAAATTACACTAAAGCCGATTATCTTAAATTATACGAAAGACCTCTTGATGAACTTATAGAAATAGCAAACCGCATAACTAAAGAAAACTTTTCAAATACAGTTGAGGCATGCAGTATAATAAGTGCTAAAACAGGCAAATGTCAGGAAAATTGTAAATATTGTTCTCAGAGTTCACACAATCATGCGGAAATAGAATGTCATCCGCTTATGGATGTAGAAACCGTAAAAAAAGCTGCCCTGAGCGCAAAAGAAAATGGTGCTACCCGTTTTTGCATAGTTACTTCAGGCCGTTTACCAAATGATGATGATTTCAAAAAAATATTGGAAATGATAAAAGCTGTAGCCTCAATCGACGGTATTCATTGTTGTGCATCATTAGGCTTGTTAACCGAAGAACAGATTAGAATGATAAAAGAAGCTGGTGTTGAAAGATTTAATCATAACCTCAATACCTCTGAAAATTATCATAAGAAAATTTGTACAACTCACGAATTTAAAGACAGAGTTAATACAGTAAAAATGATTCAAAAATACGGTATGGAAGCGTGCTGCGGTGGTATTATCGGAATGGGAGAAACAAGAGAAGACCGAATTGATTTGGCATTATCTTTAAAAGAACTTAACCCTAAAACCGTACCTATTAATATTTTAAACCCTATCAAAGGTACCCCGCTGGAAAATTTTGAAGACAAAATTGATGAAGAAGAAATTTTAAAAACAATTTGTATTTTCAGAATTATTCTGCCTAAAGCTTTACTGAGATACGCAGGCGGAAGAACCTCAAGATTAAGCAAAGAGAATCAGAAGGTTGGTATGCTTTGTGGAATTAATTCCGTTCTTGTAGGGAACTACTTGACCACAGTAGGCTCAACTCCGGAAGAAGATAAGGAAATGTTTAAAGAACTTGATTTAGTCCTTCAATAAGCGAGGATGTAAATTTGAATTTTAATCGCAATGATATTATTGATATTTTGAAAGATAACGACAAAAATGACGAATTATTTCGTATTGCAGATAAGGTCCGTCATGAAAATGTCGGAGATGAAGTCCATTTAAGAGGTCTTGTTGAATTTTCAAATATCTGCAAACGTCAGTGCAAATACTGCGGACTTCGTTCTGAGAACAAAAAAATTACAAGATACCGAATACCTGCAGACGAAGTAGTTTCTTATGCAAAAAATGCTGTTGATATGGGTTATAAAACAATCGTTCTACAATCCGGAGAGGATGAATATTTTTCTACGGATAAAATGGTTGAAATTATAAAAGGAATTAAACAGTACGATGTTGCTCTGACTCTTAGTATAGGAGAAAGAACCTTTGAGGATTATAAGACCTTTAAAGAAGCAGGTGCAGACAGATATTTGATAAGAATAGAAACCACAGACAGAGAATTATATAAAAAAATGCATCCGAATATGGATTTTGATAACAGAATAAGATGTCTTAATAATTTAAAAGAACTAGGTTATGAAGTAGGAACAGGATGTCTTGTAGGACTGCCGGAACAAACCATTGAATCTTTAGCCGATGATATATTATTTTTCAAAAAAATTGAGGCCGATATGATTGGAATAGGCCCTTTTATTCCTCATCCGGATACTCCTTTAAAAGATGCTGATACAGGTGATTTTTGGCTAGCTCTTAAAGTTATGGCATTAACAAGAATAATGCTGCCAAATATAAATATACCTGCGACAACAGCTATGGAAACACTTAATCCTAACGGCAGAATTATTGCACTGCAAAGCGGAGCGAATGTTGTTATGCCAAACGTAACGACATCCGAATACCGTGAAAAATATGAAATTTATCCTAATAAAATATGTATCCATGAAAATCCCGATAAATGCCGAAATTGTATAGAAGCCAAAATCAAATCTATCGGGCGTACAATTTCAAAAGAACACGGCACAAGTAAACATTTTAGAATCCAATAATATTAATTGAATTTATAAAAATTTTATGTTACCATTTTAGCAGATTAGGGAGAAACTTTTATATGACAAAAACTAAAGAGAAAAAATCATATTCGGTTCGTTCTGCAGAGCAATTTAACAGATGGAGAAGTTTATTTCAGTTTTTCATATGCAAAATTTTTTATATGATTCGTTTTAAACTTGTTTATAGACTTGAGGTTCACGGGTTGGAAAATGTACCTGAAGATAATGCGTATATAGTATGTCCTAATCATCTGTCAACACTTGATCCGCCTCTGATGGTAGCAGTTTTCCCAAGAAGTGTAGCTTTCATGGCAAAACAAGAGTTATTTGATATAAAATTTTTAAGATGGTGGATTGACTGGCTTGGAGCATTTGCGGTTAACCGAGAAAGTCTTGCCCCTTCAACAATAAAAACAGTAAAAAAAATAAAAGAAAGTAACTGGGTTATGGGAATGTTCCCGCAAGGAACAAGAGGAGTTCCGGGAGAAATTCGAGGAATTTCAAAAGGATTTGCAGGACTTGCCAAAATAACAAAATGTGCAATATTACCTGTTGGTATAATCGGAACAAACGAGGTGAAAAGATTGCCGTTTTCCGGTAAAATAATTGTCAACATAGGTAAACCTATACCATATTGCGACAATATAGATGAAATGGTAAATAGCTGGACAGAAGCAATCCAAGAATTAAGTGGATTCAAATATATTCCGGATGAGGTTGAAAGTGGGATAACAAATGGCTAAAAAGGAATTAAGAAATTACAACAGACGATATGCTCGTGAGTATAACTTTTTAAGATCAAGCTGGTATATGATTTTTTTATACACGATTGCAATACCTTTCTTCGCAATATTTTACGATTATAAAATAACAGGTCAAGAGAATTTGCCAAAAGAAAAAAAAGATACAAAATTTATTTATGCCGGTAATCACGTATCAATTTTTGATCCGTTCCTGATACCGTTTGCTACCAAAAGATTAATTGCCTGGATGGCAAAAAAAGAACTTTTTGACCCTAAAGAAAAATTTTATGATTTAATAATTTCTTTAGGAGCATTCGCTGTTGACAGAGAAAAACCAGAAATAGCAACTTTTAAAACAGTAAAAGACATTTTTACAACAAGATGGGGGCTTGGAGTATTTCCTCAAGGCGGTACTCGTCCTTACGGCAAATTAGAAGGAATAAAAAGAGGTTTTGGGGTTATAGCAAAAAATGCTAAGGCCGATATTATACCCGTTGTTATCGGTAATTTTTCAGGCTATCCTGATTTCAAATTCCCTATAAAAAAACAAACTGTTGAACTACATATATGTAAACCAATATCCTATAAACTTCCGGTTGATGAAATTGAATATCGCTGGTGCGAAGAAATTTCTAAACACGCAGATTACGAAAATTGCTATCCTAAACCTGAAAGGTTTGCAGATGAACAGGAATTTGTTGAAGCTTAAATTAATAAAGGTGCATCGTTTGATGCACCTTTATTTTTATTTATAAATTAAATCCACCGTTCTTTTTGATATGTTCAACAAGTCCGCCATCGTTAAGCATTTTTATCATGACAGGCGGTAATGGTTCTATCGGTATAATTACCCCGTTAGTAAGATTTTTCAAAACACCTTTTTCAATATCCAAATCCAATTCATCACCTGCATTAATCCCGTCTGTATCACATTCAATAGCTAAAAGACCAATATTGATAGCATTCCTGTAAAAAATACGTGCAAAAGATTTTGCAATAACAGCACCTACACCGGCGATTTTAATGATTTGCGGTGCATGTTCTCTTGAAGAACCCAAACCAAAATTAGAACCTGCAACAACAAAATCACCTTTACTCATTTTTGAGGCAAATTCCGGATCAGCATCCTCTAAAACGTGTTTTGCAAATTCAGGCAAATTG
>Ga0247611_10007469_pt1 | contig 13730 bp, 21 predicted proteins | sample 177DNAGHGhighgp2_FD_192422 | JGI IMG/M metagenome (GOLD analysis project Ga0247611, IMG submission 192422) | Sheep rumen microbial communities from Palmerston North, Manawatu-Wanganui, New Zealand - 1770 DNA GHGhigh gp2 | ecosystem: Host-associated > Mammals > Digestive system > Stomach > Rumen...
TTACAAACTATTAAATTTGTACACTATGCACAAATTCAATTTGTCAAGCACAAATTTGCAAATAAAAATGCAACCCGCTTTTTGTGCAGGTTGCTAATTAGTCATGTGTTGAATGTTAGTTATTAATATTACCGCCTCTTAGAACATCAAAATCACATATGCAATTTCCGATAGCATGAATCATTAATGAAGTAGTGTCATTAGGAATACCAAATACCAACAGTGATAAAGTACCGTCGGAGTTAGCATATAGAAAACCGCTATAACTACCGGTCATATTATTTATATGCGCTACAATAGGTAAAGCGTAATTGCCAGTTGACCAATCGGTAGGAAAACCATAAAATCTTAATCCTGAAAGTATTTTATGTTCGAAGGTGTGATTATTAATAGCGCCACTTGATATATTACTTAAATAACATATCTGATAACCACCTGAATTAAATCCAACTATGTTATTATGAATAAAAGTAGTAAATGGTGGCAAATAGGTTGTGTCGACTGTAAATAGTTCACTTTCAATCGGTGTTGGAGCTGGCCCGTCTATGATCTCAATATTACAGATACCATAAGATAATCCTTCAGCAATTTTAGCTCCAATATATGGAACGTGTGCAGATATTGGATGAGTTGCATCATTTGCAAAACATTCTCCGTTATACATTATGTATTCACTATTATTAATATATCTTGCGCCATATTTTCCACAATTTCTATAAGCCGGTAGTGATAGACTAATTTGACTAGCTCTTCGTGCATCAGTAAATCCGCCTACGTGCAAAACACTAATAATAACATTAGGAAAATTAACAAACGCATAATTACAAAATTCTTTTATAGCTGCTTCAGTTAATGCGATAGTAGAATAGTCATTACATCCACCGCATACTACAATGTCTGTATAACTATCTTTATCGGCTGTAATAGTCTCTAACAGATCTAAAAATGTACCCTGACCGTTAATATTAGTGAAACCTATTCCGGCACGTTTTAAAATAACACTTTGACAACCAAGAATTGATGTTGCAATTTCAAACATGTTCTTGTTATCTTCAGTTGTAATGCTGGCATAACTATCACCGATAAAGATTATTTTTCTGTTTGGCAGATTAGCAAGTTTTTTATTTTCTTCGAGATCATCAACTCGATCTTCGAGATCATCAACTCGATCTTCGAGATCATCAACTCGATCGTTCAATTCACCAATGTATGCGTTATAATTTCCGGTCACTACCCAATATTCAGTGTTATTTAATGCAATACCAACGGGAACGGCCTTTTTTGAAGTGTAGGAAGTACCCTGATAAGTAACGATTGTAAGCGGTTCATATGTTCTTAAATTATCCCATTCCACTGGGTCAGCAAAAACAGGAACGTATCTGTTACCAATATAAATATTATTAGCCATTTAAAACCTCCTTTACGGTTCACTCGGAACGTCTACACCGATCAAGTTGAAACCGGCTGTAATTATCTTATTAATAGTCTGACTATTATCTGATACTGTGCTAGCTAACGATGATGTAGTACCCTCTAAAGTTGTAACCCTTGTAGTAAGCGATGTAATATCCTGAGATATTGACGCATTGATGATCGATATAAGATTAGTAAGACTTATCTTTGAAGTTCTACCACTTGCGTTAACAATAAATACATCGCTGTTGGCAAGATCAGTGACCGCCGGCAACTGACTAACTTTAGTGTATTCAAAATTCTGTGCACTCACGATTCAACCTCCATTCCTCTGTTATTTTCCTGAGTCATAATCTGACTAAACTCTGTTATTAATAGATTAACACTTCTTCCATATAAAAGTAAACAATAAGAGTTTGGAAAAATATTGTTTTTATAAGCGTTTATAATCTGTTCCAGTGTTAATGTTGTATTAAAATTTTTAGTCATAAGACAAGGTTAAATGACCGTATAACTCTCCGTCCTGAATAGTTCCAAACTCTATAAAATCCATCCATGACGGGATATAAGCACAAAAGTAACCGCTGTTTGTAAGACCAAAATAAACATGTTTACCGAGATCGGCGATTATATCAGTTATATTCTGTTCACACCATTTTGAAAGGGCGTCGATATACTCAGGTGGAAAATTACCACTATAAAGATCATCAACCAATTTTTTAAGTGCTAAATATTCCGGTTCATGTTTTGCTATGTAGTCTTTTATTCCTTCGACTTTTTCTATACATTCTTTAAGTTTCTTCAGAATAAAGTCTAAATTAACGTCCTGTAGATTTACATATGGATATTCATTAAACACTTCTTTTAACCTCCTTTAATAAACATAAACACAAAACTCTTTGTAAAACATTTCCGCTATTACGTCATAAATGTTTACTTTTGATCTTAAATCAAGTTCAGAATGTAACATTTGCTGACTTGTCGTTACACCTATATTACCATATAAATGACCGTCATGTTTAGAAGTTTCGTCAAATTTTCCGCTTTTTGACTCTGCGTTTATGTCTTTTAATGACTGACTGTCTACTGTCTTTAATTCATCTTTACCGGTATGTTTATCCAGCCTTGTATCATCTCCAGTGTGTTCAGTAGTCTTATCTTCTGTCATGTCACGACCTGAAGTATTGGAAGACGTCAAACTGTTTTTACTGGACGGTTGATAATTTGACTCATTAAACGCTGAAACATCGTTTAATGTTGTATCACTACCGCTATAAGTAATATCTTCATCAATTTCGCTTCCTTCAGTTATAGAACTGTCATAAGTTGTTTTTGATTCAAGATTACTGTTGTATGTAGTTGTATCGGTTTTATTTTGTGAAGTAGTGCGGTTTAATTCTCCGTCCGTCCGGTTACTGTCTGTATTATGTTTTTCATCATCAAACTTTTCGTAACGGTCAAAGTTATGTAGTGGGTTATATTCTTCTTCCAGTGCTAATAACATTCGTTCAATTGAGTCTTTCCACTTCCTAGACCATGTACCGATCATTAACTTTATAAAGTCCGGATTATCATATAATAATGGTGACTCACCACATCTTATAAGTATATTATTTATAGCTGTCTCACGATCAATACTGGAAGGTAAATCAAGTGAGTTAAATAATTCAGGATCATATTTATAAGCTCCTATCATCGTCAAACGTGCGTTTGCCATTTATTTCATCACCCCTTACTTTATAAGATATATCAAGATCAAACAGTTTATTTACCTTCATTATACTATCATTAAGGCATTCTTTCCATGTTTCAATTCTGCTTGCTGAGTCTCCGAGTAGTGCCGGTATTTCATCCGTTATCATGCGTTCTTTCTTATTATCTATGATTGGTATACCTATTTCACGGTCAAAGCTGTTCAAGATCGTAGTGAAGTCCTGAAGTAACTTATCAGTGATATAATTTTTTGCAGGTTCTCCAGCATAAGTGAAAAGCGGTTCACCTTCGTCGAGATCATCCTTCAGAATCTTATCGGCACAAACAAGCGGTTCACCGGCTGTAAGTCGTTCAACTATATACTTCATAGCTTCAGCGGCACTTTTATTTTTAGGAAGTCCGATCAATCCCACACGTGCATTAATCAAACTAACTTCAATTGAAGTCCAGCACTTCGACAACTTGTTTGCATAGTGTTCGATTATGTCACATATACCCATATAATCAGGTGTTAACTTGATAAGTTCACAATCAACACCGATTGTACCGTTAAAAATTACTAGTGGTTGTTCAACTCTTAAATTAGTAGGCTGTAAAAACAGACCGTAACCGTAAGGGTTACTTATTTGTGGAATGATTCCATATTTAGCGGTTTTCACTATGCCTATATATCCCATTCCGAATAGCACATTTTTAAAATAGTCTTTGTTCCATGTTTTAGGAAGTTCAAACGTAAAATTACTCAACGTTCGATGATACAAGCACCGAAAAAAATAATCTGTTGTCAGATCATATTCGACTGTTCCTGACGGTGTACGTGTACCATTGTATAAATTGATTGCTTCAAAAGAAAAATCTTTAATCAATGTAAACACCTCCATTTAAAGCATTATTAACTTTGTTAATTACAGCATCGCTTGCCGGTAATGCTACACTAGCACATTTACACTCAACGTAACCGGTTAATCCGGCTAATGACTTAACTTGCATTGTAGGTGTACCCATAAAACCGGAAACGCTGGACGGTTCAACGTTAGTATCATGACATATAGTAAAACATGATATTATTGCACTGTCGCTGTAAGCACCACCACCACTACTACCGGCACTAGAAGGAAGTGGCGATATAGCTGTAACAGTACCCGAAATGATTGCTGTACCGGCCGCAACTGCTCCAGCCGGTGTGGTTACAGCACCTATAGCGGCTGCAACACCCGCTCCCGCTACTGAAGCGGCACCTATTGAAGAGACTAGCGGATTAATATTACTAGCACCTATCATGAAGTTGCTAGCACAATTTGCACCTGTCCTGATCATTCGCCCATAACCTTCACCGCCTTCAATGTTGTAAAAAACACTTCCGTCCTGTGCTACATGTATTTCTACACTTAACGACGATAAACCCATTATTTCACTGTTAGGCAATTGAATTGTACCAACATAAGGAAGGGATAAATAAACATGTGTATATGGTGCGTTCCTTCTCCAGTCAGTAAACTGCCATGGAATGGAAACATTTACAACTTCGCTTGCTACCGCTACACTTGTTAATAATTTGCCCGTAACACCTGTGTTATAATCACCTAACCAAACAGTAACGGACGTACCGGAAAACTTACTTGCATCGACCGGAACATAAATACATGACTTTATACAATCAGGTGCTTTACCTGTGGCAATAAGCTGTCGAAGACCGATAGTAAAATTATGTATAAATACACCAATTGCATCATCCCAATTAGAAAAATCTGATACATCAGGCACTTCAAGCATATCAGGACTATCAAGCCATTCATCGGCAATATCACTTAATAGACTACGTGCCTGTGCCGGTGTTAGTGCAAATACTCCAGTATTATGGGTTCCAACTATACCGACTAAAACACAACCGGTCTCAAAAAATGTTGAATTGCCATAGCTAACTTGTTTAGTCATGGTTGTTTTAACTGACAACCTTGTGTCTACAAGTTCCGTATTTGCTGTTGTATCGTATGCTACATACTGACTACTACTAATGATATTACTTTTAAACGTAGCGAGGAAATCAAGATCACATGTAATAGTTATCATGTGGTTTTTATCCCTGATAACATTTGTAATATAGTAATACCAATCACCCCACTTTAAATAGTTATAATCCCATGTATTATCAGTATTATATAAAACAAAAGTCGGTGAGTAGTCACTGGAAGAGTCTTTTAATGCTACGTTAAAAGTCTGATTAAGTTCTGTTGTAGGTTGGTAAGTGCTGTTATATTTCTTTGTGACCTTACCTATATTAACTGTTAAACTCATATAAACCTTCTTTCAAAAAAGCCCTGCTATGTGGGATAATAGCAAGGCATTAAGGAGAAAAACGAGTAATAGATATTAATCTGTTGTTACTGTATTGGCAACAAGAACAAGGCCGTTTTCAGTAAAATCATTCCAGCTTGCATAACTGAAGTGATAGAAAATATTACTGTATCCACCACGTGCGTTAAACGGTGTTTCTGCTGTCCATTCTGACTTTCGAGTAATTCCGAGTGCATCACGGTCAAAGAGTACACCGATAACGTTGTCAACCCTTCCGGCTGCTTCCATTGTTCGAAGTGTACCGTCAGACTGAAGAACAGTTGCCTTTGTATAAACACTTTCAGGTGTATCAATTGACTGCCAGTAATTTACCGCCTCCCAATCAATCATTTTAAGCCGGTCAGCTCCAAAGATAGTTGGAAGTGCTACAGAGTCGATAGAAGTCATCATTCGTGCTGACAAATAAGCCTTAAGCATATTTGCCGGTGTATGTCTCATAACTTCTTTATCAGTAACATTAATGTGATATTTTTCGGTACGCTCTGCAAGCATTAATGTAAGTCTGTTTACATAACCATAAAACCATTTAACAAATGGAATATAGTATGTTTCCTGATACATTGTAGCCGGTGTAAGCTCTACACCTGTTTCATTGTAATATTCCTGAAGAACATTGATAACACCATTATCTACATTTACTTTACCGACAATAAAGTTTGCAAGGCATGATCTTGCTTCCGCTTCCTTGATCTGCTCAAGCTGATCAAGTACGTTCTGCATAACTCCGGTCATGAACCGTCCGAACTCTTCAGCATTTGTAAATGCTACATCAAGCTGATCTCTAAAAATAGTGATATGTCTCTGATACTTGTTAAAGCCGTAAAAGTTTGTCTGTAAAACTTTTGGTTTGTTGATAACATACTGATCGACTGACTCACCGTCGGTCAACGGTTCACGATCATCATTTTCAATGTCACCATCTACAAAATTTATCTTCCTTACAATGTTACCCCATCTTTTCTGATCTACAAAAATTCCGTTAAACTTTGCGTTATACGGTCTGATAGAAAAAATAGTTCTACTGAGAATCTGAGAAATACTGTTCATTACAGTATCATAACCGGTTTTCAGTACTGCCTGAGCGACTGTTGTAAATGTTGCCGTGTCTACCGGGGTCAAAGATTTTTGTCCTGTTGCCTGTTCGTAAAGATCTGTTAACAATGTCGCTGACTGTTCAAAAGTAAGATTGTTTACTGCCATTTATTTACACCTCCATTTAAGTATTGTCTTTACTATGTAAAGAATAGATTAAATCTTTTAAAGATTCAATTGTTTTTGTGTTCTCGTCTAATGTCTTCCTGAGATTTTCATTAGACCATGCTAAATACCAACATGCGACTATAGGAAAACCAACATTGCTGATAAGCTGAGTAATAATGCCGACATCCATAAAAATAGATCACCTCCTTTTATTTTGTAGTCTGTCCGAAAAAATCTTTAACGACGTCCAATGATGTTTTTGTTTCCGGTTTACCACCTCCGGCATTCTTGATAGCATCCGACTGCATGGTTTTAATGATCTCTGTAAGAGTTGTTACCTGAGTCGTTAAGTTCTTGATTGTTTCTGCTGTCTGACCAGGTGTTGGCTGAGGCTGTGGCTGTGGCTGTGGCTGAGGCTGTGGCTGTGGCTGTGGCTGTGGCTGTGGCTGTGGCTGTGGCTGCGGCTGTGGCTGTGGCTGTGGCTGTGGCTGTGGCTGTGGCTGCGTTTCCGGAAACATCTTTAAAATATCGTCTTTAGAAAATCCGGCATTTACAAGATTGATAACGTCTTTTGCTTCCATTATATTTTCTCCAATCTGAAGGGCGGTTAAATCCCAAGGTAGAAACATGATTAATTATGTGTAATAGAAAAGTAGGGACTACTTTATAACGTGCCCGTTTTGACCGCCCTTCCGAGGCTTGCATTGGTCTGTAGTCCCTACTAATAATTAAAACATTTATTCTATTGTACGTCAATAAAAGACTTAAAATTTTCTTTTATTATAAGGTTTCTGAAGTAAAATCTATTGTTATAATATTGGATTTTTATTTCCGGATAATGACGTAAAAATTCACGCTTACCACGTAAATTTCCATTAAAGTCTAACGAAGTTCGTCGGTATTCATCAACGAAATATGTATTATTCTGTTTTGATTTCCACATGCTGAATTGTCCTAAAACAGAACACTTTGGTGTATAGTTCTTTAAATCAACGGATTTTATATGTTCCTGATCGTTATAAGAAAACTCATTCTTAAATGCCATTTTAGCGACTTTACTATTAAGGTCAATTACTTTACTGATAGCTGTCTGTTTTCGTTTTTCGATGATACTTTCTGCCTTCGCATTAATCAGCATAATACCACGGTCTTTTAGTATGCTGTATTCCTGACCTTTATTTATAAGAGTGTTCAGTTTTATCTGTACACCTAAAGCCTGTAATATCGGATTATTGATATTATTAGCATTGGCAAGCAGCCAACATCTTAACGGTGGTCGACCTTCAAGTTCTCTGTTTCCGGAAATAGTAATTACAGCATTTATAAAAGCGTCGCCTTCGTCTTTTATCCGTGTCACATGGTTTTCCGGTATAAACTCGTCGAATACAAGATCAGTAAATATGTCTCCTGAAAAACCTCTTATTTTTGCTATTCCCTTCAATGATGTAACCAGTCCTATCTGTACACTTTCGTCGTCTTCATCATCGTCAATTCTAGCTGTGTATTCTGAGTCCTTCTTTATTACGATATATGGATTTATTTTACTGAAGGGATTTAAAGACATATTACATAGAAAATCGACTTCCGTCTGAGTTCTTCTCATAAGTATAAAACGTTTGTCACTGTCCAGCATAAATTTTAATGTGCCGTATGTCTTACCAATCTGACGGTTACCGACTATAACTATAAACGATATTCCGTTTTTATCACACATTTCGTTAATCCATGGCACATTTAAATAACCGTTATGGTGATATAAACTCATATAAGCACCTTCTTACTTACAAAACCCTGATAAGTTATTCCGTTTAATTCAGTTTCAACATAAAGCCAATGTACATTTCTACTGTCTATATTATAGTATCCATAACACCTGACTTTATGCCCTTTAGGTAGTACACACATTATAGCTCCGTCCAATGAAGGATATTCACGCATATTACATGCTTCAGTACAATAAAATGCCGTATTATATTTTGCTTCCTTATACTGACAGTCGACTTCACTTTTAGTTATCATCTTTTTTACTTCATTGCACTTTGTACCGTTGGTTAATACTACGGCTGTATGACCTGACTTTAGAAGTATATCACCCCTCCGAAGGTATTCAGGGTCAGAAAAAACTTTATATTCGAAAGTCGTAAATGCTCCAGTATTTTCAATACAGTCTTTTTCGATTCCGGTGTGCATGTACATATACGAAGGCAAATGACAATAATATAATGCACACATTACAAGACTTGAACAATCACAATCGCAATACTCTGTAATATGATCGGGTTCTATGCCCTTCCTGATCTGATAAAATAATGTATATCTGCTGTTCTGTGAGTAACCAATCTTATCATTTAAACAACACCGTTCTACAAAATGTGCAATATCTTCAGCAACCATTTCATTTTTAGCCCTGAAAACATAAAGCCAGTCAGCTGTATAAAAATTAGTGATTGATACTTCTTCTTTTGTCTGATCTCCGGCAACACCGTTCTTTGACTTTGTTTCTGAGCTTCTCGCATGTCCGATCTTAATCATTATTACACCTCACTTTCTGATAATTTTAAACTACAAACAATTCTATGATCTCGAAAGAATCTGTAATTTCATCAGCCTTTAGAATATAATCTTCGATATTATCAGGTGTAGAACGTTCTAAGATTTCTTCACAAATGGAGATTAACTCGTTTAACCGTACACGATCTCTTTTAAGCTGTGATAAAGACTCTTTTAATCTTTCGTTTCCTTTTTCATGTTCTTTAATCGTCATTTTTCTTATCCTCCTGAAGTATTTTAGCTGTTTCAATTAACGATCTTGTTATAGCTATATCAACATCTTCGTCATTTCTAAATGGTGGATTACAATCAAGCCATCCACAAGCATCATTAAACGGACATGTTTTACAACATTCCTGATTATTACATAATTCTTTAATCGTCATAACATCACCACCTATAAATAAAGCCGGTCATTTAGACCGGCTGATATATTAACCTAACTTCTGTTCAATCATTTCAATGATCTTCTGTGTATCATCTCCGGAAAATCTGATATAACATACCGGATAATACTTTCCGTCTTTACCCTTTTTGGAAGGAAGACCAATAAATGGTTCTCCGTCTTTATTTAATGCAAGATTGCAGCCATTAATTTTAACTCCGTTAATAGTCATATCGAAAAATACACCATAATCGTTATTGACTGCCCTGTCGATCTCACATGAAACAATATTGATTGTTTCCGGTGCCTTCTTTTCTTCCTTAGTTCCTTTACCGCCTAAATTTAACTTTGCCATAATTAAATGACCTCCTTTTGATTTTTAATAACATACTCTTTATAATCATCCAACATTTGTAAAATTGTGGGATAATCCAGTTTTCCGATAGCTCCAAATGCTTCAAGTGCTCCCTTGTATTCGTTCCAGCTTACAAGCTGTAATTGTAACCGCTTGATATGATCTCTTACCTTGTCATTTATTGATTTCTTTAGTTTTTGCATTGATTCTGTCTCCTAACTTATTAATTATAATAGTTCTTAATTCATCTTTATCAAATATTCCGACAGCTTCACACCAGTCAATAACTTCATCTATATATCTATAAGTGGCAATTGGTGTTTTGTTTTGTTTCCAGCATTCCTGAATTGTAACCATTAACAATTCTTCAACATTATATCTAACTAATTTGATTGGTAACGCTTCCTTTGGTATTTCTAACATCATTCGTCCTCCTGATTCTTTAAGTCGATTGTAAAGTCATAAGTAAAATGTATTAATCCTTTAGGTGAGTCAATATCAAAATCTGCACCAGTGCATTATTTGTAATGGCATATTCCATTAAAGTTATACACGCTTTAATTACTTCTAATTTATTCATTAGTCGTTAACCTCCATTAATTCAACTTGATACAATGTTTCCTGTTTGGGAAGTTCATTATTAACTTCAGACACACATTTCAGCCATGCGCCTGATTCAAAGTGTGCATGTACTACTTTGATAAATTGGTGTTCATCGCCTTCAGGATTCCTGTCTTGAGTAGTGATTCTAAATTTAAATTCCTGTATATTCATGTTTGGTTTCCTCCTTCATGTAAAATATTATCATAATTTATATAAAAATAATAGCTATTTTTATTATATAAATTACACTAAATTTCTTGTCTTTTTATGTGCAATAATTCATAGTTTTTACCTACTGTAAACATAGTATCACTTATTTCTTTTTCTATGTCTTCAATGATAACCCCACTCGATAGACTCGTAACATGACCGTCTATAGTTTCTATGTGCGGTTTATCTTCGATATATATTGCACGTGAACCACCATTATGTATAAATTTAAAACCATCTTCCAGCATGTCAATATTGCCAAGTTCCTGAGCGTTGGATAAAGTATATAACATTGTAAAGCCGTTACCCTTAACCCATTTAGTGGCTTTTTTCGTTATTCCGGCTATTGTTACACTTAACTCATTGTCTTTATTAACGCACGCATAACACTTTGCATGTAGTGCCCTGAACGCCCTTAAATCTTCTTCAGGTGCCGCAAAACCTAATATATTATCTTCGTAGTATGCCCCTTTTTCTTTAGCTACTTTAGTAATATGTTCATTATACTTACGTATATTTTCTTCTGCTTCAGGTGTCCGAATGTAGAAAACTGAGTCGGTATCGGCATAAAGAAAGTTTTCATAACCTACGCACTCTATTAGGTCAATTAGTGCCGATCTTGCCCAAGCTGTAGTATATAAAGAGTATTGATACGGCAAAAAGTTATTACGTGACGAGTAATATTTATTTAACTTGTCTTCCTGATCTACTTCTACTTTACGTTCTACTTCATTCTTTAATATAAGGTCTTTATCGTACTTATACTCTTCACGTATTATACGTGTAGCCGTCATTCCATAAATTGCGTTTAAAAGTGCCTTTGAAGCCATATATAATTTTGGGTCAGATTTCTTAAGTGTACACTTGTTTTTATAATAGTACATAATACGCTTTTTTAAGAAGTCCGGCATTTCACCACGGTCAAAGATTAACATTTTCGCTATTTGCATACTTTCCCAGTAATACTGTTTTTCTATGCATCGATAATCGACTTCAGTTATAATGATTGCTAACCTTTTTGCATAAACTACTTTACCATTTACTTTTAAAAGATCTTCTGTCAGTCCTTTAATACACTTACTGGAAGGTATATAAGGTGCCGTTATACCGTCTTTTATATGTACTTCCTCCAAGATCAGCATAAACACGCAGCAATAGTTATTTAATAAACTTTCAAACTCTTCATTATTTTCTATATCTCCGTACCAAGTCGGTTTACCTTTAGGAACATAATTCATCATTTGCCTTGCCGGATAACTGGAAGTGAAATCTACATGACCTATATCACCCCTTACAGTGCTACCAGCGTATTTATAGGAAGCAATGGTTAAACCTCCCATAAAACCTTGTTTACATAAGTTATATTGTTCAAGTGATAACTTGCTTGTAACAAACTTTTTCCTCCAAAATAATTCTGATCTGCTATGTTCTCGACAATCAACACGCACAAAACCGGTCGAAGTCATTGGCATTTCATGAGCATACTTAAACCCATGAACCGCCATTAACCCACGTATAGCGTCCATTTGCGAAGCTACATCGCTAAACTGATAAAACCAATCAGAATCAGTTAATTCTGAGTCCTGATAACGTTTTATAGAATAATCTATCTCACCTTTTGCTTTCCTATACTTGACTGCATAATTCTTTGAAAATAGATCAAGGTTTAAGTTAGACAGCTTGTAACTACATAGAAACTTAAAACCGGCAACGTCTAACGATATATAGCCGTGAGAGTCTACTGCAAGAACTGACATATTTTCATCGTAGTCATGTAAATAATGCTTCAGGAACTGAAGATCATAACTAGCATTATGTATATAAATTATAATCTTCTTAGTATCTGAAAGATCATAGTATTCTTTTGTACGCTTCAGGAAGTTTATAAAATCCTCGGGAGAACGTCCATAACAATAACGCCTCCCAAACTTTGCTGCCCATTGATAAATCCAGCTTTGAGACTCATTATGCGACGTTTCAGAATCAAAAGTCATAAAATCATCGCAATACTGGAATGTCTTTTTATTTTTACGCTTTTTTATAAACTCATGTGGTACATATTGGAACTCATCCCATGAAAAAGCGGTTATACGTTCACGGCCTTCATTTGTTAGTACTTCTGATTGAATCATATTTTCTTTACCTTATTAATATCTTTTATAGTTAATCCTAAATTCTTCAGTGCTGTTTTATAGTCCTTTGAAGAATCCATAATATTTATTATGTCTTCGACTTTATACTTATTTTCTTCGATTATTTCCATTTCTTTAAAGTTTGCGTTTGCCTTATCACGTTCGATTTTTTGTGTGTATGCTTCATAAACTTCAAGATAATATGTTATGTAGTACATTCTGTCGTTTTCATCGTCAGGAAGTGCATTTAATACTCTTTCGTAGTCTTCCTGTGATATGCCGTGTGATTCAAGATCATAAGATTTATTGGCACTTTCATAAACTTCATCACGGTATTCTTCATATCCTGTAGGTGTAGAAGTCTGTTGATTAAGAAACTTGTTAATGATTGACAATTGCATTCTAAGATCATTCTTATCAATGTATTTACCTGACTCAGAAAAACGACGACCGGTTGCACCGCCTTTTGTTTTCTTCTTACCCATCATTTCAAGTGTTGCCTGTACTGACTGATATGCCGGTGATTTATAGCCTTTTGCTTCAAGATCACGCATTCGTCTGTTAGCTTTCTTTGCAAGTGCTTTTAATTCTTTAGAAAAAATACGTTGATTTTTTGACATGTTTTTCACTCCATTTCTATATAAAATTTGATTAAATACTATTAATAATTCTAACATTATTTTTTATATATGTCTCATATTAGTTGATTAGCAACCTGCACAAAAAGCGGGTTGCATTTTTATTTGCAAATTTGTGCTTGACAAATTGAATTTGTGCATAGTGTACAAATTTAATAGTTTGTAAGTGCTTACAT
>Ga0247611_10007470_pt1 | contig 13729 bp, 7 predicted proteins | sample 177DNAGHGhighgp2_FD_192422 | JGI IMG/M metagenome (GOLD analysis project Ga0247611, IMG submission 192422) | Sheep rumen microbial communities from Palmerston North, Manawatu-Wanganui, New Zealand - 1770 DNA GHGhigh gp2 | ecosystem: Host-associated > Mammals > Digestive system > Stomach > Rumen ...
AACCATCTTGATAGTAGGAGCAGGACCGTTCAGGGTCAGTGTCAACTCATCGTTGGCAACATCCGAAGCATTCTTGACGATGCCAGCAGGAATCACCAGAATGTACTTGGCACCTTCCTCAGTTGCTATATTCTGCACGAAGCCATCTCCATCAAGGGAGAATATATATAGGTCTTTGTCATTCTCTACACGAGCTTTCCACTCAACATCAGGAGCAATCTCGTTGGCTGCGTCAACACTACCCTTATAGAGCTTAATCGCAGAAATCTTTTCATTATCCAGTGTCAGAGCCTCATCAAACTTTGCCGTAAAGGCAGCATCGAAGCTGTTGCCAAGTACGCTATTTTCCTCAGGAACAAAAGCCGTGGGAGCCAAAGATGCCTCTTCTTCAGCAGGCTTATCGGCAATAACAGCGGTGATGGTGTAAATCACACTCTGTCCACCAAGTTCAAATTCGACCACATTAGCATTTACATCAACTCCTGCTTGGATATTAGCCTTTGTGACGGACTCACCATTAATCTTGTTAGCGCTGTTCCATGTCTTAACCTTCATAGTGATGCTCTTGATAACCTTATCAGGGTCTGTCTTGAACACCATTTTCTCATTGAAGATACGGAGCGTATTAGTATATTCACTCGTAATATAATACCACTTATTTTTGCTTACAAGTGCGCTCGTTGACGTGGTTTTGGGAATAAGCGTATAGAGACGGCTCTCACCTACACTTCCTGACTTGTCGATGACATTGATATCAGCAGTGATTTCAGAGTCGTCATTTTTGAATTCAGCATGCGTATCGCTGTCGTCAAAGTCAACAGTAATAGTCTCCTCTTCTTCAGCAGCAGGTGTTACCGTCTCGCCACTCTTATCAGCAAGAGTTACAATCATTTGTGTCAAACGGGTAGCTCCACCAGTAGAGGTAAATTTCACCATAGTGGCATTACCTGCCCATGTCTTGTCTGTCAATCCATCAGCAGTAAGCTTGTAGTTTGTACCTTGAGCTGTAAATTCAATCTTTGTGATTGCCTTACCTGAAGGAGCATACACTTTCAGAATGTTATTACTATACAATCTCAGTGCATCAGTGTACTTTCGAGGAGAGGTTGTTCCCTTACCATACTTGACAATGGTCGATACACCACCTGTCACAAGAGCCTGTTTTATATTGGCCTTGTCAAGATTAGAGAATTCTGAGGAGGAGTTTTGAACAAGCCCCCACTCGTTCGCCGTGAAGTCGAACGTCACTTCCTGTGCCCACAGGTTACTGGCGGAGAACACCAGCGACAGGAGCGTGAGGAAGAATGAGTTTAATAATGTTCTTTTTCTCATAATTGTAATTGTTTAAGCTAATATCAATAATAAGGTATAATTGTTTTTTCTACTTCACTATCACCTTGCGAGCAGTGCCATCGCTATAGCGGACGATCTGCAGACCTTTCTTGGCGGCAGTGGTCTGCTGACCGTTCAGGTTGTAGCGGGCGGCAACCTTGCCACTGGCGGGCTTGCTTCCCTGCAATACTTGCTCGATAGCCGTATCATGACCATAGCCGTAATAGCCCAGAACGATACATTCGTTCTGGTCACCGGCTTCGTTACGCACTACACCTGCTGGTATCGTAATATAATAGGTGTGCTCGTCATTGGTAGCAAAGGTGGTGGCGAAGCCGTCGGCATCGGGAGCGAAGACAGTCAGCTTATTGCCATCGACAGTGGCCTTCCATCCATTCTCGAAATTCTGTGAAGGATAGTAAGGAGCGTTCAGACGCAGGCCTACGGCTGGTTCAGCATCCCTAAGTATGAGCGGTTCGGCAAACTCAATTACGAACGAAGCGGACTGCTCCTCAGCAAGTACACTACCGAAAGCGGGCGTAGCGGCTGTATACTGCACAATACCCTGATCGGTCTCCTTCACACTGCCATAGTAGTTGGGCCAGTAGTTGTCCAACTCGCCAATCATACTTGCTTTATAATTGTCGCTACAGCCCTTAGGAACGTAAAGTGTGAAGTTAGAGGTAAAGATATCCTCATACTCGTTAATCTCTACGAGGTAAGGAGGATAACTACCCTTGCAGGTCACGCTCGTGAGGTTGTCAGAATAGATGAACGCACGGATATCGATGGCCTGAACACTGGAGGGGATGACAACCGACTTCAGGTTTGTGCATTGAGCAAACGTAGCCTCATAGATAACATAAAGGCTCTCGGGCAGTATAATATTCTCCACCTTGCTGCCGGCAAAACAGTACTCATCGATATAGGTAATGGTATTCGGCAGGTTAATAGTCTTCAGCGGACTCTCCATGAAAGCGCCATAACCCAAGGCAATGATTCCGTCGGAGAGGTTAACTTGCTCAATCTCACTGCCCCAGAAAGCGCCACCGTTTATACCCACGCATTCATCGAGCGACACCTCCTTGACTCCCGTCATCGGACAGGCGTAACAGATGCGGCCATCCTTACTCATCAGCAGGCCCTGGTCATCAACGGTGAAATACTCATTGGCATCATCGACCGTAAACTTGGAGATTTTCGTCTTCGCAAATGCACTCTCGCCCAATTCCTCAAGTCCGGCAGGAATGTTTATACTGGTCAGCGGCATGCGCAGGAAAGCCTCGATGCCGATTTTCTTAAGCGACTTAGGCAGCGTGACAGACTTAAGTTCAGTGGTAGAGTTATATTTATATTCACCATTGACAAAAGCACCGTCACCAATCTCCTCCACACCTTCGTGGAGTGTCAGAGACTTCAGCTTCGTACTATAAAGGAATGCCGACTTACCAATCTTCTTACACGTACCAGGGATCTCAAGTGTTTCGATGGCATTGCCATAGAAAGCACCATCGCCAATTTCCTCCAGTCCCTCATGCAAGGTGAGCTTGGTGAAACTGCTTCCTGATGATGTACCGAAGAAAGCGTGGTCACCAATGACCTTTACAGAGGCGGGAATGTCCAGTTGAGTCAGTCCCTTGCCCGAGAAAGCATACGAGCCAATAGTCTCGATGCCATTGCCCAACTGTATGACCTGCGGAGTACCATAGTAGAAGGCCGAACGACCGATAGTTTTCACAGAGCCGGGAACCTTGATGCTAGTAGCATTAGTCCACTGATAGGCATAGTCGCTGATGGCAGTGACAACATAAGTCTTTTCATCGTATGTCACCCTTGAGGGAATCTTCAGGTCGGTCACCTTCTTGGCTTCAGCGCCTGCAGAATCGAGCGTCACCTCGTCCACGCCTGTAATAGTGTAGGTAACGTTGTCCACCTCAAATCTTTCTTGTGCATTTACGCTCAAGCTTGCCACAGCAAGCAGCGATAGAACAATCTTTTTCATCGTTTTAAAATTCGCTAAACTTTATCCCTTAAACTTTATAATCGACTTTGTCGCTTCGCTAGTCGAAGAACTCTAAACTTTACTATCGACGGATACAGCGAACATAGTGTCCCCAATTATAACCGTGAGTCGCGAAGGGGTTACCCTCTGTGTTGTAAACCGCGATGCTGGTATAGATGTAGATAGCACCAAGGGCCTTGGTTCCGAAAGTAGCGTCGGTCAGCTCGTCGCTGGTCCAGTAGGTAGCACGCGACCACTGGTACAGGTCAGTATAATCTGATGCATTCAGGAACAAGCCGCCGGGCTTGATATCCAGACCAGTCAGATTGTTGCCATTGCCAGGCGTATCATTCCATTCGGTAGTCGACTTCACTTTACCAGACTGACTCTTTGCCAAATAGGTCTTCAGTAGCTGCCAGTCTTCAAGCATAGGTATCTCCCAGTCTTCTGGAGCCAGGTTACCGTCGAAGACACTATAGCCGTTATACATACAGCCCCAAGTATTCTTGATCTCAGCGCCTTCATCCTGTCCGTCAAGGAATACGTGATAGGCAGGAGCTGTGGTATTGTTCCAAGCATCTCCCTGCGTACTCTTGAACATCTGTATGCTACGTCCGTCTGTAAGCATGGTGGTACGCAGGTTCTGACCCATCCAATACTGTGTACCAACTTTCACAACATCATAGGTTTCAGTCTCGTTACCACGCTTATCTATGAGCTGGTCTTTCACCTGTGTAGTAGCTATCTTCTCGGCTGCCTCAGAAGTAGCAGCAAAACGTCCTTCGGCTAGGAATAGCGTTGCAGGAGCGATAGCAGCCGTACCGGCAGTATATTGACAGGTATTGGTCTCAGTATTCCATACGATAGAACCGCCATTGGCAATGACATAGCCCTTAGTCAAGTCGGTCCTTCCGTTTGCGCCCATCGGATAGACTACCAGCATACGCTCATCGGCAATCAGCTCGTCGCCCTCAGCATAGCGGATATACTCATAGCAAAGTTCGGCCACCTGATCGTCGCCATTCATCACCTTCCACACACACGGCTCAATATCGTCTGTGACGGCAGGTATCGCAATTGCATAGGTCTTGGCATCTGCGGGAAGAGGTTCGTCCTTCTTCTCTTCGCCGAGGAAGGTGATTTCGCTGATATCGCTGAAATTGATGACGGTCTCTGTTCCATCAGTCTTCTTGATATTCATCTTCGTGGGAACGGTCTGCGCCCACAGAGTAATTGTCCCTGCTAAGAGGGCTACAAACATGTAAAATCTTTTCATACTATCAAATTATATATAATTTGCGGCAAAATTAATTGATTTAATTGAATCAGCAAACAAATTCTAACAAAAAACAACAATCGGAAGGACTTTGCAGCCCTTCCGATTGATATTAATATTGAAGAAATGGGCGATTACTTCACCACAACTTTTTTGCCATTGTGGATGTAGAGGCCCTTCTTAGCGGGCTGGGCTACACGCTGACCACCAATGGTGTACCATACATTCTTCTGCTGCTTCACAGCCTCGATAGTATTGACAGAAGCACCTTCAGGAAGAGTGAGGGTCATGCCTGCGCTATAATATCCATAGAAGTCTGTACCACTCTTGATACGCGAAACCATACATATGTTCTGCGATGTATAAGTTCTAGTGGCTTCATCGTAGGCCAGCATCAACGGCATGTCTGCACTGTAGTCATAGTAGCCAACGAAGTAGGCGTTCCATTTGTCGGTCGCCGTACCCAGCAACTGATTGCTGAAGATGTAGAGAACCTTGGTTTTCTCATCAGAAGTCTCACTCATGGCCACATCATGAGTTATACCCATCACCCAAGCATCAGGGAACGCATCGAAGATGCCCTTGATGAACATATAGTCCTCGAAAGTGACAACCTTCACGGTCTTGTTGACGCTGACGATGTCAGCCTGTGTCTGAGCATCAGCGGGAACATACTGTCCAGCGAGCTGTGCGTCGAAGGCTGTTGAAGCCATCTGCTCATTAACTTCGATGACATACTCCTGACCAAGAAGGAAGTTACGCATATAATAAACATATGCCTCACCGCTAGTAGCCTTGTATATCTGAATGGTGTAGTTGTATTCAAAGGTCTCTCCTTCTTCGCCCTTTGTGTATGCAATCATGATAGTATCAGGACCATTCTCGCCATAAGCACCAAGGAAGTGAGGAACTCCCTCTGCTTCACCCATATAGGTCACAGGAATGGAGATAATACCTTCTTCGGCATCGAGCGTACCCTTTGCCCAAGCCTCGGGCAGGTCCTTGTCAAGTCCCTGGAAGAAGAAGTCGTTGCCAGCCTGACCATACTTGATCTTTGCAGCGTACTGTGTCTTGTCGGTTCCTGCAAAAATGACGGCACTATAATCAATTTCCTTCAAATCCATGCCAGCGGGAATTGTAACCACCTCGCCTGTCTCTTTCTCGGGATACAAGAACTCGCCATCCTCTAATGTGATGGTGAAAGGTCCATACAGGCCCATTGAATAGCCTGCGTCTGAATAGAATGTCCATGACACATCCGATGTCAGAGTGGTTTCGGTGCCTTTGCCCACAAACTCGGCAAAGTCTTTACCATCAGCAGTCATACCAGCAGGATAGAACATTCCATAATTCTCGCCGTAGTCCAACACACATTTGTATTCATCGACAGCAAAAGTCTTGTCATATGCGACGTTAATATCGACTACGTAACCTGCGAAGTTATAGACCGTGTATGTATAGCTGTCCTCATTTTTCTCGATGAATACATTCTCATTAATCTGTTTTTCATCGCTACTGTATTCCATAGTAGCATTCGGGAGCTGACCAACCGTACCACACAAGAAACCGCTCCAAAGGCTCGGCTGACCTTCATACATAATAACGTCTGCCCATATGTCATCAAAATAAATAACATTGCCCTCATAGATTTTTCCTGAGATGGTGCCATCTGAAGTAACACTCATCATAGTAATGTCACCATATTTATCGTCCACCTCCAGAACCTGACCTCCTGCAATGACAAAAGTGCTGTCCTCGAGATTAACGGTAGCAGTTACGGCCTTTGTTGAAGTGCTGGTAAGACCAGAGATGCTAATGGTGTTGGCACCTGTTACCTCAATAGTACCGGCTGACGCTACGGCTTCGGGTTCATCTAAAGGATTCAGATTATATTCCTCATCCATTTCATACAGATAGTGAACAAACACGAAATCGCCCTGAACATCATCAATAACGAGCGGAGCACGACGAGGGTTCTTTGGAGCCTTCACTTTCTTCAACGCACGAGCATTCATGCACTGAGGAGCTTTCACACCTTTCACGAAAGGACGCATGCTCGGAGTGTTACGTGGTGCCAACATCTTCTCTGCCGTCACCATCTTCGGGGCTGACAGAACATCGAAATTCTTCGACTGACGGCCCTGAGCAAAAGTCAGCGTAGTCATCATGACTGCGACCAACAGGAGTAAATACTTTTTCATACTTACGACTAGTTTAGTGAATTATAATTAAACTTTTGAGAATTTTAAATCCAGGAAGTAATACTCAATGCAGGCATCTCCATCACCGTCACGGTCCGATTTCGCAACCTTGTTCGCTTTAGTGTAGCGACACACGATGATGCCATCAGTAGCGTAGATCTCAGCCAGATTGGCATTACGCTGATAGGGGAGTATCACCGTTCCATCTTCTTCGACATTCCACCCGAAGGACATACGATAGCTGGTGGTGGGCTCTTCCGACTTAACTGTGGGGATATAACGGTTGTCTGACTCAATATTCTTACAGCTCATCATACAGCGGAGCCATACCTGTTTGCCTTCTAAATTGTTTTTCGTACCCACCAAATGTCCGCAGGGAACATACCATTCAGGATATCCGTCAACTGTGTTCGGAATCAGAAGCAAATCGCCTTCGGGAACCAGTCCCTGTACGAGATACTGTCCTTCCTTCGATGGATTAGCCACGATGGTGACTGCTTTGGTCTGCACGTTTCCATCCTTATCCTTGTAGGTTGCAGTGTTCATGGTGAGAAACGGATACACCTTACCCCACTGAACAATCTTCATCTGCTTTGCTGATTCGCCAAAGGAGAGTGTTGCGGTGCCTGTGCGCAGTTCATCGGACTCATTGTCGTCGACGCTCAGTGAATAACCCTCGTCACTCTTCTCAAGGTGAATCCAATCAGCACTTACGGTGATATCGAAGTCAACATTACTGTCGTTGGTGATGGTCGACACCGTATTGCCTGTTGCTTTGTAGCTATAGCTGTCGGCGGCATGAAGATCGAAAATCAGACCGTTCTGCTGAGCTGTAATCATGGCTTTTGCACCACCTGCCGACAGATTGATAACGGCAGCACGTGTCGACAAATCAGTGTTTCTGGTTGCCGTTATCCTCACGTCCTTGCCATCCACCTCAATGGTCAGCCACGATGCAGTGGAGTTTGCTGTCAGTTCGTCGGTCGCAGTTGTAGTAATGGTGTTGGTACCTCCGGTAGGTGTGAACACCAAATTGGCCGATGTGATACCAAGAACCGGTGATGCCTCATACGCAGGGTCATCGTCTCCACAAGATGTCACCATAAATGCCACCGTAACAAGTGTCAATATGCCAAACAATTTTTTCATATCGTTATTTTTCTAAGCTTTAAACTATAAACTCTACTGTTTAGTCCAGGTAAGCTGTCTGGGGAACTCGTCGTATGGACCTACCGACTCATTGTCATCGTCAGACAATCTGGGCTTCGTCCAGAACCAGTCGGTCAGTCCATAGCCATTTGCACCAAGCTGGAATATTAACTTCTCACCAGGATATACAGCCATTGTCGATTTATAATCATCACCGAAGTATACCATGTCACCATCGGTCATATACATATAGACATAATAGGTATTCTGAAATCCCGATGCTTTACCGAGGAAGTGTGGTTTAAAGTAGAATGTTCCCCAGTAAGGGTCGTAATAGGCACGCGCATTACCATCACCTTCAAGGGCATCAATTTGTTTCTCCTCGTCAGCAGGAGAAGAATATGCAGCAATATCGTATTTTCCACTAAGAATACCTTTAACAACATAGCTATCATCAATTTTATCCTGCGTGAATGTCACCTGTCTGTTGTTGAGTTCCTTGACGGTATAAGAGCCTATATAGTCACTATAGCCTTTGAACGTCTGCTGCAGGTTGAAAGTAACACCGGCCGATGTATATGTTTTTGCGCTTTTGTCAAACGTGAAGTCTTTCAAAGAAATGTCTCCGACAGTTATTACCGAGGCAAGACTGATACCAGTGGGGGTATAGATAATCATACGCGACTCCACCTCTTCATACTGATCATTGAGTAGCAGAAACCTGCGGTTTTGAAGGTCGAACACAGCGTTATAGTTCTGGTTGGCCATCGTGGCAGTACCGGCACAATGGGTACGGGCATTGTCCATAAAATCGCGGATGGACTGCAAGTAACTTGAAGGAGAACTGTTCAGGCGGGTCATGTACATCTCATTGCCAGAGCGCTTACCCTTGAGTGTGATAGTATCCTGCTGAACCTTGAGCAGAATGAACTCAAAATCGCCGTCCTTGGCTTCATATTCACCTTGCGACGGTGTAGCAAACTTATGCATGTACTTGTTGTAGGTATCGAAGGTCAGGATAGGGCCGTCATCGCTCGACATCGCATAAGTTGACTCTGCCTTGTCGGTAGGGGCCTCCTCATACCATACTGTGACCTTATTGTCGGTGGTGAACTTCAATACATAGTTGAAACCGCCGAACTTCAACTGGCGGTGTGGATAATAGCCTAAGGCCCATCCGTTCTCAGCACTGGCCAACAACTCCTTGGCTTCTTTCAGATAGTTTTCCACACGGTCGCCACTCTCACCAAATACTTCCTCATCGTTCTTCAGACACGACTGAACAAGCGCCGTAGCTGCAAAAACAAAGATGAAGGATAATATCTTGTTTCTCATCATAATTTAAATTTCAAATTCAACATTCAAAAATCACTCTACCGTCAGGTCGGTAAGACTCACCTTTCCGGCCACGACATCTGCCTGACGACGGTGAACGGCACGACGCATCTTGTCGAGGTCGACATTCCAGGTATTCAGGTAGTAGTCTTTGACAATCTCCAGTTTCTGGTCGAGTTTAGCTTTGCCTTCGGCACCGGCCTCCAGCATCCACTTGTTCCATGTTTCTTCCGGCTCCACAATATACTCTGAAGCCATCTCAGCAAAGTCCTCAGTGTCGGAGTGCTGCGAGTAGGCTGTGATGAAGCCACGCTTCAAGAAGTCGACATCGTGGGGCTCTTCGCTCCAGCTGTCGGCCACGTAGTCGGCACCGGTAATCTGTTTGAATTCCGTTGAGTAGGGACGTGTCTGATTAACGATGTGTACGAATTCGTGGTGGATCGTTTTGATATAATAATGATTCAGATTCAACGCGACATCGTTACCGAACTCAAAGCGCATCGAACCACTACTAGTCTGTCCCTGAAGGATGGGGTCAATATAGTTGATACCTGACAGCAAAATTTTCTTTCCGCCCTCAGCCGTTCCTAGGATGAACGTACCGTTATTGCGGTACTCCCATTCGCCGATGAGGAAGAACATCTTGGGGAAGTAAGACCTGGTGAATTCAACACCGGCCACCTCATCGTAAGCCTCCACGCAGAGGTACTTCAGCAGGTGAGCCATCTTGACCGAACAGTTATAGTCGGCAGGAACGGTATAGTAATTCACGTCGCTCTCAATCTCCTCATACTTGTACTTGAATACAATGTTATATGGCGACACATAGTTCAGATTTAGCCACCTGTCAAACTCGTTCTCCTGCGTGGTACCGACAGAGATGACACTTTTCTCATCAAGTTTGTCCTCAGAGCAGGCTGTCATCAACACGATAGCGCACAAAACGCTTGTTGTATATAGGAGTTTTCTAATCATAATTCTCTGATTGTTTCTTAAATACGCTAGTTTTTTTCAAATTTCAATGCCCAATTATCTCGGGTTGGCTGTCATACCTGACGACAGTACCTTCATTGGCAACTGCATGGCGCGACGATTGTCATCTACCTTCAGCGAGTCGACGAGTGTCACTGGTAAGCCCTTGTCGTCCATAACGCGACGGACTATCTCTATGCCATAGCGTTTCACGTCAAACCAGCGCAGACCTGTCTGCAAAGTCTCGATACGGCGGAACTGCAGCACGCACTGCAGCATGCATTCTTGAAGCGAACCCTCGACATCGATGGCAAAAGCAGGATGGAGATGCTTCTTGATAGTGGAATTCATCCTGGTATCATCATCATAACAATAGCCGATATTACTATAGAAGTTTAGCACCTTAGTGGGATCAAGCACATAGGTTGTCTTATTAATGTTATGCAGCCAAAGGGTCATGTCATTGCAGGCAGAGTCATAATCCTTCAGCATGATGTTAGCCTCAGCACGGATAAGCAGGGTCTCGTCACCGCTGAATACTGGATAGACCGTGCGATAGAAACCAATCTGCGCAATGGGGTCAGTCTCCTCAAACAGGTAGGGAAGCTTCCAAAAGATAGTACGGTCAAGGTTGGTGGCCGCATACTCCTTCATCTCAGTATAATAGCCCTGCGAACCCCAGATGTTCAGAGCGTTGCCCGTCTCATAGTTGGCCAGATAGGCACCATGAGAATAGCGGGTGTAATACATGTAGGGGCCAAATGCCAATCCCACTGACGACATTGCGGTACATAGCATGAGATTACAATTCAATGTCGACGAGATGTAATGATTGACAATAGCCTCGTACTCCTGCGTCATCGTAGCCTGGTAAGCCCAGTCACGAAGCATCTGCTTAGGCTGGCTACCAAGGACATCGTCGGCATATTTCTTTGCCAAGTCCCACTTCTCGTAGAACAAAAAGAATCGTGCGGCAAAAGCACTGGCAGCTTTCTTGTTGAAGTGATATTTGGGCTGTTCGTAGTAGCTCTCTCCTACGAGCGACAAGCCTTCGAGCAAGTCTTTCTCAATCTTCTGATAGACCTCAGCCACGTTACCACGCTCATATTGAGGGTTCAGCGTACTTTCGACTTCCTCCATGTATGGAATGCCAAGATCCGTACTGCTGGTATTCACATTGTAGTGCTTGCAGAACATGTTGACCAGCACGAAATGGTTATAGGCGCGACAGAGGAGAGCTTCACCACGAGCTTCACTCATAGCAGTGCTACTCAGTCCTGCGTTTTCTATCGACTGCAGTGCCTGGTTGGCAGCTGCAATGGCGCTGTAACTGGCCTGCCACACAGCTTCAACACTCTCATTATCGCTCTCGGTACCGTCCTGCCAGTGGTAGACTTCGTCGACAAAGCGGTCAGTATTGGGGTTATTTGCCCCATAATCGTCGACATTGTCAGAACTCATCTCGGCTAACATGATATAGGCACGGTCGGGATAGGCCGAAACCAACAATTTCTCGACCTTCTCCTCACTATCAACTTCGGCACGGTTGTCGGGCAACTCATCAAGGAAATCGTCGCAAGATACGAGTGAAACCGCTCCAAGAAGCAGCAACGCGTAGTATTTGATATTATTTCTTTTCATTTCGTTTGTTCTCCTGAATTAGATTCCTAACTTAAGTGTGAGGGTGAACTGCTTAGCCATAGGCACGGCCACACCACCGGTGTTGAAGAACTCGGGATCCTGACCGTTCAACTTCTTATCAGCATAGATAAGGAAAAGGTTGGTTCCCTGCAGTTTCACAGAAGCGTTGCTCAGATGGAGCGGAGCGATGAGACTCTGAGGCAGCTGATAGGCCAGCGAGATTTCCTTCATGCGGATAAAGTCACCCTTGGCAATACGCTCTGTAGAATAGTTGTAAGCCGAGTAGGCATAGCTTAGGTTCGAATCGTTCTTGTTCTGACGGCTCGAAGCGATGACGGGGATGCTGGTACGATTCTCGTCGCCTGGTACCTGCCAGCGGTTGGCAAACTCCTTCGGCATGGCAGTCAGGTCGTTGTAAGACTTCTGGAACACTGGATCCAGACGAACAACATTGCCAAACGAGTAGGTGACAAAAACATTGAGAGTCAAATTCTTGTACTTGAAGATATTTCCCAGCGAACCTGTCGTAGTGGGGTCGGCAGTACCGGAATACTCGAGAAACTTGAATTTCTCTTCGTCGCTGGTCTGGAAATAGATGCCCGTTGTGGTGACGTTGCCGTCCTGGTCGAGGAACGTGGGCAGACCCTCATTGTTCAACCCGCGGAAAGGAACAGAGAACACGCTGTTTCGAGCATAGCCCTCAAGCGAGTAGCCGGTACCTTGCAGCAGGTCAATGATACGGGTGGCTGTCTTCAGCTCAGTCACCTCATTATGAGTCCAAGAGTAGATAAAACTGGTGCTCCAGGAGAAGTCCTTCGACTTGATGTTCTGGGTGGTGACACTCAGTTCCACACCACCTGACTTCATCGTGGCAATGTTACCGTATTTCTGCACCTCACCGCCTACACCAGGCGTGGTAGCCACACCAATCAGGTCGTAGTTGTTACGGGTGTACCAGTCGAATTCTACGCTGATGCGATTGTCGAGGAATCCAAGCTCAGCACCGAGGTTCAACTCGTGCTTCTTCTCGTATGTCAACTCGCTGTTTGCCAGCGAAGATATATATAGCGAGGTTTCCTTCACACCCGTGAATGGACGCCAGGGGTTATCACTGGCAATCACAGGCAGCGAATTGGTGACGTACGACGGGCCACGATCGGCTGTCAAAGAGTAAGAAGCCTTCAATGTGGCATGCGACAGCAGGGGACGCAGTTTATCAAAGAAAGGCTCCTCGTGTACATTCCATGCACCCGAAACGTTCCACGTAGGCAACCAACGGGCCGAACGGCTCTTACCAAGCTTGTTGGTTCCTTCATATCGGATAGTACCATTAATGGTGTAACGACCCTTCCAAGAATATGTAGTAGTACCGAAGAAAGCAGCACTACGGTCGTGGGTGTTGCTAAGAGAGAAGTAGTTGGTATTCTTTTCCTGTCCCTGCTTGAACACGTGGTAGTCGTAAGCCGAAATCTCACCCATGTTATACTGCATGCCCCAGCCACGGAACCAGTCGGCCGAACGATCAATCTGCTGAATTTCAGTACCTGCAAAGACATTCAGAATATGGTCTTCGTTGTAAACATCGTTATAGCTCACTGATGCACGGAACGTCCAGTCGTTCATCTTGTTGGTGGTCTTGTTCATGATACCACCATTAGGAAGAACAGAAATGGGTAGTGCGTAGGGGTTCTCAGGGTCGCTGTAGAGGAAATTGTTCTTGTCGCGGATAGTGCTGGTCTGCATAGCGCGATAAGACTGTGCCTGGTTCGAATCGTCAAGAATATTGTGTGTGTTGGTCGAACCGGCATACTCGTAGGCACC
>Ga0247611_10007471_pt1 | contig 13728 bp, 11 predicted proteins | sample 177DNAGHGhighgp2_FD_192422 | JGI IMG/M metagenome (GOLD analysis project Ga0247611, IMG submission 192422) | Sheep rumen microbial communities from Palmerston North, Manawatu-Wanganui, New Zealand - 1770 DNA GHGhigh gp2 | ecosystem: Host-associated > Mammals > Digestive system > Stomach > Rumen...
CTTCTGTTTCAAGAACAGATAAGATAGATTTATAATCATTTGGTAATAATAGTCTTTTCATAATTTTCACCCATTTTGCTCTATTATATCACAGTGAATCATATTAATAATATACTTAATTTAATTTGACGCAAAAAAAATGGAAGTAGTGCTCTACTTCCAATCAAATTAATTCTTTTTATTTAAATTAAGACAATACATAATTATAGGTACAAGTCCCATACCACTTTCTATTTTCTTTTTTACATCTTCTTCATATCCATAAGGGACAAAGCTACTAACTTTAGACCACATCATCTTTTTGGTAAGTCTTGCATCATAATCAAATGGGACAATATCACAGGTTTGTTGTAACCATTTCAATGTATGATATCTCATATCTAAAATAATATCTCTATACTTAGGATTATCAATCTCATTAACTAGTTCATCTGGATCATTTACTAAATCATAGAATTCATCTTTAGTATGACTTCTTGAAATATATTTGTATTGCTTGTTACGACACATAATTCCTTTATCATGTAATGTATCATCTTTTTGAGCAATCTTTTTAGGATAATATTCATTATTTGGATTAGTTCCGTTTGGACCATCAGAGTGGAATTCATCTGCCCAAGTTTCACCTGGTTCCCTTCCACCTTCACAATAAACATAATCTCTTCCTAAAACTGACTTATCCGAAATATTATTAACTAAATTTCTACCAAAGTTAGTATGTGTTTCTTTAGTACCTGAAATATCAAGACAAGTTTTATAGAAATCAATCAATTCAACCAAAGAATCATTTACACCAGCATCAACCTTATATTCCTTTGGTAATTTAACAACAAAAGGAACATTAGTTAGACAATCTTCAAAGCTATTTTGACACTTTTCAACTAAAGAATAATCACCAGTAAAATCACCATGATCGCTAAAGAAGAAAATGGCTGAGTCATCATATAAATTTGTTTCTTTAAGTGCATTAACAATTTTACCAAATTGATGATCAACCTTCATACACATACCAAGATATGTTGCGCGAAGTTCATTATAATCTGTTTCACTGTATTCTTGCATCTTCTCTTCTTCATTAATTCTATACAATATAGGTGCTTTATCTTTGGTATCACTCAATTTAATGCGCATTTTAAGCTTAGCTCTATTAATTGCACTAAAGTAAGGATTTTCTACTTGATATGGAACGTGTGGATAAAATAATCCTAAGAAAATACAAATAGGTCTATCATCTACAGGGTTTTTAATACGTTCTATAGCCGCATCAATTGCTTGATCATCAGCTGAATAATTTAAGCCCAAAGAGTCAAGGCCTAATTCTCCTCTGAAATGAGAATAAAAATTTTTGTCCCCTTTTTCATATTTGTCACCATTAATTGGACCAGGTGCTTTTTTTGTTGGATCATTATAATAGATTTCATCTGCTAATGATTCTGTCCAGCCATCATATTGACCAGCAGTTAAATCATTTCTATCATTCATCCAAACATAATATCCACTGTCTTTCAACTCTTTAAGCAAACTAGATTCACCAGGTCGAAGTAAATAATTCATTGTTCTATGTCCTGTAGTATGTGGATAAAGTCCTGTCATAAAACTGCATCGGCTAGGAACACATACAGGGTTTTGGCAATAGGCATTAGAAAAGCTAACTGCATCATGTTCAATAATTTGATCTAGATTTGGAGTTACAGCAGCTTCATTACCTAAATGATGTAATGCATCAGCACGCATTTCATCAGGATTAAAAATAATAATAGTAGGTCTCTTTTTCATAATAAATCCTTTCTTATATAAATACATTATACAATGATTTTGATTTTTATAGGAAAATGGATTATCATTTTATTAGGTGATTACATGAAAAACATATCGATTCTAATAAAACCTGCAAGTGGTTTATGTAACTTAAATTGCAAATATTGTTTCTACAAAGATGAAATAGCTAATAGAAATAACACTAACTATGGAATGATTAGCCAAGAAACAACTGAAAACATTTTAAATAAATTTTTGCTTATAGAGGATTTGTCTACACTAACTATTGCATTTCAGGGAGGAGAACCAACACTTATAGGTTTAGATTATTATAAAAACTTTATAAAGCTTGTTAATAAAAAAAATATCAATAAAGTAAATATTTTATATACAATTCAAACAAATGGCACCATATTAAATGATGAATTTCTATCATTTTTAAAAGAGAACAATTTTTTAGTTGGAATTTCTCTTGATGGAATCAAACAAACACACGATATTAATCGCCTTGATAACAATAATAATCAAACATTTGAAAAAGTATTTAATACTATTAAAAAACTTAAAGAATATGAAATTGATTTTAACATTTTGACCGTAGTAACTAAAAGTGTAGCTAAAAATATTAATCAAATTTATAAATTCTACAAAGATAATAATTTTATTTATACTCAATATATTCCTGTATTAAATAAAATCAATAACAAAATAGAAGCTTATTCAATCACACCACATGATTATTTCATATTTTTAGATACGTTATTTCATTTATATTACAATGATATTAAAAAAGGAAAATATATCTACAATAGATATTTTGAAAACATTGTAAGACTTCTTCTAAATATGAATCCTGAAGATTGTTCATTAATGGGACATTGCTCAATTCAATTTGTCATAGAAGCTAATGGTAATGTTTACCCTTGTGATTTTTACTGTTTAGATAAATACTTATTGGGTAATATTAATCAAAATGATTTTAATGAAATATTAAAGAATGAAAATTCAATTAATTTTATTAAAGATTCATTAAACATATATTCAAAATGCAAAACATGTAAATATTTAAAAATTTGCAGAGGTGGCTGCAAAAGAAACAAAGATGCATTAAGCAGGAATTATTATTGTTCAAGCTACACAAATTTTTTTGAAAAGAATATTGATAAACTACTTGAATTAGCAAAAATATTACCATTATTAAAAGAAAACGCTTAGGCGTTTTTTTTAATCTCTTAATTTATAATCTTCTAATTCATAAACCAAATCACTTTGTTCGTTAAGTTTTAAAATCGGATATTCATCATATGTTTTTTCTAAATACCCATCATTAACCAAATTAGAAATTACATTTTTAACATCATTAATTGAATGAAAAGTTTTATTGTATGTTTTCAAATTTGATAAATGTTTTTCCTTAATTGTTTTTTCCTTACTACCACTAATTATTTTGGATATTATTTGGCTACCATATCTTTCTTTAGTTAACTTAACAGTATCTATAATAAGTTTAGCCTCTTTTAAATAATCATGAGTTTTAGTATATTTCATACAATTAGAACAATTATTACAATAAGACATAAAAAGTTCTCCAAAATGAGAAACTAAATATTCATGTAAACATCTTTTGGTTGTCGCAAATCCTACTACTTCCCTTAATTTTTCTCTCTTAACTTTTTTTAATGTCTTCTTAGCCTCATCACTAATGTTTAAATCATCAATGCTTGAAATAAAAAAATCATTATCTCTTAAATCAGACATATTAAAAATTAGAGTGCATAAGCTTGGCAAATTATCTCTACCAGCTCTTCCAAATTCCTGAGATAAATCCTCTAATGACATTGGTATAGAATAAATAACAACCATTCTAACATTTTCTTTATCAATTCCAGTACCAAATGCACTTGTTGCGCACATAATATCTATTTTGCTTTGCATAAATAAATCTTGGTAATAAGATTTAGCCTCATCATCTAATCCACCATGATATATCCCTACGTTATAATTTTTCTTCTTTAATCTATAATATAATTCTTCACAAGTTCTTCTAGTTAATGTATATATTATTGTAGTTTTGCCCAGATTATTATTTAATAAATTTGTTAATTCATCAAATTTATTTTTTGTTTCTATTGTTTGATAAAATAAATTTGATCTATCAAATCCATATTTGAATACCTTAAAATTAATTTTACACACATTCTTAATATCACTTATTACTGATTGACTAGCTGTCGCTGTGAAAGCAGATATTACAGGCTTATCTTTAAAAATATCAATAAACTCACCAATTTGATAATAGTCTGGTCTAAAATCATGACCATATAAAGAAATTGAATGTGCTTCATCTAATACTATTTGACTTACTTTTACGTTTTTTATAACATCTAAAAAACGTTTATTTTTAAATCTCTCAGGACTAACATATAAAAACTTTAATGTTTCACTACTAATTTCATCAATTATTTCATTTTGTTCGCGAAATGATAGACTTGAGTTTAAATATCTTGCATTAATTAATTTTTCTCTTAAATGCTTAACTTGATCACTCATTAAACTAATTAATGGTGAAATAACTATTGTTAATCCTTCCAAAACAAGACCTGGTATTTGAAAACAAACTGATTTTCCACCACCAGTTGGAAGAATTGCTAAAGTAGCATTTTTATTAATTATTGAATCAATTATATCTTCTTGCCCTTTTCTAAAAGAATCATAATTAAAATATTTTTTTAATGCTTCAAATTTGTCCATAAAAAAACACCTCTTACATAAAAAATAGTAAGAAGTGTTTATTATTTCTCAATTAATTGACTAAATTATTGTCACTAAAATTATCATTTAGTAAATCATTTTGCATATTAATTTGTTCAAATTCATTTAATAATTGATTAAGTGCTTCAATATAATATTTTTTTAGTGGAAAAGAATTTTTGGATACAAAATCAATGAATTCTTGATTAGTGCAGTGATTTTTCAAATAATCAAAATATTCTTCTTTACTAACTTCATAATGTGGCTCGCTTTCAAGATTGGTTTGATCATCAAGTTCATAAAAAGTATATCCACAATCTTTGCATACAATTTTCCTACCATGTAATTTGTAGAAAAATTCTTCTTCACTTGATAATTCTCCATCTAAATTTAATTGAGAAACAAGATTAGCTAATTCAGAAGGTAATGAATTCATACCAGTCATATTAATGATTGATTTAATCTTCTTTCTTGATTCAAGTGGATCGATAAATAGTAAATCATTAGATTTACAAATAGGGCAGTGTTTACACATAATTCCTCCAAAAAAGCAAAGGGATTCAGAACTACTCTGAATCCTACTTTTTCTTATACTCTTCAATCTCTTCATCAGTAGCATCATTAATTGTAAGACGAACCTTTTCAATTCTTCTTTCATCAACAACAATTACTTCAAATATCAATTTTTTAGCATAATCTTCATATTGACCATTATCATTTTCTTGTGTGTAACAAGCGATATAGGTCATTTTATCTCCTGGCTTAGGAAGTTCTTCTTGGGATTCAAATATCCAAGATGAAACTTTAGATTCGTCAGGTTTATCACCGACGTTGATTTTTTCAAATAATTCATCGACATCACAGTCGCCATCAACTATATATTGATTATCTTTGATTTTGTGAATCATTGAATATTTTACACTACCTTCGTCGTGTTCATCATAAATCTCACCAACAAGTTCTTCTAATGCATCTTCCATTGTAACTAAACCAAGTGTGTCATTATACTCACCTGATACAATAGCCATATGCATTTTTGAAGCTTGAAGTTCTTTGATTAAACGATCGACAGTCATGGTTTTGTTAACAAATTTAGCAGGTCTCATACAAGATTCAATAGTTACATCTTTACCTTCAAGTAAAGCACTAAAGAAATCACGTTCATATAAAATACCAACAATATGATCTTTGTCTTCCTTATAAACAGGAATACGTGAATATTGGTTGTCAAAGAAAACCTGTTTTGCATCCTCAATGCTAATTTCAACATCAATTGCAACCATATCAATACGTGGAACCATAATATCCTCAACTGTTTGGTCATTTAAGTCAAAGACATTTTTTATTAATTCACGTTCAGTTTCTTCAATAGATCCTTCTTCTTCCATTGTATCAAGAATAGAACCTAATTCATCCTCATCAACATGCGTTTCACTTTCATTGTTTTTTCCAGTTACAATCTTTTGTAAAAGTCTAAATGGAATAACTATTGGATAAATCATATAACTTAAAAACCAAATGATAGGTCCAACAATTAATGAAATCTTTTCATTATATTTCTTACCAAGAGTTTTTGGTAGAATTTCACCGCATATTAAAAGAATAACAGTCATAATGATTGTTGCAAGTAAACTGATAATATCAGCAGATTGATTTATAAAAATATCAGCAAAGAATCCTACTGCAACTACACTCATCGCAGTATTAACAATATTATTACCAACTAAAATAGTTGTTAATATTTTTTCAAAATGTTCTATGCAAAATAATGCTTTTTTACTACCTGTTCTTCTATCTTCAACAAGAGTTCTCACCTTAGCTTCACTAATTGAAGAAAGTGCTGTTTCACTCATTGAGAAAAATGCAGATAATATTGTACAAATTATAATAACTATAAGAATGCCGACATTTACATGTGGTACCTTACCACTAGGTAGAGAACCACTCATTTCTCTAAAGAAACTAGTAAGTGTCAGCTGCCACGAACCATGATCCAATTTATAATCAAGGTTAGAAGATATAAAAGAGGGTAATAATAGTCATCTTCTTTTATATCTATCTAACAAGAATTTCAACTCCTCTAAATAACTTTTTGATTTGACTTTTTTATTTTCTTAAAAAACTAAGCTCTTGAAACGTAAGAACCATCAATTGTTGAAACGATGATTTCTTCATCTTGGTTAATGAACATAGGAACCTTAACTAAGAAACCAGATTCAAGGAATGCATCCTTAGTTGCATTTGTCTTAGTGTCGCCCTTAACTGCAGGAGTAGTTTCAGCAACCTTTGCAGTAACCTTGTCAGGAAGGTCAACAGTAAGAATTTCTTCACCATAGAATTCAACAGAAACTTCCATACCTTCTTGTAAGAAGTTCTTTTCCCATTCTAGACGAGCTGCAGGAATTTCAATTTGTTCATATGTTTCAGTATCCATGAATGCATATGCATCACCTGTAGCATAGATATATTGCATTGGCTTACGGTCGATAAAGCAAAGCTTGAACTTTGAGTCAGAACCCTTTAAAGCTGTTTCCATAATAGAACCAGTTCTAACGTTTTTCATCTTAACTCTAACGTAAGCAACCTTATTTTGTAAAACGTGTTGGAATTCCATAATCTTCATTAGGTTTCCATCGTATTCAATTACGACACCATTTTTTAAATCATTAACATTAATCATAATTAATATCTCCTTGTTTTTTCATACGTGCTTTATTATATCACTTATAAAATATTTTGTAAATATTTGACAGCCTCGATATAACCTTGTTCCTTCATATTAGTAATAGTCTTATCGCATGCATCTTTTACATAATCTATTCTTCTAAAATCTTCTCTATTAAAGACATCAGAAAGGTGTACTTCAACCTTAGGTTTATCAACAATCTCAAGTACATCTCTTATTGCAACACTTGTGTGAGTATATGCTGCAGGATTAATAATTAGGGCGTCAAAATCAAGTTTTTGAATACGATCAACAATATCACCTTCGTGATTTGATTGAAAGAATTCAAAATCTATATCTTTTGCGTAATCTCTAATCATATTATTAATCTCATCTAGAGTAAGAGTGCCATAATGTTCCTTAGGTCTCTTACCAAGCATATTTAAATTTGGTCCATTAACGACTAGTATTTTCATATTTTTGAATCACCTTTAATATTTCCTTTACAGTATTTGAAACAATCAAAGATTTTACCGTATAATCTTTAAAATAATCATATTTATCTTTTCTCATTTCATATAGTTTATAAATATCAATAATTTTGGATACAGGTCTTACTGTAGTATCTCTTTTGATTCTAAAATCAAGTTCTTTTAATGGACAATCCAAGTATATAACTGGACCATTCATAAATGTCTTATTGATATCTTTAACAACAATTCCACCGCCACAAGATATTACTTGATTATCAAAAGCAGCAACCTCTTTTAAAGCTTTTGTCTCAAGTGTTCTAAATTCTTCCTCTCCTCGTGAGAATATTTCAGGAATTTTTTCATTATTCTTTTCTTCAATATATTTATCAAGATCAACAAAAGTATATTTCAATCTTTTAGCCAATTCTTTTCCACAAGTCGATTTGCCACTTGCAGGAAGTCCAATTAAAAATATATTCATATTAACTCCTTAAGAATTCATCTAAATCATGTTCAATTAATGAAATAGTTTCATCAATATTTGATAAATTAACCTCATAGAAATGAGTATCCATTTGATTTTTAAACCAAGTCATTTGTCTTTTAGCTAAATGACGTGAATTCTTCTTTATTTCATCAATACAGCTTTCAAGACTAACCTCATGATTAAAATATGGATATAATTCCTTATAGCCTATCGCATTTGGAAAAATATTTTGACTAACAAGTGAAGCCACTTCTTCTACCAATCCATCATTAATCATCTTATCCACTCTTTGATTAATTCTATCATATAAAACATCGCGATTAGACACATTTAAATATACTATGTAAAAATCATAATATGGTTTGTGTGAACCACTTGCCAAAGTAATAGATTTATTAGTTGTTTCAAATATTTCAAGAGCTCTTAAAATTCTTTTTCTATTGTTTGGGTGAATCTTATTTTCAACAAGAGGATCTTTAGAAATTAACAAATTATATAATTCTTCATTAGATAAGTGATTATATTTATGTTCAAAACTCAAATCCCTATTCTCACCATCAAAATGATAATCATAGAGAAGAGATTGAACGTATAAACCAGTTCCTCCTGCGACAATTAAAGGTTTGTCTTGTGAATCTATAATTTCACGGCCTATTCTTTGAAATTCTTCAACATTATATTGCTCAGTTGGTTCAAGTTCATCAATTAAATAATGCTTAACGCCATCCATTTCTTCAACTGTAGGCTTAGCACTACCTATATTAAGTTTTTTATAAACGGCTACACTATCAGCACTAATAATATCAAAATTATAATGCTTAGCAATTTCAATTGAAATTTTAGTTTTTCCAATAGCTGTAGGTCCGACAATCGCAATCACTTTTTTCATTACATAATCCTCATAAACATTTTTTCTAAATCTGCTTTTGTATATCTTATAATAGTGGGACGTCCATGTGGACATGTGAATGGATTATTACATTCACGAAGTTTCTTTACAAGTCCAATAACTTCCTCTTTAGAAATAATATGGTTGGCTTTTATAGAAGCTTTGCATGCAATTTGTTTTGAAATATAGTCACGATATGACATAACTTGTAAATTGAAATTGTTTTTGAAATCATTAATTAAATTGTGGATAAAATCATTAACATCTTCAATCTTAACCCATGTAGGAATTTCTCTTACAAAATACGATTGAGGTCCACTAGGTTCAATAATAAATCCTAATTGTTTAAAATCTTCTATTAAATCTTGTAGCTTATCATATTCAAATTTAGTTAATTCAACATTTTCAGGAATTAATAATTGCACTCTTTCATTACTAGGATTAGCTAACACATTATAATAATATTCATAATTAATACGTTCAGCTGCAGCATGCTGATCCATAATATACATACCATCTTCTGATTCAAATATTAAATATGTTCCATGTATTTGCCCAATATAATTCAAATTAGGAATTCTATTAGGACTAACCCTCATTGAAAGAGGAATAGTCTCCATATTAGAATCAACATTTAAGCTTTCTTCTTTATTATTTTTTAAACTTGATAAATTAAAACTAGCCTTATCTTCATTAAATTTTAAATTATCATTTTCAAATTTATCAATTTCTTCTTGGTATGACTTTTTAGTATCTATATAGTTAAATGATACATTTTCATTTTCACTTGGTTTATCTTCACTTAGCTTATTAATTAAAGAGCCCGCTTCGATTGAATCAAAATCTTTAGCTTCGTTTAAATCATTTAACAATGTGGCTTTTTTATATCCATCTTGTTCAACCGCATCAGGAATTAAATTATCACTAATTAAATTAGCACGAATTCGTGATGTAATTAAGTTAGCCATTTCATGTTCATTAGCAATCTTTATTGTCATTTTTGAAGGATGAACATTTACATCAATTAATAATGGATCAATATTAATCTCTATCAATGCAATCGGATATCTTCCTTCTGGAATTAAAGTCTTATAAGCTTCAACAACAGCATCATTAATAACGTTAGATTTAACATATCTATGATTAACTATGGTTGTAATTTCTAATTTATTAGAACGAGAAATCATATTCTTTGCAACAGTTAGTTTGCAATCATATCCTTCTTCTTTAAAGCTAAATGAGATTAAATTTCTCGCAACATTTAATCCGTATAATTCGCCAAAGACTTCAACAATATCATTTGAACCATTAGTCTTATAAATAACCTTTTTATCATTAGTTAATGTAATTGATAAATTTGGATTTGCAAGAATAAAACGAGCAACAAGGAAGGTGATACTTCCAAGTTCACTTTTTAAGCTTTTTAAATATTTTAATCTTGCAGGAACATTAAAGAATAAATTTTCAACTCTAATTTTAGTTCCTTGATTCATTGCACATGGTTCAACTGATATTAATTTACCAGCATTGTAAACTACATTAGTAGATTCCAATCCATCACTTGTAAAAAGTGAAAACTTAGAAACTGATGCAATTGATGGAATAGCTTCACCACGGAAACCAAGAGTTGCAATTCTAAATAAATCATATTGGTTTTTAATCTTACTTGTTGCATGACGCGAGAAGCAAAGCTTTGCATCTTCTTCACTCATACCACATCCATTATCAATAACTTCGATAAGTTTAGTACCACTTTCAAGCAAATTGATAGTGATTTGAGTCGCTCCAGCATCAATAGAATTTTCAACCAACTCTTTTACAACTGAAGACGGTTTTTCAACAACCTCTCCTGCTGCAATCATATTAGCTAGGTGACTATCAAGTTGTACAATTTTACTCATAACAAGCCTCCTTAGTTAGTTTCATTCTTTTTATCGTATAAGAAATTAAGAGCGTCTCTACCACTCATTTCATCTAAATTTAGATTTTCAATTTCATGAAGCAACTTAACTGCTCTCTCTTCTTCCTTATGTTGAGGAGATTCTTCATATTGATCAAAATTAAATAGTGTCATATTAGCTTCTTTTCTTGTATCCTTTTCTTCAAGAATAGATAACACTTCATCCGCTCTTCTTAAAAGAGAACGAGGAAGACCGGCAAGAGAAGCTACATTAATACCATATGACTTATCTACACCACCATCAAGAACCTTATGTAAGAATACAATTTTACCATTAATTTCTTTAGCTTCAACATGTACATTCTTTAAATGAGTTAATGTCTTTGTTAAATCACAAAGTTCATGATAATGTGTTGAGAATAGCATAGCACATCCAATCTTTTGATGAACATATTCAATAATGGCTTGTGCAATAGCCATACCATCATAAGTTGCAGTACCACGACCTAATTCATCAAATAAAATCAAACTATCTTTTGTTGCATGACTAATTGCATAATTAGCCTCAAGCATTTCAACCATGAATGTTGATTGACCACTTAATAAGTCATCACTTGCACCAATACGAGTGAATATTTGGTCAAAAATCATAATATCGCAAATATCTGCAGGTACAAAAGAGCCAATTTGAGCCATAATTGCGATAAGCGCAAGTTCTCTCATATAAGTTGATTTACCTGACATATTAGGACCTGTGATAAGCATTTCATTAAACTTATTTAATTCAATATCGTTTGCTACAAAATTTTCTTTAAGCATTGATTCAACAACAGGATGACGTCCTGAAATGATATGTACGGTTCTATTTTTATTAAAAGTAGGACGTACATAATTTCTCTTAAGTGCTACATCTGCAAAAGATAGTAGACAATCAATAGTAGAAACAATATTTGCTAAATTTTGCAAGCTCTTAGAATAACTCTTAGCCTCATCACGAAGTTCTCTAAATAGATCATATTCAAGCTTAATAATCTTATCATTTGAGCCTAAAACTATTTGTTCATATTCTTTTAATTCAGGAGTAATAAAACGTTCGCCATTTGCTAAAGTTTGTTTACGAACATAATGTCCTTCTTCCTTTAAATTTTCAATTTGACCTTTTGACACCTCAATAAAGTAACCAAATACTCTATTATATCCAACATGTAATGTCTTAATACCTGTACGATCACGTTCACTCTGTTCGTAATTAGAAATCCAGTTTGCACCATTAGTTGCAATATCTTTAATATCATCTAACTCTTTATTGAAACCTGCTTTAATCATTCCACCTTCTTTTACAGTTAGTGGTGGTTCATCTACTAAAGCATTAGTCAAATCAATAAATAATCTTTCATGAGAATCAAGACTATCAGCCAATTCTTTACTTGAAGCTACATTTAATTTAGCCACATTTTCTTTCAAATTAGGAATGTTTGATAAGGACTTTCTTAATTGAACAAGGTCTCTAGCGTTAGCATTTCCACAAGAAATTCTACCAATAATACGCTCTAGGTCATATATAGTTTTTAAGCTATTTTTTATATCTTCCTTAACAATATAATCATTTTTAATAGCTTCAACATAATCAAGACGACTATTAATTTCATTTTCATCCTTTAAAGGTCTATCAAGCCACTTATGCATCATACGAGAGCCCATTGCAGTTTGACAATTATCAAGTAATGACAATAGTGAACCTTGTTTTTGATGCAAACGAAGATTTTCACACAATTCTAGATTACGTTTTGTAAAAGGATCAATTCGCAAAAAATCTTCATTTGTGTAGTATTTTACCGGTTGTAAATGTGTAATATCTTGGCGTTGTGTTTCAATTAAGTAATTAACTAAAAGTCCAATAGGCTTAAAGAATTTCTCATCTAGGCCATATAAAATATATTTATCTTCATCGGCTAAAACATTATTTTCAGCGACTGAAATACAAATTTGATAATTCGCTTTTAATTGATCTAATAGTGAAGCGTTAAAGTTTTTAGCAATAACAATTTCTTTACTATTTAAATTAATAATTTCATTTAATACAGTATTTAGACTTTTAATTTCAGTTAAATAGATTTCGCCTGTTGAAATATCCGCATAGCTTAATACATATGTATTATCTACTTTGGCAAGAGATGAAATATAGTTATTTTCTCTATCATTAAGACCTGTATCAACCAATGTACCAGGAGTAATAATTTTTACAACATCTCTTTTTACTAATCCTTTAGCTTGACTAGGATCTTCTACTTGCTCAACAATTACAACTTTAATACCTTTTGATACAAGAGTTTTTGCATAATCAAGATATGCATGAAAAGGGATTCCACACATAGGAACTCTTTCCTTATATCCCGCATCCTTTCCTGTTAATTGTAATTCAAGTTCACGGGATGCAATATATGCGTCATCAAAAAACATTTCATAGAAGTCACCAATTCTATAAAATACAATTGAATCCATATATTTTTCTTTTACATCAATATATTGTTGAATCATTGGAGTAAAATATTCTTTTTTTACTTCGCTCAATCTCATTTTAAACACCAACTTTTTAAAAAAATATCATATATTTATTTTATAGTAAATAGCTCTTTTTTACAAGAAAATGGCACAAAAAAATCCTAGCCAAGCTAGGATTAATTTCTAGATTTCATGATTGCAAATTACAGTTGAAGCCTTAATAATTGAATCGTTAATACCAATTTTGCTATATTGTTCTTCTGTGCCAGTATAATATAAAGTCTTAAATGCTGTGCAACCTTT
>Ga0247611_10007472_pt1 | contig 13726 bp, 11 predicted proteins | sample 177DNAGHGhighgp2_FD_192422 | JGI IMG/M metagenome (GOLD analysis project Ga0247611, IMG submission 192422) | Sheep rumen microbial communities from Palmerston North, Manawatu-Wanganui, New Zealand - 1770 DNA GHGhigh gp2 | ecosystem: Host-associated > Mammals > Digestive system > Stomach > Rumen...
GTCGGCAGCCGTATTACCGATTCCTTTCCCTTTACAGCCCTTTTCCTTGTTGTGACAGAGACTGTTGTTCCTTCAAACGAAGTCGGTACCTTGTCGCGCGAAACCACCACGACACATGTCCTTACCTGCGATTTTATGAATGCCGACGGAAAGGATGCCGGTCGTGGGTTGAGCTATCATCAGTTTGCCTATCCTCTTCCCTCCATTTCATTGCAAGAGGGCGATTCGCTCCATGTTTCCATCCGCCATGACATGAAGCGAGAGATATTAACGGGTGTCAGCGACATCGGGTTGACCCTTTCAAAAAAATAATGAGCGGCAGACGAACACGAACAACACGAAATCCCGTTCACCCCTCTGTTCGGTCAGTAGTTTTCTAAGGCTTCCCTCTGTCTTTTCCTTTCTTTCTTCGATACCCATCGGCGTGACTTGTCGAAACGGGCCAGTGGGGCGAAGAAGTCGAAAGTCGCCAATCCCTTTGGTGCCATCGCACCTCCTTCGGCGGCAGCCTGTGCAATGCCCATCGTAATGGCAGGTGCTATCTCGAGGCGCTTGGCCGTGATGACGACTTCGGACAGTTCGTTGACTAAGGGCAGAAGGCGCAGGGTGTCAGCCTTCATCTCGTCGATGGTCACCTTTCGCGTGAGAAATCGTGGATGGCTGGCTTCGGCCCATTCGAATGGTTCCTTGAAGACATATTCTCCTTTCCAGTCGGTCGTGTCCACTTCGTTGTGGTTTGTATAGATGATGACGTCGCGTTGCGGTACCCCCGTCGACATATCGACGACAATGCCCCTGACCTGTCCTTCGGCGGCAACCATTGTGCAGAGAAAGACAATTGTAATCATCAGTTTGTGTGCGTTCATCGGTGCAAAAGTACTACGGATGTATCATAGCGGCAAATCTTTTCTTTTTTCTTAATTTCTTTTAGTCGTCATTATATTAATGAGCGTGAAATACTAAGAATATTTCAAAAAAATATGGTGATTAGGAAATTTATTGTTAATTTTGCAGGGTATATTGTATAAAACTATTATGATGACAGTGACAATTCTTGATAATCGCCCCTTGCTGCGCCATGAGATAGAGCAGGTGGCTGAGGTCGCCGGCTATCTGTGGCAGAACGGATGGGCCGAGCGCAATGGTGGTAATATTACCGTGAACATCACCCCCTTTGTTGATGACGACATGCGCCAGATGAAAGCCATTGCGGCACCAGTCGCTATTGGACTGACATTGAAACACTTGCGCGGTTTCTACTTCTACTGCAAGGGCACCGGAAAGCGAATGCGCGACCTCGCCCGCTGGCCCATGCAGAACGGCAGTATCATCCGTATCCTCGACGACGGTGCCCACTATGAAATCATCGCCGACGAACCCGTCAAACCCACCAGTGAACTGCCGTCCCATCTGGCCGTCCACAACCGACTCGTAGAGAAAGGATCGCCCTATCGTGCCACTGTCCACACCCATCCCATCGAACTCGTCGCCATGAGCCACAATCCGAAAATGCTCGGTAAGGACGTACTGACACGCCTGCTCTGGTCGATGATTCCCGAGACAAAAGCGTTCTGTCCCCTCGGACTCGGTGTCGTTCCCTATCAGTTGCCCGGCAGCAATGAGTTGGCAGAGAATACGTTAAGGGAATTGGAGGACTATGACGTCGTGCTTTGGGAGAAACATGGAGTCTTTGCCAAGGGACTTGACGTGATGGATGCTTTCGACCAGATTGATGTCCTCTCGAAGTCGGCCCACATCTATGTCGCCGCCCGTCAGATGGGCTTCGAGCCTGAAGGTATGAGCGATGAACAGATGGCAGAGATGTCGCGAGCATTTAATTTACCAAGATAAAAACGACAATTAAAGCGATTAATCATGAAAAAGAATCATCTTAAGACCCTCATGCTGGCCGTAGGTCTGCTGATGGGAACCGTGCAGCTCTCGGCACAAGTAGTTGACAAAAATGTACAGCAGCAAATCGACCAGTCCGCAAAACAAACGACCGAGGCACTCCAGAAAGCCGAAAAGGCCACAGCCTATCAGGAAGCTTCCGCCACCGATGCCAAGGCTCGTGCCAAGGCTGCCGCCAAGCAACAGAAAGACTTGAAGAAGGCTGCCAAGGAGGCTAAGCAGCGTGAGAAGGCTGCCAAGGAACGCCAAAAGGAAGCCAAGCAAGCCCAGAAGGACGCTCAGAAGAAGGCCAAGGCCGAGGCTCAGCGCCTGAAGGCCGAACTGGCTGCCAAGAAGGCTCAGAAGGAAGTGGAAAAGACCCAGCGCAACGTGCAGAAGACAGAGGAAAAGCTCAATACTGCCAAGGCCAAAGGTATTGAGAATGCAAAGATACTGAAGCTTGAGGCAGCCAATGTAAAGGCTCGCCAGCAGCATCAGAAAGCCCTCGACAAGGCAGAGAAGGCCAATGCTAAGCTAAAATAAGAAATGAACACAATGAAAAGACTCTTTTTCTCTTGTCTGGCAGTAGCTGTCGCCATGTTCTGTCAGGCTCAGCTGGCCGTCAACACACCGCCGAAACCCGAGAGCCAGCAGCACGTCCTCAAACTGACGGCACCCGCCCTTGACACCGTTCGCGTGGCCTTCGTCGGCCTTGGGATGCGCGGGCCAGGGGCCGTTGAGCGGTGGAGTCAGATTGAGGGCACCGACATTGTGGCCCTCTGCGATATTGAGGAAAGTCGTGTCGACAGCACACAGAAGATATTGGAGCGTCATGGCCGTCATCAGGCTGCCGCCTATTTCGGTGATGTAGAAGCCTATAAAGAGATGTGCAAGCGCGACGACATCGACATCGTCTATATCTGCACCGACTGGGTGCATCATGTGCCCATCGCCCTCTTTGCAATGGAACACGGGAAGCATGTTGCCATCGAAGTCCCTGCGGCCACAACGATGGAGGACATCTGGGCGCTCGTCAATGCTTCCGAGCGGACGCGCAAGCACTGTATGATGCTTGAGAACTGCGTCTATGACTTTTTCGAGATGGCTTGTCTGCAGATGGCGCAGCGAGGACTGTTCGGTGAGGTGCTTCATGTGGAAGGCTCCTATCTTCATAACCTTGAAGACTTCTGGACACAGTACTGGAACAACTGGCGGCTCGACTTCAACCGCAACAACCGCGGTGATGTCTATCCGACGCATGGCTTCGGACCGGACTGTCAGCTGTTGAACATCCATCGCGGCGACCGGCTCGACTACCTCGTGGCCGTCGACACAAAGGCTGCCAACGGGCCTCATCAGGTCTATAAGCAGACGGGGAAGGTCGACCTCGACTTTGCCAATGGTGACCAGACCTCCACGCTCATCCGAACAGAGGCTGGCAAGACCATCCTCCTTCAGCACGACGTGATGACGCCGCGGCCCTACAGCCGTATGTATCAGGTTGTCGGCACCGATGGCTATGCTTCGAAGTATCCACGGAAGGAACTGCTCTTCCGGCCCGAGAAGATCAAGGGCGACCTGATGCCCGACGAGCCTTCGGAAGAGGTTGCAGAGGTTGCAGAGGTTGCAGAGGGCAAAGAGGCAACGGCGGAAGGTCAGCCTGAACAGCCCAAGCCCGACATCGAGAAGCTGAATGTCCATGAGTGTCTGAGCGACTCCCTGCGCGACGTCATCCTTCAGAAGTATACGCCCCAATGGGTGAAGGACATCGAGGAGAAAGCCAAGGCTGTCGGCGGTCACGGTGGCATGGACTACCTGATGGACTATCGGCTGGTCTATTGCCTGCGCCACGGACTGCCCCTCGACATGGATGTCTACGATATGGCTGAATGGTGCTGCGTGGGCCCCCTCTCGCGCATCTCCATCGAACGTGGCTCGCAACCCGTCCTCATTCCCGACTTCACGCGTGGAGCCTGGCACGAAGTCATCGGCTTCAAATATGAATTTTAATAGAAAGGTATTTTCATCACGAATTGGAGAGTTAGGGAATAGCAGCGACTCACTAAACCCTGAATGGTTGATAGCAGCGACAAGCCTCTAATTCTCTCATTCGTGACAATAAAGATTATGATTAGGAAAAACACATTCTTGATGACGGCGGCCGTGCTCATGTTGTGCTCGGGCTGCACGTCGCATCGTTATCAGCTGAAAAGTGTGGAGCGTACCCGCATCCTCATCGACAGCCGGTTCGACCAACATCCCAATGCCGAGGCCGAAGCCTTACTGCAACCCTACCGGCATGACGTGGACAGCCTGATGAGTCCTGTAGTGGGACGGGCGGCCACCTATCTGTGGGCGCAGAAACCCGAGAGCAACCTGTCGAACCTGTTGGCCGACATCATGGTGTGGGGCGGCAAGGCGTTCAACGAGCAACCCGACTTCGGTGTCTATAACATAGGCGGCATCCGCGCCGCCTTCTCAGAAGGTACTGTCACCTATGGCGATGTGGTCGACGTGGCACCGTTTGAGAACAAAATCTGCTTCCTCACGCTGACAGGCGACAAGGTGACGGAACTGTTCCGGCAGATAGCCTCGACCAAAGGCGAGGGTGTCAGTCACGGCGTGCAGCTGGTCATCACTGCCGACGGAAAGCTGGTCTCGGCCCGTCTCAACGGCAAGCCCGTAGACCCCCAAAAGACCTATCGCGTCGCCACCCTCGACTATCTGGCCCAGGGCAATGACAAGTTGGAGGCTTTTCTCTCGAAGACCGATGTGGTGTCGCCACAGGAAGAACAGAATAACGTTCGTTTCATCATCATGGACTACTTCCGTGAGCAGGCAGCCGCAGGGCGTGCCGTCGATGCGAAAGTAGAAGGCCGCATCGTCATGCAAGGCTCGTCCGACAAGGATGCCCGAGAGTTGATGCACTGAACAGTTCATCGCTCTATCGTCAAACACCAATAGTCAATAATCAAATTCAATGAAGAAATATACTCTCCTCCTTTGTCTCGTATGTTGCTGTATGACAGCAACAGCGCAGAAGCAACTCACGGTGCTCCATACCAACGACACCCACAGCACCATCCTTCCCCTGAACCCCAACCTCAACGACACGCTGAAGGCAGGCCGTGGCGGTTTCCTCCGCCGCATAGCCATGTTGGAAGAGGAACGGCAGAAAGACCCCGACCTGTTGCTCTTCGACAGCGGCGACTTCTCGCAGGGTTCACCCTATTATACCTTGTTTAAAGGTGATGTCGAGGTTGAGCTGATGAACCAGATGCACTACGATGCCGCCACCATCGGCAATCATGAGTTTGACTTCGGCCTGGAGAACATGGCGCGCATCTTCCGCAAGGCAAAGTTCCCCATTGTCTGTGCCAACTACGACTTCACCGGAACCCCCGTGGAAGGCCTTACCAAGCCTTACGTCATTCTGAAGCGGAAGGGCGTGAAGATCGGTGTCATCGGGTTGGCACCCGAAATGAAGGGCCTCGTGGATGAGACCAAGTGTCAAGGTGTAGGCTACCTCGACCCGTCAGAAACCTGCAACCGTTGGGCGGACTACCTGAAGAACAAGAAGAAGTGTGATGTCGTCATCGTCATTTCCCACTTGGGTTGGCAGGAGTCGGGCATGGGCGACCAAATGATGATGGCAGGCGCACGCAATGTAGACCTGATACTTGGCGGTCACTCGCACACCTATTTTGAAACCCTTCGCTATACGCCCGATGCCGACGGCAAACAGATTCCCGTCGACCAGAATGGCAAACATGCCATTTTTGTTGGTAACATGGTGTTGACGGTGCAGTGACTTCCGTTAGTCTTGTCGTCTTCGGGGGTCGCCGCTTTGGTCGGTATAGTAGCCTCGCTGTCCGGTCTTTCCGTCGACGGCGTCGCGGATGCCGGTGCCGGTGATACCAGCCTGTTCGCGCCACAACTCTTCATAGTCGCGGGAGGTATTCCCTCGCGGAACGACGTTGGTGTCGAATTCAAGTTCCACGACTGTTGTGTCCTTGAAGTTACCATAGCAGTAAACGAAGTGGTCGGCATAGCCGGAGTTCTTGATGGTGTTGAATTTCAGGTGAACGAAGCCGTGTTTGTGCGGTAGTACGATGATGGGCAGGTCGTCGCGTGAGACAACACATCCGCAGGTTGTCTGCACCTCTTTGATGAAGAGAGGGTTGTCGGAGAGGTTCTCCATTTCGAAGGTGACCCCCATGATCTCTCCCTGCATTACCGGATAATAGTGGCGCACGGGGTCGATGATATGTATGTCAGCAGGCTCCAGTTCCTTTTCGTAGCAGGCTGTCAGTAGGACGAGCAGCACGAACAACAGTCCATGTCTTTTGTTTTTCTTCATTATTTTCTTCGGCTTCGCTTTTTCCGTTTTCTAATACCCTTCAATCTCATCGATGGCCATCGTTCTTTCGTCCTGATTTCGTACGAAGGTGAGGATGAAAGTTCCGCTACTGTTGGCGGGGATGTCGAATTCTACTACCGACCTGTTGGGGTTGTCAGGCAGTGGGGCGGGTGTATTCCTTGCCAGTTCACGGTGTCCGTCGCTGAGGATGACTTGCTGGGGCAGGTCGATATGGAAGATGATGTTCTTCGTGAGTGAGATGCGCAGCCTTTTGAGTCCCTCGGTAGGCGGAATGGCCAGTCGCAGGGCCGGTGTGGCTGATGAGATCATTTGCCCGCAGTGATAGTTGGAGGGGAGTCCCAGTAGTCCGTCGGTAAGGATGGAAATGTCCGAGTATTCAGGGTCGAGTGCTGTCAGCGGTGTGAGTCTGGCATTTAGCAACAGGTCTTTCTGCCGAGTCTGTTCCCGGTGGGCCTTCATCTCATTGTATTCTTTGATATAGCTTTCAATAAACCAGCAAGCCTCGCTGTACACCTTGACGCCTTGTTCCGCCATCTCTTTGAGAGATGCTGTCAACGTCGGTGTGTCCTCCAACTGTCCGTGGAGTCTCTGCAATTCCAGTCGAGTCAGTGCCAAGGCGCGGCACATCATTCTGATGTCCTTCTGTTCGTTGCCCTTGGTCTGTGGCTTCAGACTTGTGAGTTGTTCGTAGAACCGGTTGAATGCCTTCTCGGGGAGATAGCTTTTGGTGGCCTCTTCCATTCCTCCGTAGAGGGGCAGCTGACGTGCTTGTTCTGCCGTCCATGTTTCTTGCTCAAAGATAAAACCTGCTATCACGTCGCCTGTCATGGGATAATAATCGCGGCATCCCTCCCTGACCAGCTCCCTCCAGTCGCGGTCGGGGTCCTGCAGCAGTTGTCCCAGAACGTAGGTCTTCAGACGGCTGAAGGTACTGTATTCCGTTCCGCTGCCGTTGAGAAAAATACCGCTCACCCCGTTTCGCCGGTATAGTTGGAAGCGTCGCTGCATGATGGTGAAGACGGGAAACGGCGTGAAGTAGTCATCGAAGTTGTTGATATAGTCCCACACATATACATGCTTCACTTTTTCCTTCCATGTCTTCAGCAGTGCTTCAAAATCCTTTTCCTGGGCCGTGGTTGCTGAACACAGCGGGTAGTCCATGGCGCTGACCAGCACGCCGGTGTTTTCCGGCAAGTCGATGTCGGGAGTATTTCTGGTGGTCAGATAGTAGGATGTGAAGAACAGATGTTTTGGAAACCGCTGTGCTATCCGTCGCAACATGTCGAAGACGGCAGGCGAGGCATTCTGTGCGGTGTTGCCCAGTTCCTTGCAGTGCTGGCATTGGCATACCAAAGAGTTGTCATTAGGCAGGATGGCAAATCGCTGCGGCTTGTCTTCGCCGAAGTTCTCTTTGATGTAGGTCTCCAAATAGCTGAACAGCCGGTCAGAGGTGAAGCAGAACTGTTCGCTGTCGCGGTAGCCGTCGTTCCATGCAAAGACGTCATCGACGGGATGTTTCGGCAGGACATTCGACACGTGGTGTCCCCATAGTCCCCAGTCGATGTCGAGGTTGTTCAGGTGGAGGTTTCTGTTGAGGTCGGTTTCTTTTTCGGGCAGATGTATTTCTTTGTATTCAAAGACTCCGGTGTCTTGAGCCTGTGAGCAGCTGCAGAACGGTGGTAGTGATAAGAAGAGTGCGCTTGCGGCGATGAGTGTGATAATATTTTTTTCCATTTGCCGTGTTGGTTTAGAAAGCTACATGTAGTTGCAGGGTGACAGAATAGATGTTGCGATAGGCATCTTTGAGAATGCCTTCTTCGGTGTAGTAAGGGTTGAAGCATGTGTTCCAGTTTCCGGTCAGTCCGATGTACATGTTTTCTGCGCAGAGGTATTTGGCATTGAAGCCCACCATGGCGTTGGTGTGTGAAACCCCTCTCAGTGCCGTCTGTTCGAAGAAGGTGAGTTCCGGGAACGAGCCGAATCCTGTCTGTAGGGCTACCGAAGTGGTGTTGTCGTCGCCGATGAGCAGCATTCCCTTCAGTCCTACATTATAATATATTGATGACTCCATGAGAGTCAGGTCGATTTTCGCAGATGCCGTGATTCTTTCCCATGACTTTTCGAGTGCGGGTGTAGCTATGAGCAGGTCGTACTGTTTGTATGCCCGTCCGCTGTTGTCGCCGAGGAAGAGGTAGGTCTCGGGCGTGTGTCGATAGCCCAGTCGCATGGAGGGTGTCCATCCGTTGTCCGTGGCGTAGTTGGCCCCGATGTTGGCACCTGCCTTGTTGAAGAACCTGTTCGACCATGATGCGCTGACACTTCCGCTCCATCGTTGGTTGAAGGTGTGTTCCCATTGTCCGGTCAGTTCTATTCCGACGCCTCCGGCCTCGGCAGTCTCTTCGTCGTGATAGCCGTCGATGCCTTTGTAGCTTATCTGTCCGGTGTAGGTGTTGTCTTTTTCCAGTCTGCCGTATGCCACGGCGGCTACTGAGTATAGATGTCCGCGCGAGGCGATGCCGTCGGTGCGGGTGTCGAAGGCAGCATGAGTGTATGATGCGTCGATGTGGTTCTTGAGGCTTCTGAACCGCAGGTATCGCATGTGTTGATAGTACTCCTTCTGTTCGGCGTTGGAGGGCTCGTAATAGTGTTTCTGGTGGAGGTATGCCTTGTCGTATTCCTTCTTTTGCTCGTAGGCCAGGCCTCGGGCGTAGAGCAATTCGCGGTTGTTGGCGTCATGGAGCAAGGCAGAGTCGATGACGGCCAGGGCTACGTCGGGCATTTTGTTCTTCAGCAGTTCTGATGCCCATTCGTTGCTGATGCCAGCGAAGGCTGCCGTGAGTTGTGGGTTGGCATAGGTGTCGTCGGCGGTTGTTGGGCGTACTATCGTGAGTGCGTCGGCGTTGCGTCCCTGCTGTTGTAGGGCCACAGCCTGTTTGATGCGGAAATAGGGTTGTTCGGGAAATGCCTCATAGCCACGATGGGCGAAGTCATAGAACAATTCGTTGCGGCGGAGTGTCTGGCTGGCATTGATGCAGTTTCTCAGTGCAATCTCGCTCGTAGGAAGTACTTTTAGCAGTTCCTGTCCTTCCCTGAGCAGTTGGTCGTAGTTTTCGTCCTCGATGAGTTGTTTGAGCCGTGTGGCCATGATGTCCTCATAGGCTGAGGCATAGCGCTGGCGGTTGCCGGGGTCTGTGGTGGCAGCGTTCTGATAGAGCGTGCGTGCATGGTCGAATTGTGCGAGTTTTCCGGCTACGGTGATGCTTTTCGACATGGTTGCCGGCCAAGCCTCGTCGTGTGTGTCCATCAGTTCGAGAGCCTTCTGCAGGTGTTCGGCGGCGTCGCTCCACTGTTCGTACTCCATGTCGGTGTTCGACAGTCTGACCATCAGGTCGGCATATTCGGTCTTCAGTTCTTCGTTGGCCGGTTGCTTGTTGTATAGTTCCCTGAGCAGTTTGAGGCATTCGTTGGTGTTGCCGGTGCGTTTTTCCAGCGCATAGAGCTTCATGAGCAGTTGTGGCGTCCGTCCGTCGAGTCGTATGGCTTCCGCGATGAATTGCCGTGCATCGTCGTTATATCCTCGTGTGAGGGATGTGTTGATGAGGTAGTTGAGGGCATCGCGGTCATGTGTTTCGTTGTAGAGTTTTCCGTGTACCTCGTAGGGGTCGTTCAGACGTGTGTTTGTTGCCACTTGCTGAAGCAGGTATCGGTAGGGGGCGGCGTGTGGCGGATATACGGTCTTGGCTATTTCCAATGCCTGAGTGTATAGTCCCTGGTCGGTGAGGATGCCCACCGTCTTGTCGGTGAGCTGCTTGTTCTTCGGGAAATATTCGAGGCCTCTGTTGGCGGTGCCGATGGCTCGGTCAAATTCACCCATGCGCTGGTAGATGCCGATGAGTTCGAGGTAGTAGTCGAGATGGTGTGGGTCAAGGTCTATCCATTGTTCCATCTGGATAGCCATCTCTTCAAGGTTGTTCTTTTGGAGTGCCGAAGTCATTTGTGCCTGGTGCCGTCGTCGGAGGTCGTTGCGGACGATGGTGTCGTTGGGGTAGATGCGTGCCAGCCGCTCCAGCATGGCATCGGCTTCGTTGTTGTTTCCCAGTTTCCGGTAGAGGCCTATCTTGCGTCGCCACAGGTCGCGGTCGTAGGGTTGGTACTCCAATAGTTCATTGATGTAGCAGATGGCACTGGAGTAATGTTTGGTGTCGTCTTCCACATCTACGAGGATGCGTTTTGCCTTGAAGTTCTGGTCGTCAATCTGGATGGCTTTCACAAGGTTGTATCGTGCCTCGTTGAGATGTCCGGTGACATAGTAGTAGCGTCCGTTCAGGTAGAGCAGGTTGGGGTCGTCGGGGTAGTCGGCCAGTCCGTTGTCGACTTCCCTTTTTGCTTCATTCCATGCTTTGTTGTTGGCATAGTCTTCTGCTCTCGACACATAGTAGCGTGGTGTGTGCACCTGTGCCGTGAGAATGGAGGGGTAACCTCCCAGGAGACATATTGCCAGCACCAGCCGGGCGATGGTATGTATATGTGGTGTCATGATTTCTTTTCCTCTTTGTTCTTTTTCTTGACTCCCCGTCGTTGTATGGGTTTCCATACTGCCGTTGTATTCCTGATGAACTGCCAGTAGCCGATGTTTGAAAACAGCGTGATGAGCGGATGATATACGAAGGGTTCTATGATTGAGGCCAGAATGAGCCTGATGTAGCTTCGGGTCGTATTGTGCCAGGGTACGGCTTTAGAACTGTAGTCGAAGAGCAGCAGGAAGGCTGTTATGAGTTGTGCGAAGAGGTAGATCATGCCGAAGATGATGGCTGCCGTTCCCCAGTTGACGCCTCCGATGATGATGAGCCAGATCATGAAGAGTATGCCGCCAATCTCCAGTACGGGAGCAATGAATTCGAAGCACATGATATAGGGCAGCACGACGGCTCCTGTGACACCGTAGTGTGGGTTGAAGAACAGTTTCCTGTGGTGGGAGATGATTTCGAAGAGTCCTCGTGCCCATCTCACGCGTTGCCGCTGCATGGCCTTCAGTGACGAGGGTCCTTCGGTCCAGCAGCATACGCTGGGCACCTGCGCCAGGCAGAACTCCTGTCCGCTGTTTTTCATGTAGGTCACCATGCGCAGCAGCATGTCGAGGTCTTCGGCCATACTTGTCTGGTCGTAGCCGCCTGACTTCACGACGACGTCGGTATCGAAGAGTCCGAAGCCGCCTGATATGTTGGGCAGGGCGTTGATGGCCGACCATCCCAGTTTACCGATGAGGAACGACCGCATGTATTCCAGTTGCTGGAACATCGGCAGTGGACTGTCGGGCACATGTGCCTCTACCACCTTACCATCTTCCACGACACAGCCGTTGTTCATCAGCATCGTCGCACTGACGCCAATCATCGGGGCGTGGCTGTTGATGACCAGCCACATCATCCTGTAGAGGGCCATGGGTTCTACGATGCAGTCTACGTCGGTGCAGACGAAATACTTGTTGCTGCACACGTTGATGCCCGCATTTGAGCCGTCGCTCTTTCGTCCGCCGTGTTCCTTGTCGACGACGACGAGTTTCGAATAGCGTTCGTCGGTTGACTTGAGCACGCGCTTGATGGGTTTCGACGGTACCTTCATGGCCACGTCATAGGGTACTTCGACAAGGCTGTATTCGGAGATGAGCAGTTCCATGGTCCTGTCGGTGCTGGCATCGTTGACGATGATGATTTCGTAGTTGGGGTAGTCAATCTGCATCAGCGAGTTGACGTTGTCGATGATGGTTACTTCCTCGTTGAAGGCGGGTGCTATGATGGATACGCCTGGTGTGAGCGGAGAGCCTCTCATGAGGTATTTGAGACTTTCGTCGACAGGCACCTCTATGTCTTTCGTCTTCTGTACCCGATAGCTTCCTATGACGAGCAGCAGGTAGCTCAGCATGATGACGATCGAGTAGAAGAAGATGATGTAGCAGAATATGTTATAAATGGTCAGCCACACAGCGTTGTTGTTTTTATTTCTTTTTCAGTATTCTTTATATTTATGCCCAGTTATAGACGGTTTCCACTGATGGGTGGTATGCCTGTTCCTTGTCTAAGGGTATTCGTTCCAGGGTGATGGGGTTGTGGAAGAATGCGAAGAACTTCTTGTCTCCCTGGCAGGCCGTCTGTTCGAGTTCGTCAAACTTCCTGCGTCCTTCCTCGCCGTAGTTATACAGGCACCTCAGGGCCTCGAAACGCACATGGGGGTTCATCGTGTTGTCGTAGCATTCGATGAAGGAGTGCAGGCTGCGTCCTGTGGCCATTCTCACCAGGGCGTGCATCATGGCGACCTTCGTGTCGTCGGGCTGCATGAGCAGTGTGCGCACGATGTCATCCTCGCCGGGAGTATAGTGCAGGTAGCCCCATGTGCGCGAGATTTCCTCAATGAGTTTCTTGTGCTTGCTCTGATGGAAGAGGTCGGCAAGCTCTGCACATGAGGACCGCTGGTCGAAGCGCCTGATGAGTCGGACAAAGACACACAGTGTGCCGGGCTTCTTGTGCATCTTGGCCCATGTGGCGAGGTCGGGCAGTTTCAGTCCGGCAGCCCTGCGCCGTTGCAGCATATAGCCGAGTTCTATCTCGTCGTAGATGCAGCAGTTCTCGTCGAAGAAGTCTGTCTCGAAGTAGTTGAGGTCGCAGTCGGAACTGGAGATCACCGTCAGGTACATGGCGAGTCGGTGGATGCGCTTGCTCTTTGAGTTGAGCAACTTGTTGATAACCCATGGGCTGATGTAGAGCTTGAAACAGCGGAGCATGGCCATGGCCTGCGTCTTATGCTGCATGACGCCAAGGCTCACCTCCCTCTCAAGGAAGTCGCGGATGCCGAATAATTCCAGCATCTTGTTCATGTTGGCGCGATGGCCTTTCGACATCTGGGAGGAGATGCGGAAGAAGTAGACGAGACGGCAGAAGAGCCATTTCTCGTCTTTGTTGCGAAGGGGAAGCTGATGGTCCTTGCTGTTGACATCAAGGCAGAGGGCCTTGATGATTTCATCGTGTGAGAGGTCGGTCCGGGAAGCAGAAGACAGGATATAGGCAATCCCCTTCCCGTACTGTTTCCTGAGGCGCTCCAAGGTTCTCTCCATATGATGCCGGCGATGGCGTTTAACAAGCAGGGTGACGCCGATGATGGCAATGCCCGTGAGGGAAGCAACGGCGATAGCGGCCGCTATCTGCACCTCCCACGAAAGGTCACGATACATGTTGAAGATGTATGACTGATAGTATTCGCCATACGCCAAGAGCATTTTGAGGTAATATATGATATAGGTTTCGGTGTACATGTTTTTTTATGACATCATTCCTTATCGTCTATTAGGTTACAGGCCACGAAATTACTAATAATTACTCTCAGCCGGTTTTTTTGCAAGAAAAAAAATCTTTTTCTTTGCAATTTATTGATTTGGGTTAATTCCTTTCAGGTTTTCTATTC
>Ga0247611_10007473_pt1 | contig 13724 bp, 11 predicted proteins | sample 177DNAGHGhighgp2_FD_192422 | JGI IMG/M metagenome (GOLD analysis project Ga0247611, IMG submission 192422) | Sheep rumen microbial communities from Palmerston North, Manawatu-Wanganui, New Zealand - 1770 DNA GHGhigh gp2 | ecosystem: Host-associated > Mammals > Digestive system > Stomach > Rumen...
CTGAAACACTATCGTTGCGGAAGAAACGAAATGATTTGTGCGAATACGTATTGTTCGGTATGTGTACAGATTCCTTTTTGATGAAGAAAACAAATATACACATTTCAAACGTCGGACACATTTTTTTCAGCCAATATGTACACAAATGCAGATAAAATACTTGACAATAATTAGGAGATATTAATGGCTCCGGATAATAATTTTAGTCAAATGTATATGAGATAATGGATAGGCAACTTAAAAAAGTAATTAAGCATCCGCGATACATATTAGCGCGTGTGCTAGCGTGGTATCCGATTAATCGGTTGTTTTCGGATGAAAGGTACTTAAAATTGATGTACTGTTTTCGTACCGGAAAAGTGCTTAATTGGGAGAACCCTGTGAGGTTTAATGAGAAGATTCAAAGGTTAAAGCTCCTTAATAATAGTGAACACTGTTCAACTCTCGTAGATAAAGTTGGGGTTAAAGAATATGTAACGGAAAAACTGGGAGAAGGTTTTGTAATCCCTACTATTGGAGTATATGATTCATTTGATCAGATACAACTTGCAGATTTACCCAATAGTTTTGTTATTAAGACCACTCATGATAGTGGTACTATTGTAGTGGTGAAGAATAAATATGATTTTAACTCTACGAAAGCTCGGAAAATAATCTCCAAGAGTTTATCTAGAAACTATTATTGGGCAGGACGCGAGTATCCATATAAAAATGTAAAACCTCGTGTTATTGTTGAACAATATATGGCAGACAAAAGCGGAGGACTAAATGATTATAAGTTCTTCTGTTTTAATGGTGAACCGAAATATCTATTTTATGCTTCAGATCGATCTAACCCATTGGGAATGCCACCAAAGTTCGATTTTTACGACATGGATTTGAAACACCTCCCTATAGTGTGTAACGGACACGAAAACGCGTCGAAACCTTTAGATTACTTCCCAGAATTTGACCAAATGAAGCACTTAGCCGCTGTTTTATCAGCAGGTTTTCCCCATGTCAGGGTTGACTTTTACTTGATTGATAAAAGAGTGTATGTGGGGGAGTTGACGTTCCACCATGATGGAGGGTTTGTGTCTTTCATCCCTGACGAGTGGGACTATATATTTGGTAAATCAATTGTTTTAGATGATTTAATCAAACAATAGGAATGAAACAGATAGTTTTTTTTGATGCCTGTTTGACTCGAGGTGGGGCAGAGAGGCAGGCCTCTCTGCTGATGAACATGTTAATAGAAAAAGGTTACCTTGTAACTCTTACTACTTTTGAAGATAGCGAGGATTGTTATCCTCTATCGGATAAGATAGTTCGGAAAAGGTTGGCTCTTAATAAACCAAGATTGGTGAAGATGTTGTCAATCTTTCATTATCTTCTTCACGTAAAAGCGGATGTGGTATTTGCTTTTTCACAGAGGTTGAGTGTGTTAGCGATCCCACCACTATTGTTCCGTCCGAAGGTGAAATTGATTTCTGGAGAGAGAAATTGCACAGTAGTTCAAAAAATATGGGAGAAGATTTTGATAAAAACCCGTATTTACAAAAGATCTGATTTTATTGTATCTAACAGTTATGCCCAGGTCAGATATTTAAAAAATGAGATGCCGTCTATATCCAGTAAACTCAGAACGATTACCAACTATACTGATTTATCAAAATATGCCTTTCATCCGATGCCAAATAATGAGCATTTGCAGATTGGCTTATTTTGTCGTTATGAGTGGCAAAAGAACTTTCATGGGTTGGTAGAGGCTGTCCATCGACTTGAACTTACTGGCAATACTGTGAATTACCATATAGACTGGTACGGTAGAAAGTCCTTTTCGAATCCGAAGCTGCAGACTTATTTCCAAGAAGGTGTTGATCTGATAAAGAAGTATGATCTTGAAGATAGGTTCACTCTCCACGATAATACAGACAGGGTGGCAGAGCTCATACCTCAATATGATGTTTTATGCCTTCCATCATTTCATGAGGGGTTCTCGAACTCTTTATCAGAGTATATCTGTTGTGGAAGACCTGTCTTGTGTAGTGATGTTAGTGATAATAGTATTATGGTTCATGATGGTGAAAATGGCTTTATTTTTAATCCCAACAACATTGATGATATAACTAATGCTTTTATAAAATTTTTTGCTTTAAATAAAGCTCAGAGGGTGCGAATGGGAGAACGAAGCCGTGAAATTGCAGAAAAGCTTTTTGACGCAAATAGATTCATTAATGATTACATTGAAATAATAGAGGCATAATATGAATAACGTCATAACTCTGATGCTTGATTCCGTTATTTGGGAATCAGTTGGAAAAAGTAGGTGTAAAGTCTCACCAACTCCTTTTTTGGATTCGTTAAAGAAAGAGAGTATTTGTCCTAGCAAAATGTTTTCTCATGGGCCGTATACTAATGCTGCTACTAGGAGTTTGTATACTGGCAGAAACACATTAGATGATTTTGGGTATTTCTTTCAGCTAAATACATCTCCCGTCACGGACTTCCAGGTGTTCCATGATGTGGGCTACGAAACTTATGCTATTACGTATCCGTATTATATAATCGGTCCGGGAATGCAAAAGCATATTGATCATTTTTATTATACCACAGGTTTTGAGTTTAATAGTGAATGGGGCGGGATTTATAAATACTATCATGATTTGATTGGTGATAGGCGTTTGACAAGTGAGGAATATGCGCTGTTGAAATGTCGTACTGATTTGTTATTCCAGACGTGGCTAATCTTCTACGAAGACTTATTGTCCAAAGATGAAGCCTCTGCGATGATAAGGCAACAATTAGTTGGTGTTGACTTGGCAAAAGATTTGTGTTTGCTTCAGAAAGAGTATGAACAGTTTAGAAATAGTAAAGAAAATTATATTGATGATTTGATAGAGAGGGGTCTGGATCATGTCTTGCCGTCAATTAATCATATATTGATTGACAAGAGTATCAGTCGTGAATATTTGAATGGTATACATCGTGCTCATAAAGGTTTTTTTTCAAAACTTGTTAAGAACAATATAAAAGCGAATATCTGCAAAAATGCACCGACGGCGAAGCGCTTCTATCTGGCATTCGAGAGATATTTTAAATATAGTGATAAAGAAGCATTTCTGTTCTTAAGTAATTATTTAGGGAGTTTGACTTCTTTTCAATTAATGAAAAAGAGGTGGGGTACAGAGAAATGGCAGAACATGCCATCTGCAAGAACACAGCTCCAGTTCATTGCAGACGATATATTGAAAAATAGGGAATCTGATAAACCTTTCTACATCTCAATGCAGATAGAAGAGGCTCATAACAATATTGCGTTCTTTTCATATGACTGTCAAGATGATAACCAGATTGAGGAAGAAATTAGAGTTTTGAAGATGTATCTGGACGAATTGGGTGCGGGCTTTAGAGGTAATATTGTATACTATTTGGCGTTACGGTATATTGATTACGCTATTGAGGAATTCTGCAACAGATTGAAGTCATTAGGCTTGTGGGATAATACAACGTTGTTAATAACGGCAGACCATGGATCTTCATACACTTTTTATCCATTACATAGCAGAAGAGTGAATTGCTTTGATGAAGAGAGTTATCATATATACTCAATTATCAGACATCCAGGTCTCAAGGGTCGAGTTATTGACACTTATCAGAATTCTCGGGATATTTTACCGACCTTATTAGATGTTGTTGGAATAAAGCCGAGTCCTTATTTCAAAGGACATTCAATGTTGGATGAAACAAGGCCGAGTTTACCATACACATTGGGAGAATATATGGGGCCGGGGTGTCCAGATATGCATGCATCTAAACCGATGTGGCTGAGAGCTCAAGATGAGAATTACCTCATTGGATATAAAGTAAGCGTTAATCAAGTTTTTGAGGACGGTGAACTGGCTGTCGTCTTTGATTTAAAGAAAGATCCTAAAGCCTTGTATAATATCAATTTTGCATTTGATCGAAAAAAGGTTGATTATTTGTTGGCTCCGATGAAAGCACGATTCCTCGAGATAAAAAAAGATACAGAAATCTTTATGAACAAAATACGAAGATGGGATGGCAATTATGATGACTTAGTAAACAATTGATTTTGCGAGTTAAAAATGTGTTTTTGTCCAGAGAATAATAATTCAATTAAATATATAATAATCTAAATCTATGGAATATAAGGAATTACATTTTCCCGAGCACTCTCAATTCTTAGTGACAGGCGGTGCAGGTTTTATAGGTTCCAACCTCTGTGAGGCGATTTTAAAGATGGGTTACAAGGTGCGTTGTCTTGATGACTTGAGTACAGGCAAACAGGCTAATGTCGATTTGTTCCTCGATAGCCCAAATTATGAGTTTATAAAAGGGGACATCAAAGACCTTGACACCTGTATGAAGGCTTGTGAGGGTGTGGACTATGTGCTGAATGAGGCGGCCTGGGGCAGTGTGCCTCGCTCGATAGAGATGCCACTATTCTACTGTGCCAACAACATCCTGGGAACGCTGAATATGATGGAGGCGGCTCGTCAGAACAAAGTGAAGACTTTTGTCTATGCGTCTTCCAGTTCTGTTTATGGTGACGAGGTTCATCTTCCTAAGAAGGAAGGGATTGAGGGCAACCTCTTAAGCCCTTATGCCCTTAGTAAACGTGCCGATGAGGAATGGGCGAAGCAGTACACTAAGCACTACGGACTCAAGACTATAGGTCTCCGCTACTTCAACGTATTCGGCCGCCGCCAAGATCCTCATGGGGCATACGCCGCTGTGATTCCCAAGTTCATCAAGCAGTTGTTGAACGACGAGCAGCCTACCATCAATGGAGATGGCAAGCAGAGTCGTGACTTCACTTACATTGAGAATGTTATTGAGGCTAACCTGAAGGCTTGCTTAGCTCCCGATGAAGCCAGTGGTGAGGCGTTCAATGTGGCTTACGGTGGGCGTGAGTATCTGATAAATATCTATTACGACTTGACCAAGGCACTGGGAAAGAACATAGAGCCTCATTTCGGCCCCGATCGTGTCGGCGACATTAGGCATAGCAATGCCGACATCAGTAAGGCAAAACGCCTGCTGGGTTATGACCCGCAGTATAACTTTGCCCGTGGGCTGAATGAGGCAATAGAGTGGTATAGGGCTAATTTGTAATCAAATAAATAGTTAATAATACAATGAAAGAGACAAAGATTTGTGTAATCGGACTCGGTTACGTTGGGCTACCGCTGGCACGCCTGTTTTCTACTAAGTACAAAACCATAGGTTTTGACATGAATCAGAAGCGTTGCGACGCACTGATGGCTGGCCACGATGCTACGCTGGAAGTGGCAGATGACATCCTTCAGAAGGCTATCAAGAGTCACGGATTCATCTGTACTAGCGACATTGAGAAGATTAAGGACTGCAATTTCTATGTGGTCGCCGTTCCCACCCCTGTAGATGCGGACAACAATCCTGACCTCACCCCGCTCGTTGGTGCCAGCACCACTGTGGGTAAAGTCATTAGCAAAGGCGATGTAGTGGTGTATGAGAGTACTGTATATCCTGGCGTGACTGAAGATGAGTGTATCCCTGTTGTGGAGAAGGTGAGTGGCTTGAAAATGAATGTGGACTTTTTTGGTGGCTATAGCCCCGAGCGCATCAATCCGGGCGATAAGCAGCACACGGTTGAACATATCAAGAAAGTGACTTCCGGCTCTACCCCTGAAATTGGTAAGTACATCAATGAAGTCTATAGCAACGTCATCACCGCAGGTACGCATCTTGCTCCGACCATCAAGGTGGCCGAAGCCGCCAAGGTCATTGAGAACAGCCAGCGTGATATCAACATCGCATTTGTGAACGAACTCTCTAAGATATTCAATAAGATGGGAATAGACACACTAGATGTACTGGAAGCTGCCGGTACCAAATGGAATTTCTTACCATTCCGTCCTGGTCTTGTTGGTGGCCACTGCATCGGTGTTGATCCGTATTATTTGGCTCAATGTGCCCAGCGTCATGGTTACAATCCCGAGATTGTCCTTGCCGGTCGTCGCATGAACGATGGTATGGGCGAGTATGTCGCAACCGAGACCATTAAACTGATGCTGAAGAAAGGCATTCAGGTGCTTGACTCCAATATTATCATCCTAGGTTTTACCTTCAAGGAGAACTGCCCCGATGTGCGCAACACTAAAGTTATTGATATTTACAAGGCACTCAAGGAGTACAGCATCAACATCACTGTATATGACCCTTGGGCTAATCCTGCTATAGTAGAACACGAGTATGGTATCAAGGTGGTAAACGAATTGCCAACGGAAAAGTTTGATGCGGCTATCGCAGCAGTCGCTCACAAGAAGTTTGATGGACTTGATGTCCCTAAGCTTCTGAGGGAGAATCACGTCATTTTTGATGTTAAGTGTACGCTTGATAGAAGCATTGTTGATGGTAGACTTTAGTGATTATAATGAGTTAACCTTATGATTAATTTCACGGTAGGCCCGGTACAGTCTAGTGACGCTGTGCGGGCGATAGGAGCCGAGCAAGTACCATATTTCCGTACTGCAGAGTTCTCTGAACTTATGTTAGAGAATGAAAGACTTGTAAAGAAGTTTGCTCATAGTACAGATGATAGTCACGTGGTTTTTTTGACTTGTTCTGGTTCTGGTGGCATGGAAACGGCTATCATGAACTGTCTAACAAAAGAGGACAAAGTACTTGTTATTAATGGAGGTTCGTTTGGTGAGCGCTTTGTGGAACTTTTGAGACTCCACGAGATTCCTTTCACTGAAATCAAGTTAGAAAAAGGAAAGGCTTTAAAACTTGAACAGCTATCACCGTATGAAGGAAAAGGGTATACTGCGTTTCTTTTACAAAAACATGAAACTTCAACAGGTGTTCATTATGATATCAAAATGGTGAGCGACTTTTGCAAACGCAATGGCTGCTTCTTGATTGTAGATACCATCAGCACGTTCCTGACAGACTCCTTTGATATGGCTGCATTAGATGTGGGTGTGATGATTACAGGAAGTCAGAAAGCGTTAGCCTGCCCTCCTGGAATCGCCGTGATGGTTCTTGCGCCATCTGCCTTGGAACGCATATGGAAAACGAAGTGTAGCTGTCAGTATTTTGATTTAAAGCTAGCCCTAAAAAACCAAGAGCGAGGACAAACACCCTGGACTCCAGCAGTTGGGGTTCTTCGACAAATTAATGTGCGATTAAAAGAGATTGATGAGTCGGGTGGAGATAAGGCCGAAGTTGAAAGAACAGCTCGACTTGCTCAATACTTTCGCAATAAACTAAAAGAATATAATCTACCTTTTGAGATTTTCAGTGAATCATTGAGCAATGCTGTTACACCGTTGCATCCCACAACTCAATCTGCTTTTGAAATCTTTTTAAAAATCAAGGATGAGTATGGAATGTGGGTATGTCCTAATGGAGGTGATATGAAGAATACTGTTTTCCGGGTAGGGCATATTGGGTACCTCACTGAAAAAGACTATGATCAATTGATAGCAGCTTTTGTCGATTTAAGAGATAAGCATTTTATATAATCATATGACAATAGATAGAGACAAAACAACATTATGGCGTGGAATTGCTATCTTGGGAATAGTTGTCCATAACATATTAGTTGGCAATTTCGGATTCGTTGGCTGCAACGAGATGACTTTTAAAATAGCCAAGACAGAAGCATTTTGGGGAAGTTTAACTCGTCCATCCATTATGCTATTGGGAGATTTGTTTGCTTTTTGGGGGTGGATTGGAGTTCCTGTTTTCGTATTTATTTCTGGCTTTGGATTAGAAACAAAATACGGGAAAGGGTCTCTAAACTCATCAAGTTTTTTGGCAAGCAATTATCGGAAACTAATTACCTTATTACTACCAGCGGTGTTGTTATACTCTTTATTATTTTTGTTTTCGCGCGATTGGTTATCTTTGCTGAGCAGTGTTTTATCCCTGAGTCTTTTAGGGAATGTATGGTACATGGTACTTCCCCTAAATCCCTCAATATATTGGTACTTTGGGCTAACGTGGGAATTGTATCTGTTTTATTTCATTTTCAGATTAATACATAAAAGCCATACGTCAATGAATATTTGCATGCTGATTTGGTCATTGGTTGGGTTCTTGTTGATGGCGATTGCTTATTGGGCATTTAAAGAATCTTCACAATCATTAGAGTGGTTGCGTAGGAATTTCATTGGATGGGTTCCGATTTTTTGTCTTGGAATATGGGTCGCTAACACTAAAAGAAATCTAAGGCTGCCAAGTAATTGGCTTTTGCTAGTATTAATGGCTTTAGTCCTTTTTGTCATCATTTGCATTGCAAGTTTTAATTTCTATTCTTGGCTTTTTGTCCCTCTAATAGCTTTGCTCCTTTTATTAGTTTTAGGAGAGATTTCTTGCCTCATGAACCTTACAAAAAAACTTTTTGTCTGGATTGGAGGACTCTCGTCATACTTGTTCGTTGTTCACCCAATGGCAAGAGGAATTGCTCATAAAGTATTTGGTAATCATATTGTTTTAATGCTCTTTTCATATTTGCTACTTACTTTTGCTATGGCAATATGCTTTAAGTATGCGAAAGAAAAGATTTCACAAAGGATTTAATCATGAAAAAGGTTATTACTTATGGTACATACGATTTGTTTCATCGAGGGCATTACAATCTTTTGAAAAGAGCAAAGGCTCTGGGAGATTACTTGATAGTAGGTGTCACCACAGACAATTTTGATCTGGAACGGGGGAAGATGAACACTTGCAACAATGTGATGGAACGCATTGAGGCAGTGAGGGCCACAGGGCTTGCTGACCAAATAGTTATAGAGGAATATAGAGGCCAGAAGATTGATGATATTCAAAAGTATGGTGTTGATATCTTTGCTATTGGCTCTGACTGGGAAGGGTACTTCGACTATCTCAAGGAGTTCTGTGAAGTTGTTTATCTTCCTCGTACACAAGGAATATCTTCCACACAACTTCGTCAAGAACGACAAACTGTCCAATTGGGTTTAATTGGTACGGGAAGTATCGCTAATCGTTTTGTTTCGGAGGCGGACAATGTGAATAGTGTGCAGATAACAGTTGCTTACAATCCTAATAGTGTCGAGAACCGTTTTTTTTGTGAGGAGCACGGCATCGTTTTGGCGGCTCAGAGCCTTGATGAATTATATAAAGAGTGCAATGCGGTTTATATTGCTTCTCCCCATTATACTCATTATGAATATGTCAAGTCGGCATTATTGACAGGTAAGCACGTGTTGTGTGAGACCCCTTTCGTCTTTTCAAAGTCACAGGCGGAAGAGTTATACCAAATAGCTGAGGACATGAATGTAGTGTTGATGGTGGCTCTAAAAACTGCTTTTACTCCAGCTTTTGGTCATCTGTTTTCCTTGCTAAAATCTCGTGTGATTGGTGATATTGTAGAAGTGAACGCTTCAGTGACAACGTTGACGGATGAAAGCTCTGAAAAGTTGGACAGTAAACTGTTCGGTGGTAGTATGAGCGAGAATGCATGTTTCCCACTTCTTGCAATTTTCAAGTTTCTTGGAATGGATTTTCGCAATGTAAACTTCTACAGCAAAATGAAAAACGATGTGGATATGTACACTAAGGCGGTGTTCCGCTATGATCATGCTGTAGCTTCTTTCCAGGTCGGCCTTGGTGTGAAGACCGAAGGCTCTATGACTATAGCAGGAACAAAAGGATATGTTTATGTACCGGCACCTTGGTGGAAGACTGATTATTTTGAAGTAAGATACGAAGACCAAAACCAAAACAAGAAGTACTTTTATCCGTTTGTAGGCGAAGGCCTACGCTATGAGATAAAAGATTTTGTTGCTTCGGTTCTGTCAAATGGCTCACGTTTTAGCAAGATATCAAAGAATGAAAACATTAAGATGGCTGAGGTTCAAGAGCAGTATCTCAAAGGCGTTAATCTATTCCAGCTATAAGTTACGAAAGAAAAAGTCTTTACCAAAATGAGAATAGCAGTAAATACGATTTCCACAAAAAAAGTCTCTGGAGGTGGATATCAAATTGCGTGCAATTTTCTTATGGAGACCCTTAAGCATCGAAATAATGTGGAGTGGTATTATATCACTTCTGCAGATGTTGATGAAGCAGTAGGAGGTGCATTCGAGAATTTGAAAGGGACGCAATACTTTGTATTTCCCACACAGCCAGATTTTAAGAATAGTTATGGTCGAGTGAAAAAAGAGTTGGCTGTATGGGAGGTGGATAATAAGCCGGATGTTATATATACAATTTCATCGCCTTGCTATTTTTCTTTTCAAACACTAGAGGTAATGCGGTTTGCAAATGCGTGGGTGACTAACCCCAATAAATATGCATGGGGTACACTGTCATTCAAGGCATGGCTGAGAATGAAACTATATAGGATGAACCAACTTCGAATGTTGCGAAAAGCGAAGTATGTAATAACACAAAGTGCCACTGTTGGTAAGGGACTGGTAAGACTTCTGAACTTGCCGGAGGAACACATTAAAGTTGTGCCTAATGTGTTACCCAAAGTATTTCTCTCAATTGATGTGGAAAAGAATTTAAATAAGGGATTTGTTGATATCGCTTGTGTCGCCGCCCCGTTTCCTCATAAAAACCTAAGCATTATTCCTAGAGTGCTGAAAATTTTGACAGACAACTACGGAATCTCAAATGTCAACATCCATATAACAATTCCCGAAGATGATCCTACATTGAAAGGCATTTTGAATGAGAGTAAGGAGTATGGGGTGGAAGACCATATCGTCAATCACGGGAGATGTCCACAGAAGATGCTGAGTAATATTTATAACCAATGTACAATTTGTTTCCTTCCCTCTTTGTTGGAGACATTTTCGGCAACGTCTCTTGAGGCAATGTATTTTGGTTTAAATATAGTCGCTGCGGATTTTGAATTCAACCGTGAAGTAATTGGTGATGCTGGTCTATATTATAATCCAAAGGATGCAGAGGATGCAGCTAATAAGATGGCATCTTTAATTTTAGATCCAACACTTTGTACCGTTTTACAAGAGAAGACACAACAAAGGCTTCCTGTATATAGCGACTATGATAAGCACTTTAACAGTATTCTGGATTTTTTGGTAAGAGTTGGTAAAGGAGAGGTATAATTCTATAGCGCGTTATAGTTGATACGCTTTGCATTGGCGTATTTTTGGAGAGCAGAATACCTTTTCGACGAGAACATGTGCTTCGAGAAGTTCATGGGTTCATAAGAGGGGTTGTCGAATATTAAGAATAGGATAACCACTTGATGGATTCGGCGAATTTTAACGGGGGTTAGAATGATGAGAGATAGTTTAATATTACAGCGTATAAGAAAATATAGGTATGGTTGGTATTTTACCTATCTGTCCAGATTATGAATACATTCATATTAAACGTTGTAAAATTAAACTGAGAAGATACGATTGGGGGTAAATAAGGGTAACTATAAAAAATGAAGATACTTTTCGTATGTCAATACTTTTACCCTGAGGTATTCAGGGGTAATGATATCGCGTTCCACTGGGCTGAAGAGGGGCATTGTGTACATGTGGTATGCGGTGTTCCGAATTATCCTGATGGTGTGTTTTATCGAGGTTATGGGTGGTTCAAACGGAGGCATGAGGTTATTAACGGGGTAAAAGTTACCCGTCTGCCAATCATACCCCGTGGAAATAGTAAGATCATGCTTATACTGAACTACTTCAGTTATTTATCAGTGGCTTGGGTGTGGATGTTGTTTCATGCGATGGCGCATAAGTATGATTGTGTGTTTGTTCAGCAGTTGTCTCCAGTGATGATGTCGGCACCAGGAGTGTTATATAAAAAGCTCCGAAAAGTTCCTCTTTACACTTGGGTACTTGATTTGTGGCCGGATAGCCTAACGGCAGCGGGAGGTATCAACAATGAATATGTGCTGGGACTCTTCAAACACTATGTAAAGAGTGAGTATAGATATTCTGATATGATTCTCATTAGTTCGCGCAGTTTTGAGAAGAGTGTGTTGAAATTCGGTGATTATCAAGATAAACTGGTTTATTTCCCACAATGGAGCGATGGCACTGATAGTGGTGAGATGAGTATTGAAAGTTTAACATCAGTTAGAGAAATTGAGCGTTCTGGTGTGTTGAAGAGTGGATTCAAGCTGATGTTTGCTGGAGCGGTTGGTGAGGCGCATGGATTTGAGTGTACTATGCAAGCAGCACTGTTGACAAAGAGGCATAAAGACATCAAATGGGTGATTGTTGGTGATGGTCGCAGGCTGGATTGGGTGCGTGAGTTCGTTAAAGAGCATGGATTGGAGGATACGGTGTTGACATTGGGGCGTTTCCCGTCGGAAACGATGCCATGGTTTTTCAAGCAGGCAGATGTGATGCTGGTGACACTGAGCAACGCTCCGCTGTTTGCATTGTATGCCCCAGCGAAGATATCCTCATACATGGCTGCAGGGAAACCCATATTAGCGGTACTGAATGGAGAAGGGGCTGAGGTGGTCAAGGATGCGGATTGCGGATGGACGCTACCCGCTGATGATGCAGAGGGATTTGCAAAGTTGGCTATCGAACTGTCACAGAAAAATATATTAGAATTAGCAGAGAAAGGTGAAAATGCTCTGAAATATTATAATGAACACTTTGTAAAAGAGAAGTGCTTGAATAAGTTGGACAATATGATGAAATTATAAAATGCCTCAGTTATTAATTATTACAGTATTGCTGCTCATTATTGAGTTACTCTATTTTAGAATTGCAGAACGGTTCCACATCATTGACAAGCCTAACAATAGAAGCTCCCATACGAAAAATGTTCTGCGTGGAGGTGGCATCATTTTCTTGTTCGGTGTCTGGCTATGGGCGGTGTTTTTTGGTATACAATACATATGGTTTATAGTTGGGCTGACGATGATAGCCATTGTGAGTTTCATTGACGATGTACGTTCGATGCCCAATTGGGTAAGGCTTGTCGTACAGTTTGCGGCCATGTTCTTGATGTTCCATGAGTTGGGTATTTTACAGTGGAATTTGTGGTGGGTGGTACTCATTGCTTGGATCGTCTGTGTGGGCATAACCAACGCATACAACTTTATGGACGGCATCAATGGCATTACTGGAGCGTATTCTTTGGCGGTGTTATTACCATTGATATATATCAATAGTAAGACACCTTTTATAGACATGTCTTTCCTTTTGGTAACGGGATTGGCCGTATTGGTCTTCTGTTTCTTCAATTTCAGGAAAAGGGCTAGGTGCTTTGCGGGTGATGTAGGTGCTATAGGTATGGCTTTTATCTTGATTTTCTCAGTAGGAAAGTTGATGGTGATGAGTAATGACATTTCGTATATCGTATTTTTTACTATATATGGAGTGGATACTGTACTCACAATATGCCACCGTATTCTATTGCATGAGCATTTAGGTGAGGCGCATCGCAAGCATGCATACCAAATTATGGCTAATGAATTGAAAATGCCTCATACAAAGGTATCAGCTATTTATATGTTGCTTCAATTGATGATTTCCTTTGGGATGCTGTTGCTGCCTATACCGCATTGGCTTTATATGATTATCGTATTTGTCATTTTCGGGAGTGCATATCTATTTTTTATGCAGAAATATTATCACCTGCATGAGGAATATCTTAGATCAAAGAAGGCATGATAATAGATACAGAATTATTAGATAATCTTACCGAACAAGCTAAACGCTCGGATAGATTAAGGATGAATTATGATTTAAGAAACAGTGACTCTGATCAAT
>Ga0247611_10007474_pt1 | contig 13723 bp, 19 predicted proteins | sample 177DNAGHGhighgp2_FD_192422 | JGI IMG/M metagenome (GOLD analysis project Ga0247611, IMG submission 192422) | Sheep rumen microbial communities from Palmerston North, Manawatu-Wanganui, New Zealand - 1770 DNA GHGhigh gp2 | ecosystem: Host-associated > Mammals > Digestive system > Stomach > Rumen...
CGGGATACTGCATCCAGGCGTTGGCCACCAGGATCCACCAGGCAGAGATGGTGGCACCAAGGCCTGTGAGCCATGTGGCGGCAAGGTGGAAGCCGCGGCTCACCTTGTTCCAACCGAAGAACATCACGGCTACGAAGGTCGACTCCATGAAGAAGGCCAGAATGCCTTCGACGGCCAGCGGCGCACCGAAGATGTCGCCCACGAACCAGGAATAGTTCGACCAGTTGGTGCCGAACTCGAACTCAAGGATGATGCCTGTGGCCACGCCCATAGCGAAGTTCACGCCGAAGAGCTTCTGCCAGAACTTGGCCGTCAGCTTCCAGAACTCATCCCCTTTCTTGTAGTAGATGGTCTCGCAAATGCCCATAATCACGGCCAGGCCGAGCGTCAGGGGCACGAAGAGCCAGTGATAGATTGCCGTGAGAGCGAACTGCGCCCTCGACCAGTCAATGGTACCGGCATCAATGTTTAATAGAATGTTGTGCATAATAGGTATTGTTGTTTTAGGGTTTTGCTGGAACGATTAGATGTCACTGGGGCGGGGAAGCTTCAGCCGGGATGCGGCTGGCCACTTCCGAGGCGACGAAGTCTGCCTCATTGCCTTCTTCGGCATGCTGCCCGATGAAGTTGGGGAAGAAGAACACCTTCAATATGGCGAAGATGACGATGAGTTTCACAATGATGACAGCCCAGAGCGTGCGCCCCAGGGTCATGTGGCGGAACCCGTCGTAGTACAGGTCGAAGGCACGATAGAGGAAACCGTCCTTGCGCATAGGCTGATCAATGTGAGGTTAGTGAGGGCAAAGATACGGAAAAAAACTGTTCGCACCAAATTTTTTGTCAAGGAAGTTACGTGTCTGGTTGAAAAAGACGTTGAAAAAGATGTTTGCTCCTGTGGAAAAGGTGCAGCATAGAAAAACTGCCAGCGGAGTCGTTGGCAGTTCTTCTCAGGGGTAAAACTTGTGGTTTGTGTCTTGCTTACTTCTCTTCGGCTGCTGCATTGCTGTCGTCGGTAGCGGCATCCTCGGCGTTTTCCGTTTCATTCTTGAAATCGGTGATGCCGTTCTCAATGAGAATGTTATACCACTGGATAAGTTTTTTGATGTCGCTGTTGTGAACGCGGTCGCGGTCGAACTCGGGCAGCACCTTGGCAAAGTACTCGCGCAGCTCGTCGCCGCTGGCTTTCTTGACGTCGATGCTTGCCTTCTTGCCTTCCTCAAGAGCCTTCAGGTTCTCAAGTACGTCCGTGAGGGGCACGTCCTCAGCGTCGGTATACATGGCAATGTCGTTGAGCGATGTGATGCGGTCAGTGCCAAAGGCGGGCTGGCGGCGGTGCGTGCTATCCAGAGCCTCGACGATGAGGTTGTTCTTTCCGCGTGATACGAGTTTGTAGAGTCCGGGCTTGCCGGAGATAGCTAAAATTGTCTGTTGCATTTTCTTTCTTTTTATTTATTCTTGGAGTTGTTTTGAGTTTTCTTAGGTGATAGGGGAGGGATAGAGCTGCGTGAGTAGGCTGTCAAGCTGACTGTGGAGGTCCTGTAGTCCGTCGTTCACGATTTCGTAGTGGGCTCTTCGCCGCACTTCTTCCTGTGGCCATTGCTTGGCCATCCACTCGCGTGCTTTCTCGGCAGTAATGCCGTCGCGCTGCATCACCCTTCGGATACGCACGTCTTCCGGTGCAGTGACCACGACTACGCGGTCTACGAGCTGGCTGGCTCCCGATTCGAATAGGATGGCACTCTCCATCCAGTTGATGCCGCTTGTGGCGAAGTCGGCAAACACAGCCGGGTGGACGATGGCGTCGATGGATTTCGCGTTCTGTTCGGAGGCCAGCAGGAATCTTGCCACCAGTGCTTTGTTGAGCGTGCCGTCGGGAAGGTAGGTGTCAGGACCGATGAGGTCACAGATCTGCTGTTGCAGGGCGGGCGAAGTGCGCATGAGCCGCTTGGCTGCAGCATCGCAGTCGTAGACGGTGATGCCGCGAGCATGGAGCAGTTTGCAGACATAGCTCTTGCCGCTGCCTATTCCTCCGGTAATGCCGATCTTCAGTTCTCTGTTCACGATTATTCTTCAATGAGATATTCCACCTGTGTGGTATCAAGATGCACGCGGGTAATGCCTTCGGGCATGCTGCGCAGATGGATGTTGCACTTGGGCGACGGGTTGTCGCGTACCTCGTTGTAGTCGGCAACCACCTCGAAGTCGTTGTTGGTCAGATGCCGGTACTGGCTCATGCCGGCCACAAACCTCACGCTAACCTTGGCAGGGAACGTGCGGAGCACCTTACCCTCTGGCATGTTGATGCCGATGATGGGAATGTCGTTGACAACCATTTCCGAGAGGATGTCGGTGCAGAAGAGGATGTCGACGGCTTCGGGAATCATTTTCACGCCGGCAATCCTGCGCAGTGGGGCATGAACGTAGAGCGTGTCGCGCACATCGGAATAGTCGAGCTTCTGGGTGTAGACCGTGTTGATGCTGTCGAGCTTTTCGCGTGAGGCGAAGATGGTGATGCTGTCCGGCTGGTAGATGACCTTGGCAAGGTAGTAGAGCTCGCTGGGCAGCACCTGGCCGCTGTATTGCACGGGCACGCATTTCTTCTCACCATTATTATAATAGAAGAGCATGCGGTCGGGCTTCACGCTGACAATCTTTGATGAAGCCATGAGCTGCTGTGTGGCCAACCGTTTCAGTTCCGCTTGCGGCACATAGCCCATGCCGCCAGTTTTGGCGTAGTTCTTGAAGTCGATTTTCACGGGCTGCAGGCTCTTCCCGAAGATGTAGGCTGCCAGAATGATGCCTTTGTCGCTCACTGTGACGCGCATGGTATCGGTTTCGCCCGATGTAAGTACCGTGTTCTTGGGCACGTTTGTGTACAGCACGGGTATCTTTACTTCCTGCTCATAGGTCTCATTGAGCGTCATCAGCAGCCAGAACACGCCGGCAAGGGCAAAGAAAAATAAAAAAATCAGAAATTCCCTGTTCGTTTTACTGAACAGGAAATTACTGATCATCTTGATAGTCCTTTGTATATTCACTCTGACAATTGCATCTTGGCCTCAGGCCGGTGCTACTTCTGCAGCGGAGTACTGGTCATATCCTTGAACACCGAACCCTTGTCGACGGTGATGACCACGTCGCGGGCAATCTTCACCTCTACGGTGTTCTTGGTCAGGTCGATGCTCTTCACGGTGCCGTAGATGCCGCCGCCGGTGACAACCGGCGTGCCTTCGGCCAGTGAGTTTTGGAATTTCTGGATTTCTTTCTGTCGTTTCTGTTGTGGGCGGATCATGAAGAAATACATGATGGCGAAGAGTGCCACCAGCATAAGCATCATGCTCATGCCGCCTCCTTGTGCAGCCTGTGCTGCGAGGATGATGTTTGTCATATTGTTCTTGGTTGTTTGGATGAATTTCGATTAGTTGGATTCGCCAGTCGCAGGTGCAGCCTTGGGCGGCTCGATGGGCTTCAGCATCCTGTTGGTGCTGATCAGATGGCGTGCAATGGCATCGAGCATGCCGTTGATGTAGCCGCTGCTGCGGGGGGTGGAATAGTATTTGGCCAGTTCCACAAACTCGTTGATAGTCACTGAAATGGGTATACTGGGGAAGGTGAGCATCTCGGCGATGGCAATCTGCATGATGATCACGTCCATGTATGCCAGACGCGAGAAGTCCCAGTTGCGCGAAGCCTCGCTCATGTAGCGCTGATACTCGTCGGCATTGAGAATGGTGGCGCGGAACAGCTTGCGGGCATAGTCCTTTTCCTCTTCCGAGTCGTATTCTGGCAGCAGCTCCTGCTTGGCTCCGTTCTTGTCGTCGAAGCGCTTAATGGTCTTCAGCACGAACGTGTCGACCACGTCCTTGTCATCATTCCAGTACAGGCTTTGCTCTTCAAGCAGCGCTTCCAGGTCTTCGTTCTCCTGAATCAGCGTGCGGTAAAGACGCCGCCAAAGCTCGCGGTCGTTGGCATAGTTGTCTTCGCTGCTTGCCATGTAGTCTTTATATATCTGGCTCTGCTCAATCTGTTCAAACAACTTTCCAACGAACTCGGGCTCGTCGTTCCAGGAGCGTTTTTGCGTTTCCATGAATTCCGCCAACTGCCGGTTGCTCTCCAACTGGATGGCAAAGCGGTTGAGGGCAAACTTCTGGCTGGGCTCGGGTAGTCCCTCTCTGTGGGCCTTGTTCTGGGCAATCTCCAAGCGGCGCCTTGCCTCCTTGGTGACGGCAACCATCAATGCCAACAGATAATTGTAGAGGTCGTAGGCTTTCGACAGGCTGAAGAACAGTTCCTTCTCGGCCGTGTCAATGTTCTTGTTGCCGTTCTGATAGTACGCGTAGGTTAACTGGACTATTTTTATTCTTATGATTTCTCTGTTAATCATTCATCAATTATGTTTGTTTCTACTTGTAATCGCTTGCAAAATTAGCTATTTTTCCGCTATTAGACAAGAAAAAAGCACTCTTTTTTTAAATAATTGTGCATTGTGCTTTGTGAATAACAAAAAAATTCGTACCTTTGCACCGCTTTTTCGGAAAGCACAACGAGAAAACTATCGTGTGATGGCGAATTAAGCACAAGAGTATTATTAATTATTTAATCACTTAATTTAGAGTAACACATTAAATTATGAAAGAAATTGCAATTAACGGTCAGAAGCGTGAGACAACTGGCAAGAAGGCATCGAAGCTGATGCGCAAAGAGGGTCTGGTGCCCTGCAACCTGTATGGTGAGAAGAAGGGTGAGAAAGGCTTGCCCGAGGCTGTTGCTTTCTCTGCTTCGTTTGCTGAGCTGCGCAAGGCTGTCTACACTCCCCACGTGTATGTGGTGAACCTGAACATCGACGGTGTGGAGCACAAGGCCATCATGAAGGAACTGCAGTTCCATCCCACTACCGACGCTCTGCTGCACGTTGACTTCTTTGAGATTACTGAGGACAAGGCTATCACCGTGGGTATCCCCGTGAAGCTCAATGGTCTGGCTCAGGGTGTGCGCGAGGGTGGTAAGCTGAACCTCTCTATCCGCAAGATCGACGTGACCGCTCCCTATAAGAACATTCCCGAGATTCTGGAAATCGATGTGACCAACCTGGGTCTGGGCAAGGCCATCAAGGTGGGCGAGCTGAGCTTTGAGGGTCTTGAACTGGCTACTCCCGCACAGGTGGTGGTTTGCTCGGTGAAGGAGACTCGTGCTTCGAAGGCTGCCGCTGCTGCTGCTGAGTAAGTGTAATTTTACAGAATGGATAAATACTTAATTGTAGGTCTGGGCAATCCGGGCGCAGAATACGAACGGACCCGCCACAATACAGGATGGATGGTGTTGGATGCTTTTGCGAAAGCATCCAATGCTGTTTTTGAAGACCGCCGCTATGGCTTCGTGGCCGAGACCTCGCTCAAGGGCCGGAAGGTGTTCCTGCTGAAGCCTACGACCTATATGAACCTTAGCGGCAATGCTGTGCGCTATTGGTTAGGCAAGGAGAACATTGACCAGCAACGCCTGCTCGTCATTAGCGACGATGTGGCTCTGCCCTTGGGAGCTTTCCGCCTGAAAGGCTCCGGCAGCAACGGCGGTCACAACGGGCTGGGCCATATCCAGCAGCTCATTGGGCAACAGTATGCACGGCTGCGCATGGGCATCGGCAACGACTATCCGCAGGGCGGACAGATTGATTGGGTGCTGGGGCGCTATTCCGAAGCCGAGCTTGAAGAGCTGCAGCCCAGCATCGACACGGCTGTGGAGTTGGTGAAGAGCTTTGTGCTTGCAGGCATTGACTTCACGATGAACCAGTATAACAGATTAGGTAAGAAATGAATGAGGCTCGAATAGACAAGTGGCTCTGGTCGGCCCGCATCTTTAAGACTCGTACCATTGCCGCCGATGCTTGCAAGAACGGACGCGTAGCCGTAAACGGAACCAACGTGAAGCCCTCGCGCATGGTCAAGGTGGGCGACGTCGTGGCGGTGCGAAAGTCGCCCGTGACCTATTCCTTCAAGATACTGAAGACCATCGAGCAGCGTGTGGGAGCCAAGTTGCTGCCCGAGATTTATGAGAACGTGACGACGCCCGACCAGTATGAACTGCTTGAAATGACTCGCATCAGCGGTTTTGTGGACCGTGCGCGTGGAACAGGACGCCCAACGAAGAAGGACCGCAGGCAGATGGATGCCTTTGTGGCTCCCGCCATGGAGAATTTCAGCGGCTTCGATTTCGATAGCTGGGACGACGACGAGGATTAGAAACATACTCAGAAAAACGATAAGATAAAAATGAAGAAAAGACTGATGAATGTGTTGCTGCCGCTGCTGACCGCAGGTTTGCTGACTACGTCGTGCGGTGACAATGAGACTTACAATGCCGGATTCCAATTGCTTTATCCGCAGACCTATTCAGGCATCTATGCTAATACAGCCTCTGATTCTGTCATCGTCTATTGCTTAGGCGATTGGAATGTCAAGAGCGATCTTCCCGCCACTTCCTGGTGCAGCCTCGATCTCATGTCGGGTAAAGGCAATGCTATCTATTCCTTCAATGCCCGTTTCGACCAGAATGAGACAGGAATGCCTCGGGTGGCCCAGTTCACCATCTACGACAAGGACCATCCCACCGAAGCCTATAGCTCGTGGCGCTATTTGCAGTATGCCACGCGAGGCGACGGTTCGCTGGGCAGTGCTGCCCTGGTGAAGACCATCAAGTCGAGCGATGGCTATGAGGCCAGTATCGCCTACGACGCGAATGCACGCCCCGTGCAGTTCTCGCTGAAGGACCCCGAAGGCCGTGTGGGCAGGCGATACTCCATCACCTACGATGAGATTACTTCCCAGTTGAGGGTTCAGACCCCTGCGACAACCTTGGAAGGCGAGATGGACAAAGGCTATCAGGCAGAACGCCTCTACAGCCAGCAGGACACGATGGGCTATTATTCGCAGTACTATGCAAACGGCATGCCGATGAGCATGAACTATGCTTTCAGCTTCAAGCATGTGCAGTCCGATCTTGGCACACAGGCCTTTTCTTTTCTGCTCAACGGCCAGAGCCTACAGCCCGACAGCCTGCATCATGCTGACAGCCTGCGCTACTACAGAAAGTGGAACTCCGACAGCGACCGCCTTGTTGAGAAGCTGCAACTGAAATACTCTGCCAAGGACAACCGCTGCCAGTCGGTCGATGTCAACCAACTGCTTCTGGGCTTTGGCGAATGCGATCCGATGCTGCTGCTCTCCATGTTCCGTTACACGCGCAGTACAAGCATTCTCTCTGAGGCTGTCGACGTCAACGGGCGCATTCTGGTGGCCACCGAGCTCAACCACGACAAGAGCGTCCGTCGGATGACGGTCACTGACGAGCGTCGCCATACCGAGGTTACCTACGACTTTGAGTACGAGGTGCCTGCCGAATAGGCCATAAGAGGCGTCCCAGTGACTTTTCTCCCCCAGAAAAACGTAACACGCAATAATAGAATATGTCAGAGTCAAGAAAAAACGAAAGCTTGCAGCAGCTGGGCAAGAAGGTGGAGTATTCCACTGACTATGCCCCCCAGGTGCTGGAGACTTTCGAGAATCTGCATCCCGACAACGACTACTGGGTGCAGTTCAATTGTCCCGAGTTCACCACGCTGTGCCCCATCACGGGTCAGCCCGATTTCGCGGAAATCAAGATCATGTATATTCCCGGCAAGCGGATGGTCGAGTCCAAGAGCCTGAAGCTCTATCTCTTCTCCTTCCGTAACCATGGCGACTTCCATGAGGACTGCGTCAATACCATCATGAAGGATCTGGTGCGGCTGATGCAGCCTAAATATATAGAGGTGTTGGGACTGTTCACCCCCCGTGGTGGCATCTCCATTTATCCATACGCCAACTACGGGCAGCCGGGAACCAAGTATGAGCAGATGGCAGAACAGCGGCTGCTTGGATACCAGATACGCTAACCGAACACGTTGCAAAGATGAAGAAAGAAGACCTGAGAATTGTCTTTATGGGGACGCCGGAGTTTGCCGTGCAGACCCTTAAAGCATTGATAGACAATGACTACCATGTCGTGGCTGTTGTCACTCAGCCCGATAAGCCCGTAGGCCGTCATGGTTCCGTGCTACAGCCGTCGGCTGTCAAGCAGTTTGCCTTGGCCCATCAGCTGCCAGTGCTTCAGCCTGAGAAGATGAAGGATCCCGACTTTGTCGAGGCACTGAGGTCGTACGATGCCAACCTGCAGGTCGTCGTGGCCTTCCGCATGCTGCCCGAGGTGGTGTGGGCAATGCCCAGCCTGGGCACGTTCAATGTCCACGCAGCCTTGCTGCCGCAATATCGCGGTGCGGCTCCCATCAATTGGGCGGTCATCAACGGCGAGACGCGTACGGGTGTCACCACCTTCTTTCTGGATCATGACATCGATACCGGGCGCATCATCATGCAGTTGCCGTTCGATATCCCCGACGATGCCGATGCAGCATACGTCTACGATGGCCTGATGAATCTGGGTGCCGAGATATGCATCCAGACCCTGGAGCGGATTGTCCAGGCCGACGGGCATCCGGAATCCGTTGAACAGTGCGCAGATGGAGAACTGCATGCAGCACCGAAGATTTTCAAGGAAACCTGTCAGATTGACTGGAACAGTAGTGCAAGACAGGTCTACAATTTTGTGCGCGGGCTCAGTCCCAGTCCCGGTGCCTGGACTACGTTGAAGTCGCCCGAGGGAAACGGTGTCGTCATGAAAATCTTCCGCACCACCAAGACCAGCATGTCCGGTACGGGAAGGGTGGGGCAGATTGTCGCCGACCGGAAACACTTGTATGTGACGGCTTCCGACGAACTGCTGCAGATTGACGAGTTACAGCTTGCAGGCAAGAAGCGCATGGATGCTGCCGCCTTTCTCAATGGCATGAAGAATCTTGAAAATTATTTTGTCGTCTGATATAATAATTGGCAGTCTGTTACGTTTCATCTATAGGAACAATAACCAAACGTAACAGACTGCCTATGCAAATTTTTACTCACGAAGAAACAACTCCGAGCGAGAAGGTGCTCAAACTCATTCGTCAGTTCGCCTACACTTACCGTGTGGTCAACAACCAGACTTATTGTCTTAACTAAACAGCTGAAAGAATGGCAATAGTATCTCCCTCCTTACTTGCTGCCGACTTCCTGCACTTGGATGCCGAAATCGCAATGATCAACCGCAGTGAGGCCGATTGGCTTCATCTTGATGTCATGGACGGCTCTTTCGTGCCCAACATCTCATTCGGGTTCCCTGTCTTGGAGGCGGTTGCCTCGGTTTGCACGAAACCGCTTGATGTGCATTACATGATTGAGAAGCCTGAGCGCTACATTGGCCAGACGGCCAAGCTCGGCGCCATGATGATGAATGTTCATTTAGAGGCATGCACGCATCTGCATCGCACCATTCAGGAAATCCATCAGGTCGGCATGAAGGCCGGGGTGACGCTCAATCCGTCTACGCCGGTGTCCTTGCTTGAGGATGTGATTGGCGATGTCGACATGGTGCTTCTCATGAGTGTCAATCCGGGGTTCGGGGGACAGAAGTTCATTGAGAACACGATAGCAAAGGTGCGTCGGCTTCGCCAGCTGATAGATTCCAGCAACAGCCAAGCCCTGATCGAGGTCGATGGCGGTGTGCAGGGCGAGACGGCTCCGCGCCTGGTGGCTGCGGGCGTCGACGTGCTGGTCAGTGGCAGCTATGTGTTCAAGAGTGCCGAACCGGAACAGACCATCCGCCACCTCAGGCTATTGAAGTAACACCTTCGTCCTTTTTTCTCTGCCACCTGCGTCTTAGCTGAGGCGCAGGCGGTTGATGATGTTGTTCAGCATGAACCACGCCAGCACTGCAGAACAGAGCAGCAGCGTCATCAGGTTGTTTTCAATCGTGACGGTGGTAAAGAATACCTCCACGATGGTAACAACCATAATCCATCCGCGGAACCAGATGAACAGGCAGATGCCCAGTATGATGCAGAACGCCGTCCAGAGCCAGGACAGTTGCCTGGCCCGCTGGTCGGCAGCCAGTGTTTCGGGCAGTTGCTGCATGACCCGCTCCGTGAATCCGTTGTCGGGCAGTTGTTGTTCGCGGGCTGCCAGGAAGAAATCTTCCAGTAGTTTGTTGTCTTTATCGGTCATATCCATTTTGTCTTAAGTAGTTAGCCAGATTTTCTTTGCCTCTTTTCAGGTGCGATTTCACCGTGTTCTGGTTCATTCCGGTAATCTCGGCAATGTGGTCGATGGATTCTCCGTCAATGAGCTGCAGGGTGATGCATGTCCGCTCGTCCTCCTTGAGCAGTGACAGCGCATTGTAGAGGTCTATCTTCAGCGAGGTGTTCTGTGGCGTGAGTCTGGAGCCGGTATCGGCCAGAGGCAGTGCGGCTATCGCTCCGGCATACTTCATTTTCTCGTTCCTCTTCTGGTCGTAGAACAGCCTGTAGGCAATGCGGAAGAGCCACGTCTGGAACGATGACAGCGCTTTGAATTGTTTAATGTGGGTATAGGCTTTGATGAATGTTTCCTGAGCCAGGTCGTCGCTGAGGTCTTCATTGCCCAGTGTCAGGTTCAGGAGGAAACGACGCACGGGCGACTGATATCGGCGTACCAGTTGGTCGAATGCCTTCTGGTTGCCGAGTATCGCCACCTGCGTCACGAGTGCTATGTCAGTCAGCTTTTCCACATTTCACGTTTTTCGCTTCACGCTTCACGCTTCACGCTCCTTGTTCATTTTCTTTCCGGCATGATGATCCAGAGGATGATGTAGCAGGGAATGCCGCTGAAGGCAGTGAAGAAGGTGAGCAGTGCGTATGCTGCACGCACAGCGGTCACGTCGAAGTCGAAGTAATTGGCCAGTCCGGCGCAGACGCCGCCCAGAACGCGGTCGTTGGAACGATATAGTTTCTTTGTCTCCATGATGTGTATGTGTATTTAGTTATTACTGTTTCTTCTGGCAATGAGCAGGTTGCCCACGCCTATGGCGGTAACCAGGGCACCCACGCCGAAGCCTACCTCGCCGGCCGTGTTCCCCAGGAAAATCATCAGTCCCACGCCGAGACAGGTCTGCCTGATGCCTTTTGCCCGCAGGTCGCTCGGTGCGGCCAGAGCCTTCTGCTCATTGAAGAGCTGGTCGGGGATGGGCTGCCCGTTTCGCATGGCTTCCTCGGCCAGTCTCACTTTCTGCTTGCGGTTCTTGTAGATAAAGAAGAAGATCAGGCCCAGTAGGATCAGTGGGGCCAGCACGAAGATGATGAGCAGGATGCCCATTACCGTTAAGCCTTCAATCAGCGAGCGGTGTACCGACGGATTCGTTGTCAGTTCCTTCAGCAGTTGCGTGGCATCATCCTCGTCCACCAGGTCATACGTCTGGTACGTGGTTGTTGCTACGACGCCGCTGCTGTCGGTCGACGTGGTGTCGGAGAACGCCTCCAACTCGTCGGCCTGTTGGGTCGAGTCGGCTTTCTGTACCGTGGCTACCGGTGTGTGCCGGTGCCGCTGTCCGGCTGCCTGCGATGGCAAGGCCAGTGTCAGTGTCAGGCATAGTGCGATGAGATATTCTTTCATGTTGCTGTACTTTTTGTTTCTTTTTTGCTTGTTAGACGCAACAAGTTTTGAATAAGTTGCACAAAGATGCGATTTTTTTTTTAATTTTGCAAGCGAAAATGCAATTACCTGAAGAATTTCTTCGCGAAACCCGTTCCGTGCTGGGTCCGGAACGCTTCGAACGCTACTTGAAGGCTTTCGAAGAGGAGCCGCCTGTCAGCATCCGGCTGAATCCGCTGTTGGTCCATGGCAGGGCGTGGAGTGCAGAGCTTTCCGTCGCCGTTCCATGGTGTCCTGCCGGCGTCTATCTCGACAGGCGCCCCCAGTTCACGTTCGATCCGCTGCTCCATGCTGGTTGCTATTACGTGCAGGAAGCCTCGTCCATGTTTCTCGACGAAGTGCTGCGACAGCATCTGCCCGACGGCCCGGTGGCTTTTCTCGACATGTGTGCAGCGCCGGGGGGCAAGAGCACGCTCATCCGCTCCGCTCTGGGTGCCGACAGCCTGCTCGTGAGCAACGAGCCAGTGCGAAAACGGGCGCAGGTGCTCTCGGAGAACATCTGCAAGTGGGGCTACGACCAGTGCTACGTCACCAACAACTACCCTAAGGACTTCAGCCGTTCCGGTATGCAGTTCGATGCCATTCTGTGCGATGTGCCCTGTTCCGGCGAGGGCATGTTCCGGAAGGATGAGGCCACCATTGCTGAATGGAGCCTTCAGCATGTGGAGCATTGCTGGCAGCTGCAGCGCGAAATCGTTGCCGAGGCGTGGTCGTGCCTGCGTCCCGGCGGACTATTTATATATAGTACGTGTACCTTTAATATAAAAGAGAACGAAGAGAATGTGCGATGGATGCTGGAAACGTTCCAGGCCGACATGCTCTATGTCGACATCCGTCCCGAATGGGGCATCACCGGTTCTCTTCTCCCAGGTTTCGACCAGCCTGTCTACCGTTTCATTCCCGGCATCTCGCGTGGCGAGGGCCTGTTCATGGCCGTGCTGAGGAAGAGGGGCGGTAGTCCTGACAGCCTCGCCCCCAGCCGCTCTGCAAAGGCTGCGGGGGGCAGTCGCCAGCGCCTGTTGAAGGCTTTGCAGCGAATGAACCTCGTCGCTCCCCTCTATGAAAGAAGTGGGGCTGAGGCATCCTGCCCCCTTGACTACTTCACCGCTATAGCCTACCTGCGTGGCGAGGCCATCGTGATGCCGTCAGGCGTGCCGCGTGGCCTGGTCACGGTGACCTTCATGGGCCTGCCGCTCGGACTGGTGAAGAACATTGGCACGAGAGCCAACAACCTCTATCCCAAAGAGTGGCGCATCAAGAGCACCCATGTACCCGACACCCCGATAAGTGTCGTGACGCTCGATGCGTCATCTGCATAGTCAACCCTTCCATTGTCAATACCCAATACCCATGAAACCCTATTTAGATCTCTTGAATAGAATCCTGACCGAGGGCGTCCGCAAGGACGACCGCACAGGGACGGGCACGCTCAGCGTGTTCGGCAATCAGATGCGTTTCGACCTGGAGCAGGGCTTTCCCCTGCTCACTACGAAGAAACTGCATCTGAAGTCTATTATCTACGAACTGCTTTGGTTCCTGAAAGGCGATACGAACGTGCACTATTTGCAGGAGCACGGTGTGCGCATCTGGAACGAGTGGGCCGACGAGCATGGCGAGCTGGGGCCTGTCTATGGTCACCAGTGGCGTTCGTGGCCCGACTACAACGGCGGAACCATCGACCAGATTCAGCTGGTGCTCGACCAGATTCAGCACAACCCCGACTCGCGTCGCATGATCGTCTCGGCATGGAACGTGGCCGAGGTCAACCAAATGGCCCTGCCGCCCTGCCATACCATGTTCCAGTTCTACGTTGCCGATGGCCGTCTGTCCCTGCAACTCTATCAGCGTAGTGCCGACACTTTCCTCGGTGTCCCGTTCAACATCGCCTCTTACGCACTCCTCTGTATGATGATGGCTCAGGTCTGTGGCCTCAAGCCCGGCGACTTCATCCACACCACGGGCGACACGCATCTCTATCTGAACCACCTGGAGCAGGCCCGTCTGCAGCTCACCCGTGAGCCGCGCCCGCTGCCCCTCATGCGGCTGAACCCGGACGTGAAGTCGCTGTTCGACTTCCAGTACGAGGACTTCCAGTTAGAGAACTACAATCCCTGGCCCCATATCAAGGCCGA
>Ga0247611_10007475_pt1 | contig 13723 bp, 9 predicted proteins | sample 177DNAGHGhighgp2_FD_192422 | JGI IMG/M metagenome (GOLD analysis project Ga0247611, IMG submission 192422) | Sheep rumen microbial communities from Palmerston North, Manawatu-Wanganui, New Zealand - 1770 DNA GHGhigh gp2 | ecosystem: Host-associated > Mammals > Digestive system > Stomach > Rumen ...
ACGTATATGGAAGATTTATTGTAGATCCTTCATTTGCTGAAATTGGTATTAGATTTGAGATATTAGATGATGATATATATTTCCAGAAGAAATATATTCAGCCAACTGATAAAACATTAGTATTTGAAGGGCTTGGAGATGGATACTATCCTACTCTGCATAATATAATGCTTATAGATACTGATACTAGAAAATTCTATTGGAGTAGAATAGAACAGAAAATAGAAAACAGATATAATGGTATCTATAATATATTTGCTATTAAGCCTCAGACTGATGCCAATCCGGATGAATGGAGCAATCTTAATTATGTAGTATTATTCTATAATACTAATACCACTATAGATAATTCTTCCAGAGTATATTCTAGAAAAGAAGATCTCTATTCTAATGGTATTATAAGAATGATAACAGAAACTACCCCTGGTACACAAGCTTGGTCAGGAAAAGTTGCTCCGTTAATTGAAAGATTTGATTTTGATCACTATAGGCAATATGAATATGATGAGAATATACATAATTCTATAGATTATATTACAAAATATGATTATAGATTATGGAAAGATGCTGTATTACAAGATTCTAAAATATTATCATTTACTTATACTGGAAAAGAGATCAAAGAATTGGCCGATGATAAAGGATATGCTCACTTTTCTAGAAAGCATAGTGACCTTATCGAAGATGTGATTATGATGTGGGTTAATCATAAGCTCTATGATTACCATGTAGATATATCGTATACGGCCAATACAATAAATATTCCTACATTTGGTATTATGGATGAAGATCATGTCGAAATAGTTATGTTTACAGAATGTAATAATAATATTCTCGATGTGAAAGTAGTAAAGGATTATAGAGGTAATATTGAACCTATTTATATTCATCCAGAATATAATCTGGAAGATACATATATAATGAGTGAAGATTGCCTTGATCCTAGTTATACTGTACCAATCTCTCTTGAAGGTAGAAGACAATATATAGTAGATATCGATGATTATAGTGTAGATGATGATAACAATTATACTATTAAATTTGTAGATGACTACTATTCCAAGAAAGATGAAAATGGTATAATAACCACTGAACATCCTTTGAAGATAGTACCAAAGAAACAATTCAGATATTATAGATTTAAACAGAAGGAAGGACAATATAAGATTATACTTCCTACTGCATTTAATTATTGCCACGATGCTGATAGATATATGGTATTTGTGAATGGTAGAAAGATAGATAGAACAGAATATACTATTACTATCATGAACAAATATAGGCCCTTTGATAAATTAGTATTATATGTATCTACCATTCTCGACGCTGGTGACTATATAGATATATTCTATTTGCCGGAAGAGTTAAAAGAGAAGTATACGGCCGATACTATAACATCTAGAGGATTTATATATCTTCAAGGTACTGACAACTATCCTAGAAGGTATCCATTATCAAAATATACTAATATGGTATTCTTAAATGGATATAAGGTCAATCCATTGGATATTAAAGACGTCAGTATGAATGCCATGATTGTCAATACGAATCCGTATCTGTATAATGAAGATGGTACTATTAGAACAGATGCTTCCAACAATCCAATTGATAATCCGGCTGCCATTAAATCTGTCAATAGTCTGACTATTCTTGAATATCTTAAGGGTGACAAGGATATAATGAATGCATTATATACTCAGAGTGGCACAGATGTAGCCGATCCCGATGTTCATGTTTATGATGTCTGGAAGAGTTATATTAATAATCTTCTTTCTAACTGGGGAGGATCTGAGGGATATGATACAATAAGTATTGTATTTGGTGAGCTTTATAAGATCACTAATCCTGAAGCAGATTTTAAGAGTTATTTTGCAAATCTTAAATCTATACTATATGATGTAATTGTAGACTATTATCTTACTAGGCAAGAAGCAACCACTGGTAGTGAATTCGTAATGGAATTTGAATACAAGTATTGGGAGGATTCTGAAGATGAAGAATCATACTCTACAAGAATCATATTAGATTCTGCTCGTGAAAATATAGATTTCTCTGAGGCATCGCCTACATATAACTATGTAGATGAAAATGCATCTAGTGCAACACTATTAGATTCTAATGCTAGAGTAAGTGATGATACGTTTGTTGTTAATGTAATTAACCGTGGAAACTCCACTAAATTAATTACATTATTCCCAGATCATGATAAGTTACTAGATTACTATCCGCGTGATGATATTTATGCAAATCCTGAAGATGTATTGAATGGAAATATCTTTATATCTGAAGATCAATCTTCAATTAGTAATATTGGATTCGTGGTAATGAATTCTAATAATGGTCAAAATATGGGTAGAACAGCAATAGGTGTTCTTGGTTCTACTATTGGTATTCCTGGAAATACATTTGCTCCAGACGCTGGTATGTCATTTGCTGAATGGAATACAGAATCTGATGGATCTGGAACATCTTACAATCCTGGTGATACACTTACATTTAGAGAAGACTTATATCTTTATGCCATATGGAGATAAACTGCTGATAAAAGTGATAGGGATTGTACCCCTATCACTTTTATTTTTTTATTTGTTTCAGAAATATATAATAATAGTGAAACAGAAAAAGGCTTTCCTAAAGAGAAGAAAGGAGATTAATATGGGAAAGATGTTTAAGGGCGTAACCGCTGACACAGATGAGCGGATTGCCCAGTTGTTACAGCAAGGGGAGAATATTAAGACCATAGCCAATGAGCTAAAGGTCTCTCTTGATTACATTAAGCTTGCTAAGATGAGACTTAGCAAGCAGCAATTTTATGCTTCAACCTACAATGGCACGAATGCCATAAAGGTTGAAAGTGTACAGAATTTTGATACGGTTCCTGCAGAAAAAGAAGAAAATGTCGAAAATGAAACTGCTCAGGAACCTATTAAAATGGAAGTTGACGACAGAAATCTTCAAATCGCCATCGATTATGAAGATGGAATGTCAACTAAAGAGCTCTGCACTAAATATAGTATATCAAGCAGAATGATATACTATGCGCTCAAAAAGTGCGGGGTACAATCTAACAGAAAAAGAAGGGGGGAAAATGATAAGATGGCTACAAAGCCAGCCAAAAAGAAGAAGAAGAAGTACGATATAAAGCGTACTCCGGCTTCCACCAAAGTTACCACTGCCACATCAACAGATCCAGTATCAGATCTGGTTGATACGAATCCAACCTTACCGGTAGAGAATGTTGCAATAGAGCCTATCGGTCATGAAGATATCAACATTTCTGTTTCAGAAGAAACAGATGCTGACGACCTGTTGACTGATAATATTATAAATGTGAGGGGAGAAGAGAATACTGATCCTCTCATTGATATGAGAGAAATTACATATAAGTCTTGTTATGAGACTTATGTAAAAGATTCTCATTTTAACCTGCGTCAGTACATAAAAACGAAATGTGTTGAAGCAGGCTTGGTCTCCGACAGACACGGTGAGATGGATCAATATGTTCGAGGTCGCTATGTCTATGATAGTTTCGGATCAGAAATGATCACGAACTATGTTAGACAGGAGGAGATTGCGTTGAAGTTTATAAGGCGTAATCTCACATTTACAGAAGGTGTACCTAATGAGCATCTTGTTGTATACCTTACTGGTCTGCAGTGTGCCCTTGTATCAATTATCAAGGCATGCTTGCAGATGAAGGTGAATTTGGTGGTGAAGCATTGGGATACAGCCACCAATAAATACAGATCTCAGGTAGTATTTTCGGAATTTCCAATCACTAATAAACACGGGCTGGATATTCCGGAATTTGATAAGCTGAAGGGAAAAGATTCCACAGATATCTTCGTGGATAATGATATTGACCTTCAGCAGTCATTAGATGGGATCTTATACTGCGTTACGATTCGTAGCAACGAACGTAACGTAAATATGTGCAGAGTTATCTTTAAAAATGATGGCGATGCACGTAAAGTGTACAAAAAGATGCAGCTTACTGCAATTAATGATAGTGCAAATATAAGCTTGTATCTTGACAAGATTAATATCGTTAAAAGAGAAATTGAAGATATTACCAATGTCTCTAAAATGGTATTGTCGTAAAACAGATGGTGGTGGGTCATTTAGATCCACCACCTTTATTTTTAATTTTATTTTTGTTTATATATTATAATTATGAAAAATAATAGTAAGTTTATTTAAATTTTTAATATTATCAAAACTTGCTATTACAAGGAAAGGAGAATATAAATAATGGTTAGTTATTATGAAAATTATGGCCCATATGTGGACTTGGTTAAGAATGGAACAATACAGATTTTTGTTCCAGATATAAATATAAACAATTATATGGATCATTTCAATGGAATTCTCAATATTATGAGAGATGGAATTGAAGATCCTGAGGTACAAAATTTAAAAATAAACATAACCTTATTAGATGGATTAAATGTTACATTTAATCTTACAGATTATTTCTTTCAATTGATCTTTTTCACATTCCCAATTTATATGGGAGATCCTGTAACAGCATTACATTTATTTGATACAAGGTCAATTACAAAGAAATCACTTAAACAATATTTTGATCTTATGATCAAGACATATTATAGAAAAATTGATTTTATTAAATTGAATAATTTGATAGATGAGACCATTTATAAATTTAAATATATAAATGAATTTGCAATGTATCTTGGAAATACGGTAAATTTCAGAGATACGCTGGATCTTATGGCCAAATATCCTGAATTCAATGATGCTATGCATGCTGATCTTTCTAATATACCTATTGAAGATGTAAAAGAGACTGGTATGCAGAATATGAGAATTCAGGTGGATTATATTAAGAATAATGATCACTGTTTAAGAGATTCTTTTGTAGCAGGGGAAGGTATAAATCCCAAACAGTATAAAGAGGTTGCTTCCAGTATTGGAACCAAACCTGATGGTAGAGGTGGTATATTCCCATATGTCATTAATAGATCTTTTATGACTGGTGGTGTATTAGAGCCTGAATCTTATGTAATAGATTCTTCCGTGGGCAGAACAGCACAGATTTTGTCTAAGGTTAATACTGGTACGTCTGGATCGTTTGCAAGATTATTGGAAACTAATAATCTTGATACCTTCTTCAATGAAAATACACATTCCGATTGTAATACTAAGCACTATATTGAAATATTTATTAAAGATAATGCTTGGTTAAAGACATATGATAGAAGATATTATAAGTTTAGGCCCGATGGACCATTATATCTATTAGATGCAGATAGGGATGTGCATCTTATTGGTCAAACTTTATATTTCAGGTCTCCGATGACTTGTGCATCATATGCTCATGGAATGGGATTATGCTCAAAATGTTATGGAGAGTTAATTAATATTAATAAGGATATCAATCCTGGTAAAATAGCTGCAGAAAAATTATCATCTAAATATACTCAGAAGCTATTATCAGCAAAGCATCTTCTTGAAGCTTCCATGATTGAAATGAAATGGACTCAAGAATTCTATGATATATTTGATATTACATTGAATACCATAGCACTTCAAGAAGATATTGATTTTTCTGGTATGTATTTAGTTATAGATTCTAATAATATAGAATCTAATGATGATGAAGATGATACTGATACGGATTCTATCCTCTCTGTTGAACATATTACATCGTTTGATATAGTATATGCCGATGGAAAGAGAGTAACAATCCATACTGCAGATGACGATAATATCTATATCTCTGAAGATCTCAATAGAGTATTAAGATCTAAGAAAGCAAAAGAAGAAGATGGCGTATATTGGGTAGCTTTAGATTATCTTAAGAATATAAATCCAATATTTACTGTTAAAATTCAGAATAAGGAATTGCAGAGAACTCTTGAGAGAGCAAAATCTATTATTGATTTGGCTAAAGTAACTGGTAGCTATACTAAGGATGAAATTATCAGAGAATTCATTGCTGCGAATATGGAAGGAAATATCAATATTCAGGCAATACATCTTGAAGTAATTATAGCTAATCAGATGAGAAATCCTGATGATATTCTTAGTATGCCTAATTGGGATAACTATAATTGTGATTATAAAATTCTCACATTGGGATCTGCATTAACTAATTCGCCATCTTTGACTGTATCTTTGGAGTATCAGAAGATTAGTCAGACTTTAGTTTCTCCTTTAACAAAGAGAAAGCATAAAGCATCTGTATTTGATCTATTCTTCATGGAGAATCCGCAGAAATACGTTCCTGAAAATGAAATGATATCTGATAGATATACTCTTATTGAAGATGGTGCGGCAAAAGAGGAGCTTAAAGATGCATTAATTTTTGATGATCCACAGTATGATACGCCAACCGATCCTTCAGAACTTGATAGTTCATATAATGATAAGGATTAAGCAATTGATATTAAGAAAGGGAAGATATCTAATTATAGGTATCTTCCCAATATCTTTAAAGGATTTTCTATTATGAGAACAATAGATGATTATAAAATCGTAATTCATAATGGTGCTATTGTTGTAAATGATTATGATCTTGGGGATTGTAGGACACTAGAGAATCAATTTATGATTTATGATAAAATGTATCATAAATTATTTCCGTTAGCAATTTATTATGATGCACAGCATAAGAGACTATTTTTACCAAGGGGAGTAGATGTAGAATTTGTAAAAAGAAAAGTACAATCTACTATGGAAACGGATCTTAAATCAACTATAGTACATTCTAGAGAATATAAATACTATAATGCTAGAATTGATATGAAGCTTCCACCAAGAGATGATGAACAGGTTGAAGCTTTGAAATTTATACTATGCAAGGGAAATTATTCTTGTTATTCTGGTCATTCACAATTCTGTGTTGCATTATTGCCAGGTAAAGGTAAAACATTTATTGCAGCATGTGCAATATCTTATCTTAAAATTAAGACAATGGTAATAACTTCACAGACTGGTATATTGGATCAATGGAAAGACAGATTACAAGAATACACCACAATATCCGATAAAGATATCGTTAAACTAGAAGGAAGTGCAACCATTAGTAGAATTATTAATGGTTCATCTTCTTTAGCAGATAAATCGGTGTTTCTTTGCACTCATTCCACATTACAGACATATGGTTCTAGATATGGATGGAGTAAAGTTGGAGAGTTATTTTATAAGCTTGGTATAGGCATTAAGATATTCGATGAAGCACATCAATGTTTTAACAATATGGCATTGATAGATTTTGCTACTAGAGATGTATATAGGACATATTATCTTACAGCTACACCTAGTAGAAGTTCATCTGATGAGAATAGAATATATAAGAATTATATGAAGAATGTACCTAGCCTTGAATTATTTAATGAAGTAGATAAGCATACGGGCTATATATCTATTCAATTTAATTCGTTGCCTAGGCCATCTGATATAAACTCATGTAGAAACGAAACATACGGATTAAATCATATGGCATATATAAAATATCTCATGAGAAATGAACGTTTCTGGATAATGTTCGATTATATATTCTCTATTGTTGTAAAAGCTGGTGGTAGAGCATTATTCTATATAGGAACCAATGACGGAATACAAAAGGTTTATGATAGAATATGTATGACTTATCCAGAATTGAGAAATGAAGTTGGCATATATACATCTATAAACAGTGATGGTAAAGCTGAAGCTAAGAGAAAGAAGTATATATTAACTACAACTAAATCTGCAGGAGCTGGAGAAGATATTGCACATTTGAAGTATTCTGTTGTATTAGCTGAACCATTTAAATCTGAAGTATTAGCTAGACAGACATTAGGTAGGACTAGAGATAATGATACTACATATATAGAATTAGTGGACGTTGGATTTAAACAATTATTTAAATACTATCAAGCCAAGAAACCTATATTCAATAAATATGCAAAATCTACTAAGAATTTAACAGTAGATAATGTGCGTTTAGCTAACTTACAAGAAGAAGCTAGAATAAATAGAGAAAATAGATTTAGTAATCCATTGGAATTTAATTGTTTAACTCCTAAAGACGCTATATATTTTGATGATAAACTATTACCTGCTATATATTTTACAACAGGCGAACACACTGACAATAATCCCATAGACACATAAGTTGTCTATGGGATTTTTTTTTTGATTATATTTTTTGTTGATTAGATATTATATAAGTGAGAAGATAATAGTGTAGAAAGAAAATGTTATCTATCTCAAGCCATATTATAGTAGAAAGGAGAAAAACTATGGCTATTTGGATCCCTAATGAAAACACCTATGCCTTCTCTGAAGAGGAGAATAAATATTTATCCTTCTTCAGAGATTCCAGTCCGTTGGAATCAGCGTTCCGCGATCTTATTAAAGAGTGTATAATTGCATACACTACGGATAAGAACAAAAACACTTATCCGGCTGGAAAAACTGGCATTGATACCAGACGGTACGCAATGGCAGGCTGCGACGTGAGAGATTTTCTGTATAGGCTTACGTGCGATGTCATGGACATCCATTTCAGTAAGCCTATAGGGAAACTGTTTAAGTTACCTTACCGTACAGATACGTCTGAGACGGTAAGGCGGAACTACATGATAGGTGGTTCCGTACTCAGGATTGCTGCATGGGCAGTGACTATGAGTCACGAACATCGCAACGATTGTAGCGATATAAAAGATTACTGCTTGACTTATAAGCAGTCCACCCTGTTACAACCGAAATGGAATGACCCAACGGTTGTAAAGGAAAAATGGAATGAAGCACTTGATGAAATCGAGTGCATTTCATCCGTTACAAGAGAAAGATTCCGTTTCGACGGAGTCGAGTATAAGAAATCGACTACCGTTGAAGGGGCACCTGCAAAGAAGCAGGAACAGAAGACTGAGAAAGTGATTAACGCTACCGTAGTAGATAACAAGGTGGTGGAAGATCATCCTCAGGACGACGTTCCGTTCGATGATCAGGAACATGTAATGGTTCCTGCTGTTACATCGGATGCAACCGTGAACGTATTTTCAAATACGCCTAACACATCTGATGAAATTCATCAGATGAAACAGGCGATGGCTGCTGACATAGATCCTGAGCCGGAACTTGAGCCCAGTGATGGGGTAAAGGTTCCTGAAGCAGTAGTAGTGGAAGAGGATCACAAAGCAGATCCTGTTCCTGATACCACTGAGGTGGATGAGAAACCCGAAGCGCCTCAGGAACTTCCTGAGGCCAATATCAAGTTCGGAGAGTATAATCCGATGTTTGATGTGTATAAACAACAGAATGATGCTGCTACGGCAATCTATCCCGATCTGATTAAATTAACCAGACTGCTTAATAACGATGGTATCTATATCATCTATATGGCAGATCCGGTTAATCCTGGGTATGTTGCCTGCACAGCATACATGTATGAAAATGGGATGAGAAGAAATCTTACCAATTTCTTTGTAGATCCCAGAACAGTAACAGGTTTCATGTATAGGGTTGTAACCTTCACCAGAAAGGATCACAATCTATATCGTGAAACATATATTCCGATCACTAAGCAGAATGAAGGATATATTCTTCGTTATGTGAAGACCGGGACTCTGCCGGCAAAAGACAGAATGGAGATTAATAAGACATGTAAGTGCTTGTCAGATGTAATCTCCAAGGTTGATATGTCTATGATGAATAGATATGTTGTCAACCGAAAAGAGTGGGAGGCAACAATGTTTACAATCAATAACATTCTCCGGAATAAGAATCTGCCTAAGGTCAGATGGAGAATTGGTTATTGGAGAAGCCGCAATGAATTTGAACTTGCGGTAGATGAATATGTCCGCTTCCAGGCATGGCAGCCTTATACCGATGAGGATATGAAGCTGCAGGATATCTATAGGAAATTAGGTATGAGAATTACCTATAATCCTTCTGTATACGAAGATTATGGGTATATGATTTCCTATGGTAATGTACAGGCAACTAAGGACAATATTGCAGAGATTGCACATGTCCTTGGGTTTGAACCGTATGCAGGCATTGCCAAGCTTCATACGGCAATAACTCAGAATCTTAAAGGCAAAAAGCCTGAAAAGCAGCCTGTAGCGGTTGCAGCAACAGTTGAGGAAAAACCTAAGGATGCATTTGAAGAAATTGAAAATGATATCAATATTGCAAATGCATTCAGGAAGGTTAAGAAACCTAGAGCTGCTGCAACAACCTAACTTAAACAATACCTGGAAGGTCCTATATTGGACCTTCCAGGTAAATATTTATTCTTTTTTTAACCTTTTTATACAAGAGGAAAGGAAGAAAAATATAATGTTACCCGCAGTATTTTTTGATGATAGTGAATTTGATATCATTTCTGATACTGTATTAAATTTTGGGCAAGGATTGCGTTTGTTAATTAATACTAGATTATCATATGCAAGTCAAGATGGATATAAAAAGCCAAATATAATGCAAGTTAGATTTGATTCAGAATCGTATAAAGATTATGATAGTTTGGTTAAAGTAAATAGGAAGATAGACTGTTACCTATCATTAGAATATAAACCATTTGGTTACGATGGTTTACCAAATAAAATAATTATTAGAGATTATTCTCTAATAGCATTGAGAGCAATTTTAAATGATTTCTATAATGAATATTTTTCTAAGTTTAAGATTCATAATAATGAATTAATATTGTTGCCAAATAATCTTAGAAAGAATTATTCTACATATAATGGATTATATAATATTGAATTTGAGCCCGATATATATTATCAGGATAAGAATAATCCATTGTCGGCAACGTATGGTGTAAAAATTATATTAAATGGAACATATATTGGTATATATAGATTCGAACCATCTTGGTTATCGTTCATGTATATAGTAAATACAGTTAATTTATTTGAATATGGATCAACTGTTTTAAATATGTTTACAATGAATAGACTTGGTAGAGAAGTTTATGATATGAAATCTAGATTAATGATAGATTATTATGATAAATTGATAGATTCATATCCAGATAATGAGATTAAAAATAAAAACGATAATAATAAAGGAATGCAAGGTAGACGAAAAGATGCATTCGATAAATTCTTTGATGGTTAAGAAGGAGAAAAGCATAATATGATTAATATTGAAGATATGAATGATTCCACCATTAAATCTATTCAAAAGAGAATTAATGATTATAAAGAGACCGGTGCACATATTGGCGCAATTAATGATACATATCATTCTTTCGATGATTTATATGATCATAGAATGGTATTAACTGCACTTGCATTCATTCATCTTCCATACGCTTGGAAGAGCAAGAAACATGCAGAAAGTGATATGTTTGATGGAATGTTTATAGTAGGAGCCCCCACTCCAGATGGAATGATAACATATCACTATGATCTTGAGTATTGGGATATGTTTAAATTGCCTGAATTGCCACATGCTCCTGAATTTGATGGTCATACCCCCGAAGATGTAATCAATAGAATAAAGAATTATATTGCTATGACAGATTCTTATCTTATTAACGATAAGACATATCCAAAGGTAATAGATGTAGTAGAGAAATATATTATTCCTGTATTTGGAGATGATATAGTAGCTAAAGCTAGATTCATATCATTCTATAATAGGGAACGCTGATATTGGTCAAAGGGAAACATCCTTATAATTAGCTAATAAGGAGAAGATAGAGCCTCATGGGATTGATAAACATTTCTCATTCCGAAATGACACAATCAATGATAGATCTTCAGTCTGACCTTTTAAAGAACCCATATTATCTATTTAGTGATAAAAAAGGTACACCGACTGAGTATTATAACTTAAATACAACTAGATCTACATTGGACGAAGCATTAGAGATTCCATATTCAAATCTTGGATCAGATTCTCCATTAAGATTTAATCTTGTACATGGGTTCTATCTATACGGGTTAGATAGAGTCCAGTATAGTGTCGATAATGGTGAACTGGGACTTGAGTCTGGAGAAATTACTGGTGATGCTATTATATTACCAGATACAATTACACCATATCCTGGAGATTATTTTTCCATTATAATGGTGAAACAGAAATATCTTTTTAAAGTCATTGAAGCTCATCCTGATACGTTTAATAATGGTGCAAACTATTGGAGAATTTCATATGTTTTGCAGCATCTTAATGATGAACGTATTAAAGAATTAGTAGTAGGAGAATTTAATTTTGTCTCCGGTAATGTAGGAACTAATTATTCTCCTATTATACAGAAAAAGAAATTTGATGTAGCTAAAGCTTTAGATGATGCCGCTGTCAATTTGAAGAGACACTTTAAAGCTTTATATTACAATAACAAGGTTCAAACATTTACATTCATATATCTATATCTTATTTCTCCTAATAGAATGAGTTCAGATTTTTTCTATGATCCGTATATGATAGAATTCGTTATTAAGAATAAGGTATTAGCAAACACTGGAGATAAATACGAATATATAGATCATAAGACAAATCTTAGAGCAGATTTTCCAATAAAATATAATCATTCTATATGGAAAGTAATTGAAAATAGAGAGATGGCCGAGTTGCCTACTTGTAAGTCACAATCTAATGCACAGTATATATGTGATCCTGGTACGATATTTGGTACAAGATATGAAAGATACTTTGAACTTACATATGCTAAACCAAATGCTGCACAAGAAATATATGCTCCTAGTTTAGATATATTGGATCCACAAGCAATTGGCCATATATTAAATAATCAATTATTTGATCAATCTTCCAAATATGCTAAGTATAATGTATTAATAAAATACTTTAATAATATAGCAATCGGAGTTGAAGATATTATTCCATTAGAGCAGCTGGACGAAACAGATAATACTGCAGAGAATTATTTCTTAATTCCTATGCTTATATATTGTATAGAAGTATATATAAAGGAATTAATTGCTGCTCCTCAAAAGAGCTCAACTTTTTAATAATCTGGTATTAATATAGAGAGGAATATATTAAAGATATGATTAAATTATTAAGTAATATCTTTGCTGAAGCTAATGAAGATCAGGATTTTACTGAACTCATTCTCGATTCAGATGAAGATATGATAATTGATAAACTCGAAGAAGATGAGGCAGAAAAGATTGCTCAAGAGTCTCATCTTTTTGATTAAGGAGGTGTAAATTAATTATGGCAGATACTCTAGGTAGTATTCTCAAAACACCGACCTTAGATGGATTTGATGATGAACTTGATCTTGTTATGGCAGTCTCCGGAGATCTTGATGATCCGGAACTTATTAATGCTATAAATGATACATTAGCAAATATTGATACTCAAGAATTTGCATATGTAAAAGAAGGCGTAGATCTTGATGATATTATAGATCCAATAGATGATGAATTTGGTCCAATTGATACGTCTATAGATTATTCTGACGTAAATACTGGAGATTTTCTTGATGTGGAAGCTTCTAAACTTATAGCTTCTGAAAGAGAAACCATTTATGATGATGGTGTAGAAGACGAGTTAATTGATATTGTCCTTTCTATTAAAGAGGACTGATCAATCACATATAAAGAAAGGAAATAAGTTATGACTACTTCTGATCTTAAGATAACAATGGCCATAAAGCCAAAGCATCCTACACGTAAGGCAGTTGATAATGTGCTTGATAGCAGAGGTGATCTGCTTAATATAGTAACTGTCAATACTGCACAGCAAGCTGTTGCTCTTATGGATACTTCTTGCGTCGCACTTTATATTG
>Ga0247611_10007477_pt1 | contig 13719 bp, 18 predicted proteins | sample 177DNAGHGhighgp2_FD_192422 | JGI IMG/M metagenome (GOLD analysis project Ga0247611, IMG submission 192422) | Sheep rumen microbial communities from Palmerston North, Manawatu-Wanganui, New Zealand - 1770 DNA GHGhigh gp2 | ecosystem: Host-associated > Mammals > Digestive system > Stomach > Rumen...
TGCCGAGGGCACGTTCGTATCCGTGAACCGCTCCGGCGATGCTTTCGCCAAGAGCAAGGGCGCAGGTGGCGACATCGAGCGCGTGAACCGCAACCAGGGCGATTTCGAAGTGACGGTCACCTTGCAACAGACTTCTCCGACGAATGCCGAACTTTCGGCCATCCTCGCTGCGGACCAGGCCTCCAACGCTGGCGTATGGCCGCTCACCATCAAGGACATTCTCGGACAGACCCTGTTCTTCGCCCCGGAGGCGTGGATCAGGAAGGACCCCGAATGGGAGGACGGCGACGACCTGAACTCCCGCGCATGGGTGTTCGACACCGGCATCGCAGCGAACCTCGTAGGAGGTAACTAACCCATGCTCTCCCCGATTACAAAAGAAATTGACAACTTCTCGGTCCGTTTCAGGCCGCTTCCCGCAACAAAGGCCTTCACCCTCGCGAAGAGGGTGGGAGCCCTTGTTCTCCCGCTCTTGAAGAGCTTTGACCTTTCGAAGCTGAACGCCGAGGTGGACTTGAACTCCATCATTGACGGCGTCATCGAAACTCTCTCCGGCCTTCCCGATGATAAGGCCGTGGGCATTATCGTCGATAGCCTGCAAGGCTGCACGATAGTCGCGCCCGGAAAGCCTGCCGTGGAAATCAACGGCGTTTCGGACGTGGACGAAGTTTTCCAGGGAGAACTTGAGACGATGTATTCCATCGTTCTCGAAAGCTGGAAATATAACAAGCTCGCCCCTTTCAAGTTGGCGGCTCGCTTTGGAGTCCAAACGAAAGCAACGCATACCTCCGAAGAAGCCGCAAGCACCGAGACGACACCTGGGCAAAAATTGGCCTTGTCGGGAGCCTTGCCCCAGAAGTAAATGACATCTGGCCCGTGCTACGTCTAGTCGTTGATATGGGCCAGTCGTTAAGTGAGGTAGAAAAGATGGATTTAGATGACATCCGTTATTTTAATTCCATCTTGGATATGCGCAGCGATTGCGAAAGTGCCGCCGATGCGTATCAATTCGAACTCATGAAAAAGTCTACTGAAAATAAAAAGAGGTAAGAAATGGTCATCGAGGAACTTTTTACACGACTTGGTTTCCAGGTAGACCCCACGGGCATCGACAAAGCAAAGAGTGCCCTTGGCGGTTTTAAAAAGTTTATTGGTGGCTTGGCTCTCGGAGCGGGTTTTACGATGCTTGCAAAAACAGGCATCGAAGCCGCAATGACTATCGAGGGTCTAACGACCGACTTTGAAGTTATGACCGGCTCCGCAGAAAAGGCCGAAAAAGTCCTTGCTCAAATTGCAGATTTCGCGGCAAAGACCCCGTTCGATAAGATAGGCCTTTCTGGAGCTGCAAAGACTTTAATGGCGTTTGGCCTTGAGTCCGAAAAGGTCCTCCCGACATTAAAGATGCTTGGCGACGTATCGCTTGGGGACCAAAATAAATTAAACGGCCTTGCTCTTGTTTTCGGCCAAATACAGTCCACTGGAAAACTGATGGGGCAAGATTTGCTCCAGCTTATCAACCAGGGCTTTAACCCTCTTACCGAAATTTCTAAAAAGACCGGCATTAGCGTTTCCGACCTCAAGGATGCAATGGCGCAAGGCGCCATTTCAGCAGATATGGTGACGCTGGCTTTTCAGTCCGCAACAAGTGCTGGAGGTTTATTTTATAAAGGTCTTGAAAAACGAAGCGAAACTCTTGAAGGCAAGATAAGCACTTTAAAGGACAATTTTGTCACGGCCCTGCAAAATATGGCCGAGGCATTTTTGCCACTGCTAAAATCTGGAGTTGATTTTCTTATCGCGTTCGATTGGACTCCTATCGTTGCAACAGTCCAAAGTTTCGGCGCTGCCTTGGCTTCAGTTCCATTCGAAGATGTCCTTACATGGGTGCGCAGGCTTTCGATTGCAGTTGTGGCTTTTGCAACTCGCGATTTACAAAAGACTCTAATTCTTGCTCTTGCCAAAACTGCGGAAGCCGGACTCACCGCGTTCCAAGGAATGACCCTTTCCTTTACCAGCTTCCGAAATATCGCAGTGACCGGAGCAAAGTCGATCGGACTTGCAATGAAAACCGCTTTGGGACCAATAGGTATCGCTTTGATGGCCATTGAAGGATTTGTCGCTGCTTATAATTGGCTGGAAAAAAGACAAAAGACCAAGGCTTCGGAAGAGCAGAAAAAATATGCAAAGCAATTCCTGGAGCAAGTCATGAGAAGCGGTAAAACCAGAGAGCAAGTTGTTCGTGAGCAGGTAGAACAACAAGAAGGACGCAAGGCCCGCGTGAAAAGATTGCAGGAGATTTCTTCTCGTGGTGGAGAAGAAGGGCGAAGGGCTGCTCAAGAGCTTGCTAGTGCTCAACTTGATGTAAATAGGAACGCCGCTTTTGTTCATGCCCTAGAAGAGGTTTATAAAGATATTACAGGAATGGAGCTTGAAATCAAGAGTGGAGCTGTGAAAACTCCCGCGTTCAATGGCAACACCGCCGATTTGGAAAAGAAATTTGATGAACTTACAAAGACTTTAAAAGATAGCGCAGTCGCCACGAAAAAGCAGACGAAGGCGACCGAGGACAACACCGCCGCTCAAAAGAAGTTCGACATTTCCTCGCTCTCTCGGCAGGCTTTCGATGCGGCCTTCAATGTAAAACTCCGTGAACTTACTTTGGGGACTATCTAATGTTTAGCGTTGTTGGAGCCATAGCAAATGCCATCGCCGGAGGCCAGCAGCTTCCGCAGCACACATGCCTTTTTTACCGAAAGGAAGGCTACTCCGTGGGCGGCGTTTCTCTTGACCTCGTTCTTGATGAAAGCCACTCTAAATCCGCAGAAGTGACCGAGAACCCGCTGCAAGACGGCAGGGCGATTTCGGACGGCATTTACTTGAAATTGCGCGAAGGTTCGCTCACCGGGCTCGTTTCAAACCACTCGCTGAAGCATACCGAAGAACTTGAAAAAGAGAACCAGAACGCCGAGGGCATCCTGAATATCGCCCAATGGCAGCCGCTGAAGAACCGCGCCGCCGAGGCGTGGAACGAGCTCAAGGCGGTAATGGATGCGAAGCAGACGGTCACTATCGTTACGGCCCTAGAAGTCTACGAAAATGTAGCGATTACAAACATCGACACCACTCTCGATGGCTATAGCGGCGATGCCCTTGCAATTAGGATAACTTTCAAGCAAATAAAGACGGTCCAGCTTGTAGAGGATAAAGTTTCTTTGAAGATGGACCCCGAAAATATGGAAACGGATATAAACCGCATCGTGGCAAATACGAAAGACGGCGGTCAAAAAGTGGCTGAACTTCCTGGTGCAACAATGAACCAACTTTATCTGGGGATTATTCGCTGATGCTTAAAATTCCTTTCAACCCTTCGATAAGTGCAGACCAAACATTCCGCGTCCTTATTCCCGAGCGGATGGTGATTTCCTTGCGCCTTACATGGAATACACGCGACTCTGCGTGGTATATGTCTATTTCTTCGGATAGAGGCGAAATCGGCGCATTGAGAGTGGTTGAACAATGGCCGCTTCTTTTTTCTCACAAGGCTCTATCCCCTATTGACGGGGACATTATTGTTTTTCCTCTTTCCGATGGCAAGGGAAAGCCCTTGAGCGAATATGATGCGCTGGGCGACTCCTGGGGCATTTTCTGGATAGACGAAAATGACCTCGCAGACTGGGAGGCTTCGAATGATATGGGGTAGAGTCGTTCGACTTGAGGCGCGAAATGCCGATGGCGTTCAAGTAGATGTTGCTGCTTTGCGCATTGATGCAAGGTGCGTCCGCTCTCGCGTTTTCGATGATAACGAGCTTGAAGCGACCATCCACGGAGCAAATGACGATACTATCGCAAAGTTTCTCAAGAGAGGCACGAACGTAGCCCTTTATGCAGGGTATGAGCAGGGAGCCGAGCCCGGCCTGATATACCAGGGCAACATCATCGACTCGAAAACGTACCGCAGCGGGACGGAAATCCTGACCGTGATCCGCTCTATCGCTCTCCGCTCGCTAAAAAGGCCCTTTACTTGCACTCCGGTTTGCTTGACTTTTAAGCCAGGATCAAATGCTGGTCAAGTAGTGAAAACTATTGCAAATATATTGGGACTGGTGCCTATTGGGGTAGAAATGGCAGAAGAAGTGCAGCTCCCTTCTGGCTGGACTTTTGTCGGGCCGGTGGCGCAAGCCATGAAAAGGCTCGCGCAGGATATGCGCACGAAAGGCGTGGGCCTTTATGTTGATTTGGCCGAAATGGTAGTTTTCAAATATGCCTCCGACTCTACATATTCCATCGCCTACATTTCCCCGGAAAGCGGCCTCTTGAACCTTCAAGACACTACGGACTATGTGGAGGCTGCCCGCTCGAATTTGTCCTCGATTGTATCTAAATTTGCCGAGCAAGAGGCAGAAAAGGAAAAAGCGAAGAAAGAAGCGGAGAAAGAGGCCGAGGCTAGAGAAAAAGCTAAAAAGAAGGGTAAGAAATACGAGCCAAAGAAAAAAAGCAGGCCAAAGACGACCGAAGTAATATTAAAACCTGAAGATTACGACGACGCCTATGCAGTGCTTGATGATATTTTTACAAACATGAAAAAGACCTATTCCGCACGCACGATGATGATGCCGAAGGTGACCCCGAATTCACTGGTGCATATTGCCGACAAGGGCATTGGCGTGGACGGGCTTTTCGTCGTGGATAGGATGGAAATTGCCGTCGGCAACGGCCCGGACTCTTCATTCGCTATGGATTTGAACCTTATAGAGGCATAATATGAGCATGGCATCGGCACTTGACACATATATGACCGGGGCCTTTTCCTCGGTGCATACCTCTATTCCCGCCACCGTCGTAAAGTATGATGAAGGAAAGCATCGGGCGCAGGTCAAGCCCTCGGTGCGGATGCTCATGGATAACGGCGTTCAAATCGAGCTTCCCGACCTCATGGATGTCCCCGTCGTTTTCCCTTCCGGAAAATTTTTTGACCTGGAATTCCCGCTCGACAAGGGCGACGGCGTTCTGCTCCTTTTTGCAGAGCAGGACATTTCGGCATGGAAGAAAGGCGACTCGCCTGCGGTTCCCGCTACGGCCTCGCGCTTCAACCTTGACTCTGCCATAGCCATCCCCGGCTGCTCTTCGAAACCATCGAAGGGGAAAGCCCGCATCACGATAGACAAGGACGGCGTGATTACCTGGACGGCAAAGAAGTTCGTTTTTGACGGCCAGGTGGTGGCGACCGGCGACGTGATCGCTCGCGGGGATGTATTCTGCGGGCCTGCTCCGACCGGCCCCGGAGTATCCTTGTCGCAGCACATCCACCCGACGGCGGTCGGCCCGACAAGCCCTGCAACGCCTGCACCTATTCCACCGGAGGCATAGAATATGGCTCTTGATTTGACACAATTTAAAAAGGACTTGAAAAAGGCACTCAAAACTGCGCAAGGGAAGAACCAGAAGGACGGAGTCGATAGCGACACCGCTCTCGAGAACCTTGCGGATGAGCTTGCCGAAAAAATCGACGCCTACATCAAGACGGCGACAGTTTCCGTTACCGTGGAGCAGGGTATCGCCGTATCTGTTGAACCGTCAAGCGGGCAGGGGGCCACAACTTCAACCGGGTCCGGGTCCGGGAGACTCTCATGATCGCGTCCGATTTCCGAAAATGGGGGTCGGGTGAGTGCCGGAACGGGTTCGGAGTGGGCCACCCGGCCTCCTCTTTGTTTTTCTTTTTGAAGATGTTTTTGTGTGAAAATCGGGCCAAAATAAGTTATATTTAGGAATAGAAAAGGGAACCTGGAAAATGCAGCTTGCGCTTGATACATCTACATGGGACTTGCATCTCGACAAGACGGGCAATATCGCCACGCTTTCCGATGCCGTCGCGCTCCTTTCGCAGCGCATCCAGTGCAGATTGCAGACTTTCAGGGGAGAGTGCTTTCTCGACCGCTCGATAGGCGTGCCTTACTATTCCGAGATAATGAAGAAGAACCCCGACCTCGGGCGCATCCGCTCCCTGCTCGCCTCCGTCATCGCTGGCGTGGATGGGGTGAGGAAGGTTCTTTCTCTCGACCTGCGTTTTACGGCATCGACGAGAACCTTGTCCGTCCAATTCAGGGTGCAGGGTGCATCCGGTGAAATTGCAGAAGGAGCTTTGTAAGAATGGAATACGTGACCGAGACCGGGCTGAAGAAAAAGACTCTCCAGGAACTCCGAACCGAGACCGAAAATGGCCTGAAGCAAGTTTTTGGCGTTGGCTTCGAGACCGCCGTGGATAGTCCGAACGGGCTTCTCATTTCGCAGCTCGCGCTCGCAAATAGCCGCCTCTGGGACCTCGCGCAGGAAATCTACTCCAGCCTCGACCCGAACCAGGCTACCGGCAGCGCCCTCGATGCCAGGGCCGCCTTTAACGGCGTGACTCGCAAGCCTGCCGAGGCCTGCACCGTGACGGCCATGCTCTACACCGAGGAAGCGAGCGCAACCATCCCTGCTGGCTCTATCGCGAACCGGCAGCGCGGCGACCTCGACTTTGCGCTTGACGAGGCCGTGAGCATCTCCCGCGCGTCATGCGCAGAGCTGATGCTCGATATATCCGATGTTGAACCGGGAACCTATACTCTCGAATTCTCGTTCGGGAACGTATCGTGGGACACTACGTCATCCACGACTCTCGCTTCGCTGATTACTACCGCAGGCGGAACCGCTGAAGAAACCCCTCGCGGGCTTCGCGTGATCTATTCCGGCGGCTCGGTTGGCCTTACCGGAAGCATCCCCGACGGCGTTATCGTTCAGGCGGGAATGCCAGGCAACTTTACCGCAGTCTCTACTGGATACCAGACCTGCGAAATCGGGGAGCTCGACAACATCCCTACGAGCGTGGACGGCTGGAGCTCGGTTTACAACTACGAGGCGGGCACCCCAGGCGCAGACCTTGAAAGCGACGCTTCGCTTCGAATTCGCCGTGAAGCTGCAACGAAGGTAAAGAGAAGCAAGGCTACCGACCCCGCCACCGAGGCGGCCCTGCTCGATGTCCCGGGCGTTACTACGGCCCGCGTTTTCAGCAACAGGGGCTTCGATACGAATGCTGATGGCGTGCCTGGTAAATCGTTTGCCTCGCTCGTCGTTGGCGGCACCGATGCAGCCGTGGCTCAATGTATCTACGAGAACCAGCCCTCGGGCATCCAGTCCTGGGGAAATACCACGGTGAACATCACCGACAGCCACGGCTTCGAGCAGCAGATTTCCTTCAGCAGACCGACGCCGAAGTATCTCTGGGTAAAGTTCTACTATCGTGTCTATGACGAAGAAGTGTTCCCCGGAGAAGATGTCATCAAGAAGGCCATGGTCGAATGGGCCGAAAAGCAGTACACGCTTGGCAAGGATGTTATCCCGACAAGAATTCCGGGAGGCATCTACGAGCTCGTGGCTGGCGTAGGCGTGGCGATAGCGCACGTCGCCATTACGGACAGCCCTGACACGGTTCCTTCCTCCGGCGACTACTCGTGGGAAGCCGCGCTGACTATCCTGCCGTTCGCGTATGCGGTTCTCGAAGAGGACCGGATCGAGACTATCCTCGAAAATGATTAAAGTCTAGAAATTAGGGTGCAGGCATAATGAGCGAAGTCATCACAAGCTATTCGGAAGCGCAGCGAAAGTATGTGCCCGAGCAATACAAGCGGAGCGAGAAGCTGCTCGGCTTGATAGATTGCGACCTTGCGATGGCCGACGAAATCGAGAAGGCCCTGCACGAAATCGGAGACTCGTTTACACTTGATGATGCCGTCGGTCCGATGCTCGATTTTTACGGAGCCTATGCCGGAGGATTTACCCGCCGCGTTGGCGAAACTGACGACCAGTTCCGCGCCCGCATAAAGCTAGGAACCGGAACCGAGGACCTGCCTACTCTTGAGGCGGTCTACAATTATTTCGAGCTTGCGCTCGGCATTACCGAAGTCGGTCTTTTTCCGGTATGGCCCGCGGGGCTTTATTTTGTTATTTTGCATGGCTCCCCGGAGATAGATGCCGAGGACCTGGAAAATATCGCGGCTGCATCTGGAGTCCAGCTCGGACAAGGCACTTTTCTCACCTGCGAAGATGGTGAACCCTACGGGCTCATAGTCCTGGAGGACAACGGGCAGCCGATTGTCGTGGACCAGCGGTGGCCGGATACCGAGTATGCTATTGTGGACGATGAGGGCTACCTGATTGTGGACGATGCGGACAACGTGGTGGTCGGGATTGACTACCTTACAACAAACGAAAGTTTTGAAACAAATTAAACGGAGGGCATAAAAATGTCTATGTTATTCAAAAGGATTAAAGACTGGGCGACAAGCATCACCTCGTTCCGCACGGGTGACGTGATAGCCGTTGACGGACCGGATGGCACCGCGAAGATGGGGTGCGGAACACTCCTGCAAATTACATCTGACAACGTAGAGAATAACGCCTTAATATCCGATGGCAGGGTTCTAAATGGGAAAGTAGTTCGCTACAAAAGTGGTAACTCGGATATATATGCCGCATACCAAAAAAATCCAGACGGCTCGTTTATTTTGCGTAAGACATCGTCTGGTACTATATGGTCTAGTTATTCCAATGCCATAATTCCTGTAAATTCTAATAAAATTTCTATTTCTTTTAGTGTTGCTGCTACTGAAAACAATACAAAGTCTGATGTCAATGTAACTGTATTTGTAAGTAGTGGTGGTAGAGCATTTATTGCTGGGGAGCAGGTTGTTGTGAAGAGTGGTATTGTTCCTCCGAACAACGTGTTTATAGAGTTTGACCCATCTTCTCATCCTGATTGGAGCGAATTAAATGTTTGGATTTCTATGAGTGGCGCCGATGGAAAAGTCGCCGAAGTCAAAATATCTAATTTGCAAGTTTATGGACAAGATGGAATTTCAAATTTCAACAAGTTTGGTGGCACGAATCTACATGAAATTTTGCACTCCTTGGATGATGTTGTTGTTGATGGAAATATCATGGGGGAGGACAAAACAAACGGAAAAAATGTTTATCTGAAAACAGGAAATGAAGATATAAAAAATGCATATCAAAAGAATGCAGACGGGTCTTTTATTATAAGGAAAAATTCATCTGGGACATATTGGTCATATTATAATACTGCAATAGTGCCAAACTTTTCATACTTGGTTAGAATACGTTTTAAGGTCGAAGTCACCGCAAATAATACAAATCCAAACGTTCATGGGGCTGTGTGGGTTTCTAACGGGCGCACTTCTTACGTCACCGGAGAATGCGAAAATATTAAATCTTTTGATAAGAATGCTAACGAGGTTGATGTCACATTTGACCCCACATACTACCAAATTTACAAAGACCCTCCTTGGACTCAATTCAATGTGTGGGTGTCGGTAGTTGGCGCTAGTGATGTTGTTTCAGAGTTGAAAATATCTAACTTGGAAGTATATCAGCTAGAAGGAGAGACGTTATTCAATAATTTTAATGGAAAAACTGCAAAGCAAATATTTGAAAGCATAGATACGACATTATCCGGAATAAATGCTTCTGACAAGTCCGTCATGGTCGCTCCGAACGGAACGAAGTATTTGTTATCCGTACAGAATGACGGGAGCGTATCTACAATTCCGGCAATTCCTTCAAAGGGAGTGTATTTCGGGAACTCTCTGATTTTGGGAAGTGGTCTTTACGGATTGGCAGCGAGTGATGACGAACATGACTACTACTATCTTGTCAATAACTATATTACGACAAACTTGAATAATTCTTTTGTCGCATCGAGGTATTCTGGGACGGCATTTGAAGGTTTGACAAATCCCTCAAACGTTGATTCTACTATAAATACAATGTTGCAGAATCTTGCTGGAGACGAAGACTTGGTTGTTGTTCAACTAGGTGACAATGTCAATACTGCCGAAAAAGTTTCTGTATTTGAAAATAGTGCTCGTCAGCTTCTGCAAGCAATCCGCACGAAGTGCTCTAGAGCTCGTGTTGTGTGGCTTGGTTTGTGGTATAGTTCATCTGCCAAAATAAATATAATTCAGTATGCCTGTAAAAATACTGGTTGTGAATTTGTAAGCATGGCCCACCTCGATAAAAATGCAGGGAAATCGTATATCGGAGCAGTTCAAAAACGTGTGTTGGGTAATTACACACTTTCCGATGTTTCATCCGTTGAAGATGTTGGAGGTGGTTATATCCATATTACGTTTAGTGTATCTGGAAATAACTACACATCTGAAATCCTAGTTAACAGTTGGAGTCTTGATGGCACCACGTTGACTTACAATGGAGAATATAAAATTATAGATTCATCGGGTGCGGCGTCGCATCCTGGCGATAGTGGTATGCGTGACATTACAAATTTGTTCTTGTACCAGTTGGGTTATTCTTCCACGCCAAATCCAATTTCATAGAATTTCACACAAACTAAAATTTTACGGATAACTTAAAACGGAGGGACTCCCCTATGCCTTACGATAGACAAATACCCGATGCGCCCATAACGCTCTCCATGCTGCCCAGGCTTGAAGACTTGCAAGACACGGACTTGATTTATGCGGTTCGCCCTACCAACCCTCTCGGGCAACGTTCTAAATCTATGGCGTTGGGAAAACTTTCCGAAAGGTTCACAAAGGCCTCCACGGGCTGGGTTAGCATAGAAAACCGCTCCCTGGCTGGTGGCATTGAAGCCCTTGCCAAACTGGAAGTCCCGAAAGGCTACGGCGGAAGGTTTGAATTTCGCTTTGACCTTGCATATTCCGACTCAGGAACGCTTCCTCTTGGGTATGTGCAGGACTTGCAAATGCAAGCCTACGACATAGACAAGGGAACCGACCTAGTGGTGGGTCACTTCCAGCGAATTTTCCACGATGCCGCTGGCGCAATTACCGGGTCCAACGCGGTAATTTCTACGCACTGGTGGGGGGCGGTCGATGTTCCCGAAAGCACCAGGTCGCCCTTGCCGGATAGCCGGGAAATACACTTGAAAATAGTGCTTCCCTATGGGGACGCAAGCACCTGGGTTTTATCCAGCATAAAGTTGAAGGCCGAATTGTGGCCGGAGCAGGCAACTGACGCGATGACTATTATAGGGTCGTAAGATGGATATTACTGGAATGGACATTGCAGCGGTTGCAACCCTGGTCGGTTCCATCGGAACCGCCGCAACGGCGGTCGTGAAAGCCGTGCAGGCGGTGCGCAAGGCGGAAGCCGCCGACGCCCGCGCCATTGCCATCGAGCTTCAACGGGAGCAGGCAAAGAAGAATCGCGACCGGGAAATTGAAAACCTAAAGACCGAAGTGAGGGTGCTCCAGCACGAAAACAAGGAGGTGCGGGAGCGCTTGAGCGAAGGGAACGGGCACTTTGTGCGCCTGGAAGGCGAGGTCAAGGAAACGAACGGACTGCTGCGCGAAATTATCGGGGCGCTGCGGAATAGCGGGTTCGTTATTTCCAAAAGCCCGAAACTATCCAGGGACTCGGGGCTAGATCTATGAGCAGGCGCACGAAATGCACGGTCAAGAATGTAGTGGTTTCGCCGTTTCTCGTAGATGGAAAGCGCCCTTTCGTTTTTTCTGCGGATGCAAAAATCCTCGTCAATATCGTGCGGACTTTTACCGATGGCAGGGAGGAAACTGCCTGCATGGAAATCGACATAAAGCCGGGTTTCATGACCGACGGCGCATCTACTTTCTGGCCCATTTCAAAAATCGTTCCTCAATGGAGGGCGGGCGACGACAAGTATAATGCAGGGCCCACCGTGCATGACGTGCTCTACATCCTCGAAGGCATCGTGCAGTCGGAATTAGAGCCGGTGAAGCTCGCCCGCGAGGAAGTGGACGATATTTTGCGCGGCATCTGGAGGTGCTGGGGCATGAGCCGTTTTGTGGCCGGATGCGCTGACAAGGCCATCGAGCTATTGGCCGGAGGCAAAAGGCACTGGGGCAACGACGGCTTCGGCGTTCGCGGGCTTGTAGAAGCAACCTGGAGGACTCTTGAATGAGCTTTGTTGATTACGCGATGAAATTTATCGGGCGGCCTTATGTATGGGGCGCCGACGGCTCCGGAAAGTGCGGAGGTGGATGGGATTGTAGCGGCCTTGTCCTTGAATGCCTCTGGGCGTTCGGACTTTACGATGGCCCCGACACTACCGCGCAGGGGCTCCACAAGGCGCTCAAGAAATCCGGATGGAAGGAGGTCCCCTTCGACTTCATCGCTGAAGGCGACGTGCTATTTTTCGGCAAGTCGGTAGAGAGCATCACGCACACGGCGCTCGCCATCGGCGAAGGGCTCATGATCGAGGCGGGAGGCGGAGGTTCCAAGTGCAAGAACCCGGCCACATCTACGGGCATGGTGCGTGTGCGGCCTATTGCATCGCATAAGGATTTGGTTGCTGCATTGAGAAAAAGCAAATAGATAAACGTAGTCGGGGAGGCTACAAAAAGCCCTCGGGGAGAAATCCTCGGGGGCTTCGGTTTTATGTGGATGCTTTTTATACGCGCACAGCCATAAAAAGTTCACCCGGATGATCAACTCCGTCGCAAACGGCACGTTGAAAATGCACCCCGTCCGGTGTTGTGCCAAATTCCCAAACCCGGCGATAAATATATTTTGCTTCGCTTAACTTTGGGAAAAGCCCGGCGGCGCTGGCACGCTGATAAAAGGTTTCTTTATCAACAATTTGCGGTCCTATAAAATAACGCTTCTGCATCTTTGTTATCTCCTGAACCTCGGTTCTCCCCAGCATCCTCCCACAACCGGGACCGGGCATCCTCCCAAAGTTTTCATCACGCCGTTTCGGTCGATATAGTTGTGCATTTCATTCTGCGACTTCTTGAAGAGTCCAAGGATTTCGTCGAGCATTATCTTCTTCGGCTCTCTTGCGTTTCGCAATTCGTGCAGGGAAATCCTAGTCGACGCCCTGAAATCTCGCGCCCGCAGGTTGACCTCGAACTGTGCAGTCGTGCGGGAGCCTTCCCTTTGATACCTTGCGGACTCCTCGGGGTCGCAAAAAGCCCTTATCGTGAGACCGATAGTTGCGACACTGGGGGTATAGAAGGCAACGACTAGAGAAGCGCCTCGCGGCTTCATCATGTCGCTCGCCTGGGCTATGAGGCCTCTAACCTTGTCCTGCCATTCGAGAACCCAATAACACTTCGGACAACATCTATAATAACCGGCACGCCTCGAACACCCGCAAACGGGGCATTTGTGCAGCCTTTCTCGATAGCCTGTTCTGCGAGGCTTCCACTCATCGCTAAACGGAAACCTTTGTTTGAACAGCTTTTTTCTTAATCTACGAGTCCTTTTCATCTTTTTTGACCTCCGTTAATTCCTTTTTCTTGTTGTAGTCGCTTTTTCTCTTCTCCAGGATTTTCTCGCGGTTGCGCTCGTAATAGGCCCGGCCTGCCGCACGGTGCGCCTCGGCGTATGTAGCATATTTTTTCTTTTTCCGGGGCCTCGATGACGGCACCGACCCGCGCCGGATTTCCCTGCGGAGCTTCGCTGCCTTCCTTACGTTCTCCCAGAAGGCATCTTCCTCTTTTGATCCGATGCCGAACGCGGCCTGGATGGTTCGGAGACGAACCGTCTCGGAAAAAGTGAGCCTCGGTTTCCTTCCTCTCATGCCGCCGCGCTCCTTACCAGATGCACGGTCATTAGGCCGATGTCCTGGAGCGCGATGGTGACGGCAGAAGGCATCTTCTTGTTCGCCCTGCGCATGGCTCTATACATCCTGTTATATGCCCT
>Ga0247611_10007478_pt1 | contig 13718 bp, 11 predicted proteins | sample 177DNAGHGhighgp2_FD_192422 | JGI IMG/M metagenome (GOLD analysis project Ga0247611, IMG submission 192422) | Sheep rumen microbial communities from Palmerston North, Manawatu-Wanganui, New Zealand - 1770 DNA GHGhigh gp2 | ecosystem: Host-associated > Mammals > Digestive system > Stomach > Rumen...
CGACTCGGTTAATGCTTTCTTATCTTATCACTATCTCCTTTGTTTCTATGTTGCGCACTACGCCACCTCCTTTGCCTGCGTTCTTCAATCCGTCAGACATCTGCCACTTCTTGCACTTGAACTTCTGCTGAACCTTGATCATCATCTGTGCGCAGACCCTTGTGCCGTCAGTCTCAATACACTTGTGTTGACAACTGGCGCAACATTTCTTAATCTTGCAGCCGTGAGCGTTACGAACGCTCGTGATTCTAATCTCCTTAGCCATATCCTTATTCTTCTTTAAGTTCTTTGATAGTCTTCTTCAAGTCTCTAATCTGCTTCTTCTGGTCGTCCACCAAGGCTTTCAGTTCTGTCACCTCTGCCTGGAGTTTCTTCACGGCACTGCCATCCTTCAGCGAGTTCAGCATATCCTTGATCTCTTCCTTCGTCATCGACTCCAGACGTTCAAGACCTACGTGAACCATGAAACCCTCCAGCAGACTTTGGGCATTGAAATACATATAGCCCTCGTTGTTCACCTCCAGCATATAGCCGTTAACCATTGTTCTCAACAGGATTGCAAGCTTCTTGACCTTTGGTCGAGCCTGCTCACGCTCGGCACAGTTCAAACAAGTTTGACTCTGCTCTCGCTTAATCGCAGCCTTTTGCTCCTGCTTGTTTTCTACTTTCTTACTCATAGCTTTTATATTTTATAATGTTTGTAACTTCGATACTTTCTGCTTCTTCATCTGGCTCGAAAATTGCGGCCAGATCTATCAGCGTCCCAACGTAAATAATTCTTCGTTTCATAACTTTATATTTTTGCTTTTGTTTCTGATTTCTGATGCAAAGGTAGGGCGTTTTTCAATGCACCACCCTATATTCCGTAAGTCCGTAAGATTTCCGTAAATTCTTCCGTAAACCTCGCTCCAGTTTTACGGAATTTCCGTAAGAATGGCCTGAATAATGATCTCCCAAAGTTTTCCACACAGTTTTTCCTGAGGATTACTCGCCATGTCGTAATAAGCCTCCATTCTGTCCTCAGCAGCCAACTGGCGGCTGAAGTTCTTGGCCGTATGCTCGCCTATGCGCAATGCCTCAGGCCAGTCCTCAGGCGTAATCGCGCACGCGTATTCATAAAAGTTACTCTGATTGATGTTGCCGTCCAGACGGTCTCTCGCCACTAGCAACACGCCCAGCCAGTCGTTCTTCTTTGAAAACAGGTCGCTCTGCATCCTCAACAACTGTAGGCACTGCTTCATTACCTCATGCCGCCGCTCCTCAGTCATCTGGCCGTAAGCCTTCCTTACCTTCAATTCCACAGACTCCATACGGCTGCGACCATATTCATCACGCGCCACCTGATGCTCTGGCTTCTTGAAAGGCAGGACCTGGTACTGCTCCCTCACTTCGTTCACACGATCGATAATCTCCGTTTTGCCATACATTAGCCCATGTGCCAACAGCGCACACAGATAATGTTCTGCCACGGCGAAGCTGCCAGCATTATGGGCCATCTTCACCACCTGTTCCTCCTTGAAATACACGCCATCTACGCAGGCGTACTCACTCATGTCTCTTTCCATAACTCAAAGCGTTGTGAGAAGAGAAAGATTGCTAGCTTTTCACCTCAGAGGACTCTCACTCCACTCTGGTTAATAATTCAAATGCATTGCAAAATTACAAAGGATATGGGAAAGAAAACAGAAAAAAATAACCTCATACGCCCGAAGGTATATGAGGTATATGCAATTTGTCAAAAAGGTACACGACTGAGGTGTACGAGGTATACGTTTTACTGGCCTTGCATTTACTTTGCAAATAAGAACACTCTGACCATCAGATGTTTACGAAGAGCGTGGATTTACTCTGCAAATAAAAACCATCATCCATAGAAAGGAATATATGTCATGTATTTCCTTGACATTGTCTCTTCATCTGCAGGCTTAATCAGCCCAGCCTCAAGCGTATCAGCAATAATACGGGAGGCAACTGAAGACTTGTTCTTGTTTAGTTCAAAGCGTTCACGTACTGACTGGTTATTGATAGGCGTATCTTCCTCATACATCAGACAGGCATGTTGATAGCAGGCATCTATCTTCTCCTGCTTAGTCATATCCTTCAAACTCTTCTGAGGATAGAGGAACACGCGCGTATGTTCCTCCCCCTTCGTAAACTTCACAGCGGGCAACACCATTTCCTCTATGGCTGCTACGGCTCTGTCAATACCACTACCACGCTTCTCGCAGATATGCAGCATGAACAATGTTTGTGCCAGTTTCTCATTGCGCGAATTTGGCGGCAAGTCTATCAGACGGTTGATGTTGTTCAGTGGCGCACCAGGATTCGTGAAGGTAATGCGATTGGAATAGATCTCAATCATAATGGGCATACCAGTGATCCCAAAATCCTGATGGACCAGCATGTTGGCCGTGATCTCTCTGATGGCCACACGTGGATAGGTGGGTATCTGCTCACGGTTTACGTCTATCTTTTCCGTTCCAGTTATTCGCATCACATAATTAATCAGGTCTTCAAAAGCAGCTGCATAACCTCGCGTGATATGCTGTTCAAACTCCTGCTGCCGGTTATTGCTGCCCACATATTTGTGAATCACTATTTCACGACCACTCAGAGTGGGGAAATCGCGCAAGTCATTAGCATACAGGATAGCACCCAGATTAGTGATATTCCACAGCTCACCGTTCCGCTCGCAGAATCCATAGTCGCTCATTTTGCTCAGAATAGTATCTGTCGACGATGGCACATTCCTGTCTAACCGCTCATAGAATGCCTTGTAATCCAGTAAAGCCAATACCTGCTCCACAGTCTGAGCCTCTTTGGCTGCCTGCTGTTCAAAGGTGATACCCTGCGACTCAGCAATCATGGCCTTCACCTGATTCTTCGACATCTTAACCGTCTGTCCTGCCGAACGATGATAGGCATCAAAGATGTCGCGCCCACGCAGATACACAGGCTTCTCCTTCTGCTCAGGAATATAGATGAACAGCAACGAATAGCCCTCGTACTCCATCACACTATGGTCTATCTGTATGGAATAGCACAGGTTGTTCTTGGCAATGTTACCAAGTTTTTCTATCGTCAAGTCAATATCTTCCTTCGACATATTGAAACACGTTCCGTCGTTGTTCACACCATACACCAGCATACCGCCACCCTTGTAGTTGGCAAACGCCGATATATGCTGTGCCAGCCTGTCCGTCTTGGTGGAAAGACCACTCTTCCAGTCAAGTTCATTCAACTCAGCAGGTACAGGATACAAACTGTCCTTCAATGTCTTTATCGCTTTTTCTTTCCAATCCATCATAACTATTTTGCGTGCAAAATTACAAATTTTCTCTCAAATCATGACCAATATACATCGGTTTTCCGTCAGAACCCAGTTTCAAAAACTCTTGTTTGTCAGTGATCTTACCGCTGACGTCGATGTCAACAAACTGGCTCCTAACGTAGTTTGCAAAGTCACGATATTCACGACCTGTATTTGCATCGTTAACAGTGTTCTCATCCCAAGTCAGACTATGTGTATGCTTGAAGTTTGACAGCACTGATTTGAAGTCGCGAGTCTTCCAAGGCCACTTGTACACATCGTCATACCATTGTATGAATGTAGTATCAGTATCGTCATCAAGCCAATCGATTTCCTCCAGCACCTTATGCAGGATGAATGTTTGTTTAACTGATAGTCTGAACTTACCTTCTTTGCCCTTAATTATGATAATTTTATTGATACCATCTTTTACTTTAATCATATCGAGTGCAGAATGAAAAATACTATCGAGCGAACTTTGTGGATAAATATCCCTCTCCTCTGTCATAGCCTCTCCCACGCCCATAGGAACTTCTTTATTAAAGATATTCAACCCCTTCTCTTTTTTCTCTGCCAACAATTTGAGTTCTCTCAGACGGTGTGTCTGCTTGAAAAACTCATTGAGTTCATCTGTGGAGCACTCTGCGTGTGATATTCCTAAAGCAAGGGCTACCAAGTCATCATCGCGAAACTCATCATATATCTTTCCTAGTTTTGTTTGCGAAAACTCATTGAATGTATCACCATAGAGTTTGCGTAGTTGTTCCACAGTCGGCTCATAGCCCCATGGGAACTTTGTATTTTCCAGATGTTTCAAGTATCGGCCACGTTCTGTTTGTTCCCACACATTTTTCTTGTATCTTGCCTCTGCTTGCATATAGAGCATCGCCAAAACGTCAGAGCGGTCGCCTGTCAGAGTTGTTTGCAGCACATTCAGGATTTCCAGAAGGTAATCGAACGACATCTCCAACGTATTGAGCAATGTTTTCTCACCATTTGTCAGTTGTCGCTCCAAAGCTACGAGTGTTTGATGATCAGTGGCTTCAAGTCTCAGCATCTCTTTCAGATAGTCATTGAAGTCAGTACTATCTACTTGTTCTACAAATTTATAGGATTTCACCACACTCTGAATGGCATTCTTGGTTTTATCTATATTTTTGCACCAGTCATCATAATTTATTAGAGCAACTGGAGGGAAACACTCTTTAATGTGATGACTGAGCACCTCAAACTTGTTGGTTACTTCCACCACACGCATCAGCACAGCCAACGCTTTCACACAGCGTAAGCCTCTGTCTGTTGATTCCCATTCTTGGAATAGAGATTCTGTATTGTCGAGAACCTCTTTTAGGATATTCTCGAAATCCGTGATAATGCTCCTCATCATTTTTCAGTCACGGCACCTCCTGCTGCCCATTCATCCATTGGCAATGCTATGAAATCGTTCAGCTGTTTTCTGCGGCTTCGCCATAAAGGTAACCTTTGCGACATCAACGTCTCAAACATCTTATTATGGTTTTTCACCATCAGATGTGTCAGTTCATGCACAACCACATATTCTATACATTCACGCGGTACACGTGCCAATTCCAAATTGAAAATCAAATGGCGTTTCTTGGTGATGCAACTGCCCCATTGTGTCCTCATCTGCTTCACTTCCCATGTCACGTCATCCTCGTTTATCCGTTTAGTCCAATATGGTACAGTCTCTTGCAGATAGTCTTTCAACTGTCCTCTTAACCATTCGCGAAGCACCTCCTCACGCTTTTCAGTCGTGGTGCCTGGTTGAACATTCATCAGTAACCATTCACCCTGTTTATTAACGGTATGGGCACATCGCGGTGTCTCAATTACGCGCAGTCGATATCTCGTTCCAAGACAATAGTGACTTTCTCCACTCACATATTCACGTTCTGATTGTCGTGCTTGATTAAGAATCTGTTCGCGTTGCCGTTCCACCCAATCCCATCTGGAGATGATAAACGAGCGTGCATCATCTTCGCTCAAATAGTCTGGCATCGACACATGAACACGTGCATCTGGTGGATAAACGGCCAGATGCAGGTTCTTGATGGGTTTGCGCTCTATAGCAATGTCGATACCATTAATCTGCATATCAGAACTCTTCTGTATGGGCTACGATAATTTGCGTAATTTCCTCTACGTCAAAAGACTTTCCTGCCAACTCTTGGGCGATGCTCTTCTGAAGTTGCTTTTTCAGACGTAGATTCTCCCTAAAGCCAGGTAATGCATAGAGCCTTGCTGCTGTGTACACCTTAATGGCCAGATCAACGTCACCATCCAGATTATCACATAGATGCCGTTTAGCCATCGTGTCGAGGCGTGGATCACCTGCTTCGTTCTTGCGCAGCTCTTCGCCCATCTCCTTGATACCTTTCAGGAACTGACGATATTCTATGACACCTTGACGCCATTCCTCCAAAAGACGCTGTATGCGCTCAGAGAATTTTCGATACTCTTCAGGGTTCTGTTCGCGCTTGCGATTGATGACATGGCGCACGTTGGCCGTCATGGTTTCTGCCACACCATTCTCGCCACCCAGTTCTTTTGCAGCCTCTTCGTCTATCTCAACCTCACCCGTTACCTCATTGATTCTGATGATATCGAGGAAAGAGAAATCGTCGAGCGACTCCAGTTTCTCAGACCTTGGAGCAGTGATATAACGGTCGAGCAATGAACGCATCTGTGCGTCGTACATCTTCATATCCACATAATCGCCACTACGCTGCATGATGGCGTGACGCAACTCGTCATAGTCTTTTACCCTCCGGTATATGTCGTTAGCCTCCTGTTCGCTGTAGCCGGCTTCCTCCATCTGCATAGCGATGGCAGCATAGCGGCGCGATAGTTTCATCACGGCGTTATAGAAGTCATCTCTCAATGGCGTGTTGGTTATGATACGCGACTCCTGCTCGTCAGCAGGTGTGGTCTTGGGGTCGAAACAGAAATATGCAAAATAATCATCTAACTTCTGAGGCTGTCGCACGGGTTCACTCAACTGTGCTACGCGCTCCATAGCTTTCTGCAACTCTTCTTTGGCCTGACCAATCCGACTCTTCAGAAGTCTCTCAATTTCAGACTGGTCAAAGCCGGAAATATCACCCCTACCGTCAGATTCGGATACACCTGGTATACCGTTGGTGTAGTCTTCAATAGACTGCTCGATAAACGAGAATAGACCGCGATAGTCAATAATATATCCAAACTCTTTGCGCTCACCATTCAGGCGGTTTACGCGACAGATCGCTTGAAACAGTGTGTGGTCTATCAGTTTGCGATCAAGATAAAGATAAGTAGCCGATGGAGCATCAAATCCTGTCAGCAACTTATCGACTACGATAAGCAGCTTCATTTCACCAGGTTTGTTGATGAACTTGTTCTTGGCCCACTCCTCAAATTGCTCAGGAGTACGGTCGCCCATCATCTCCTTAGCCCATTGGTATTGCCGTTGCTCTTGTGTTAGTTTGTCGCCTGTGAAACCTTGGCTTAACGCTGGCTCTACTGGCTCATAGCTGGTTACTACGGCACAATGCTGACCAAAGCCCTCCTTACAGAAAATGCTCCAATATTGATAGGCTTCATAGATAGAGTTACACACCAGCATGGCATTGCCATAGCCACCTACGAGAGCATCCTTCGTCTCCATATCATAGAGAATGTCACCCACTACACGTTGCATTGGCTCACGGCTGGAATAGAGGTGTTGCATCTGTGCCCAGCGGTCTTTCAGTGCTTCCTTGGCCTTGGGGGTGAGCCGTTGTGTGTTCTTGGCAAAAAGGGTGTCCAGTGCGTGTGGGTCGCTCAGCTGCTTCTCAACATTACGTGCCTCGTAGCGCAGGTCGAGCACTACACCGTCATCCACGGCCTCATTGAAACGATAGCTGTGTATATAACGGCCAAAACGCATTTCGCTGCTCATGTCCGTCTCTTTGCGCTGAAGCAGAGGTGTACCAGTGAAGCCTATCAGCATTACATTATCACCCATTATTTTACGCATGGCTTTGTTCATGATACCGCCCTGAGTGCGATGGCACTCATCGATGAACACGAAGATATTGCCTTTTGCCTCGAAGCCAGGATAATATTTCTCCAAATTGTCGGCTATCTCCTGCATATACTGTTCAGGCGATTTCTTGCCAGCCTTCTTGTATTCGGCCATGTTCTGACTGCCGTCGTGAGGTGCAAACTTATGTATCAGGGTAGTGATGAGCCAAGGCGATTTCTCGTTTAGTTTCTGTAGCAGGTCACTACCGCTCTGTGCCTGATAATAACTGTTAGGCTTCTTGTCGCTGAATAGTTTGGTATCACGTAAGCCATTGGTGATCTGCTTATCCAGTTCGTCGCGGTCAGTAATGATGACCACACGCGCACTTTGTATGTTCTCCTTAATCCATTGTGCCAGCCATACCATTGTCAGACTCTTGCCTGAACCTTGTGAGTGCCAGATGATGCCACTGTCACGCTTACGAATACGTGGTTGGGCGGCCTTTAGAGCAAAGTATTGATTGGGACGGGCGGCTTTCTTTACACCACCGTCGTAGATGATGCAGTCGTGTATGAACTCCAACAAGCGGTCTTGTTTCAGCATCTGGAGTAATGAGCGGTCGAGTTCGTTCACCACTTCGTCGAACATGGGATATTCTTTCATCATGTCGCCACTCATTCCTGCTGGCTCCTTCCAGTGTAGATAGTATTTCTCAGGAGTGCAGGTGGTGCCGTACCAAAGTCCTTCGCTTGGATTGCCTGCCATTGTCAGCTGGGCGGTTGTAAAGAAGCGGGGGATGTAGCCTGTCTGCTGATTGCGGTAGTTCTGACGGATGGCCTCACTAACAGGTACTCCTGCGCGTTTCAACTCAATGACAACAAGAGCAATACCATTCACATATACAACAATGTCAGGACGGCGATGAACGCTCAGTGTTGATGCGTCACAGTTGACAGTCACCTCCTCAGCTATCTCAAAGATGTTGTTCTGCCAACGTTTAGGGTCGCTTGCTATTGGCCAGTCAATATACTGAACGGTGGTGTTTGTCTTGCCCGGGCCACGGCTCACACTCGTACCATAGCGCAACATGCCATAGACGGCTTCGCTCACCTCGCTCAGTTTATCGAATGTAGAGCAACGTTCTGTCTCAGCTTTAAGTTTGCGAATGGCCTGACGGGCTTCGTCCTCTGTGTGTCCCTTGCTTAGCAGAAACTTCCGCAGAGTGTCTTCACGTAGGTTGGTACTCACGCTGTCTTTCAGATTACCAATATACGTATAATCAAGCCGTTCTTTTATCAGCTTGATAACGTGGCTTTGAGTAGCCCGTTCACTTAGGGTGATAGTCTCTGTTGTCATATCAATCGCGTTTTGCCTGTTAGTAACTCTTGCATCATTCCATCTTTCAAGCGAAGATATTTCTCACGCTCATGAGTTAGAGAGGATATTTCGCCGTCTATCATGGATAGTACGTTTGCTATTTCTTGTTGTTCAACAATGTCTTGGGGAATATAAAAAGTAATTTTTCCCAAAGTAATAGGGCTTAAACTTGGTAATGCTGTTGCATCAACATAATCACCAAACTTAATAGTTTCTAATAATTTCCAAATGAACAATTTTGCTACTCCCATTGGAATATAAGCCATCATATTATTGTCTATGCAACATGGTTTCCGCGTATATCGTTTTCGTTCCAAAAAGATAGCTGCTCCAATTTTAGCAAAAACAATAGCGTCCGCAGGGATAATATTACAGGAGAGCTCTTTCGCAGTCTTTTCTGAGATGTAATTGTTCGAACGTAACATATAGTTTTCGTTCCCCCAATTATTCATGTCTGAAACTTTGTAGAAAGGATATGTCTCCCTTTTAACACCTTGGTATCTCAAAGGAAATGTGTTGCCTGATACAAAATAGCCTAAATCAGACCATTTTACTTTTTTCCATTCCCCTGTAAATCCTTTGAGCCGCTTTTTTCCTGTGAGAAGCTGCTGCATAGCCCCCTGTTTAACCAGACGTTTCTTCTCGATAGCTTTATCGAGAGAGGCAATAAGCATGTCAATGTCGCTCAATGCATTGGCAATCCGTTGCTGCTCTGATATAGGCAACAAGGGAATCTTTATAGATGAAAGCACTTGCCCATTTGTCAAAGCTCTTGTCGTAAATGTGCAATTGTTGACAATATCTTTGCGTATCTGCTTAGTAGAGAAACCATAGCCACAGTAATCTGGAAAAAGGGAATCATTTATTGGCCTAGCCCTCAAAACAAAGCCACTAAACACACATGACGGAATGTCTTCCAATAACACAGAGGCTATACCAACTTCTTCAGGAGTCTCTGACGTTCGAGTAAAGAACATATCGCCTTTCTTTACTTCAAAACGTTTAATTTCGTCTGAAGACAATGTTACTTTGCCTTTTATATCTTTGGCAACAAGACTTCTTTTGTGATAAACATCTGTATAATTAATGATGGGAGTTCCCTCACCAAAGAATTCTTTCCCTTTGTTAAGGCCATTTTTGAAGGTGAAGATCTCACCTATTGGCTTCACCTCCCAATCTTTGGGAATCCTGCCAATCTCAGTATCTTTCCACTCCGTCGTTTTCATGGCTCTTCATCTATTTCAATACCCATCTCCTTCAGATGCTGCTGCACCTGACGACGATAGAGGTCAACCTGCATTTCCAGTTCAGGCAACGTGTCAGCATAACGCTCGTTGAGGGCTGTCAGTGTAGTGATGATGTTCTGCTGCTCAGTGGTCATCAGAGTCTGGAAACGACTGCGTAACGTCTGCATCCACTTATCTTCAAACACCAACTGTCGCACGTCCTCCTCTGTCAGTTCGCCATATTTTTCACGAACCTTCTTCGTGAGGTCTGCCGCCATTTCTTTCAGCAGTTTCTTCTGCTTGTCTATCTCAGCATAATATCCGTTGACGTCCTCCCAGGCTTTTACCATCAGTTTGTCGTAATCGGCAGGCGAATTCTTCGCCTCCTTCAGAGCTGCTTTTAGGGTGGCAGGTTTCACGCTGTCGCCAAAATCATCAAAATAATCGGCAAACTCCTCAATGGTGGTATCGATAACCTGACTGAGTGCCTCTATCTCCTGCTTAGTATGCTCTATCTGCTGGCACTCTTCGCTAAAATAATGACTGGCAATAATCTGCGACGGCAACAGGTCGCATTGTATTTCGTCGTAACCGTAGGTCTTTTTAACGTTACCCTTTTTGTCGCGTGGTAATTCGAAGGTGACATTCCATCCGTCGCGACTAATCATGTAGAGGTCATCCTGCATGGTGTCCTCCCAGTATTTCATCAGCTCGTCATAGACAGCATAGCCATCAACAAGCGTCTGCACATTGAAAAAGGTTGTAAGAACATGACTGCTCCACTCCTTGATAACCTGCTTAGGCACACAGCCTTCACCAGTTGTCTCTACAGCCTCGCGCATATAGTATCGCCACTGGCTGTATGCAGCATCGTAGGTCTTTTGCTGCTCCTGATAGCTGGCATCATCCTCTATCACGCTGCTAAGGTCTTTTGCTGCGGCATCTGTAAACTGCATATAGCCGTCTTTGCGTCCTGTAGTAAAAAGCTTTTCACGCAATGAAGGGCAAGTGTTCCACAGAGTATCAAGTGCATCAATATCTGTCTGAGGTATGCCACCATTTAAATGAGCATAGAGGTCTTGATGTACTTCTGTATCGCGTGGTTGCACATAGCGGGGAATGTTCAGGTTCCAACCGTTGCGCTCAATCTCCTCATATTTGACAAAGCGAGCAAAGTGTGGTTCCTCGTAGTCAGGATTGTCCTTGCCTGCATCCCATACGTCGGCTATTCGTCTGATGTCCTGCTCGCGCAAACGGTTTTTGGCTCCGTCTTTCAGGAATCCGTCCTTCGCATCTATCATCAGAATACCCTTGGAGTCTCGTGCCGATGACTTGTCAATAATGATGATGCAGGCAGGTATGCCAGTACCATAGAAGAGGTTGGATGGCAAGCCTATAATACCCTTGATAATATGACGATTGATAAGGTCGCGACGAATGACGGCTTCTGCCTCGCCACGTTCTGCATTGCCACGAAACAGCACACCGTGGGGCAGGATGACAGCACCCTTGCCTTCGCTCTTCAGTGACTTCACCATGTGCAGCAGAAAAGCGTAGTCGCCCTTGCTGGCAGGAGGTACACCACGCTCAGTGCTCCAGCGGCCAAACACATCGTCAGCCTTCGATGTCTTCATCCAGCCCTTCAGTGAGAAAGGAGGATTGGCAACACAATAGTCGAAGGTCTGCAAAAATAGTCCACCCTCCAAATGCTGGGGTGAGTTGAGCGTGTCGCCATGCTGCAAGTCAAAGGTCTGTATGCCATGAAGCATGATGTTCATCTCAGCCATGTTGTAGGTAGCCAAATCTTTCTCCTGACCATAAAGGCCTACCACCTTTGCATGAATGGCTTCGTCTTTGGCACGTAGCAGCAGTGATCCTGAGCCGCACGCGCAATCGTAAATAGTGATGCGGTCGCGTTCATCTTTATCAATACCGATGAGTTTGGCCATCAGACGTGATACCTCTGCAGGTGTGTAGAACTGCCCTTTAGACTTGCCGCTCTGTGTGGCAAAGTTGCGCATTAGGTATTCGTAGGCATCACCAATGAGATCATCGTTGCCTGCACGATTGGTAGTGAAGTCGAGATTTGGATTCTCAAATATTTCTATAAGACTGCTGACTGTCTCTACCAACTCCTTGCCCTTTCCCAGTTTGTCCTCGTTAGCAAAGTCAGCATTGACGAAAACATTACCCATATTGAACTCTTTGGCAATGCGTTCCAGTTTCTTGTTCAACTGGTCGCCAATGTCATTCTGGTTCTTCAGATGTTTCACCACATAATCGAATGTGCAGTCCTCAGGAATCTCATCAATGTAGCCCGCTTTCTGACGGTCGCTTATATATTTCAGAAACAGCACCACAAGGACATAGTCCTTATATTGCGAGGCATCCATGCCGCCACGTAGCGCATTGCAGCTCTCCCAGAGTGTGCTGTACAGTTGTGATTTCTTTATTGCCATAATTACATAATTGGGCTACAAATTTACGAATTTTCTTCGAGATAATTCACAATATAGCACATTTTTACACATTATTTAATAAAACGCGCAATTATGCAGGCTCTGACTGCGCATATTCAGATTTTCCACTCACTGCGTGCAAAATTGTGCAAAAAGTCAACATTTTCAGGAATAGAGTCAACGTTCTTAGGATTAAAGACAACCTTTTCAGTATGACAAGTCCGCTCGACCTTGGTCGCTTGGCTCGTCCAAGAACTATTCCCAACCAAAGTTTACACAAACGCAGTTACACAGTTACGCAGTTACGCAGTTGCATAAGGTGTAACTGGGCTGTGACTTTGGGAAGAAAGAAATATAATATATTATTATATATAATATATTATATATAATAATATAATATAAATATCCATTAGAAAATGACGCTCGAGCTCTGCTCGCTTCGCTCGTCGAAGAACTTTGCCGACGGTAAATGAAACTGCGTAACTGTGTAACTGCGTAACACCGTGAAAATGCAGTTTTCCAAAATCTCAACATTTTAACATTTGAAATAATTCTAAGATAAAATCTTAAAAGGCTTGTTTTACATCGATTTTCTTTGTACCTTTGCAGCAGCAAATCAATCGTAAGCCGAGCACCCTTCCAATTACGAGAAAAGAGGCCTCAACCGTAAGCGGAGCAGGAATCGCAAGGAACCGGTCTGAAATGCCAGAAATCGCCGTAAAAGCGATGTGAGAGTATTAACAAAACAATCTATTAACTTTAAAAAAGAAAGGTAAAATTATGGTACAAAATCCACAGTTTCTAATCAACATTCGTAAGAACATCAACGCCAACAACCCCGGTTACGGCAAGTATTATCCCAAGGCAGTCGAGAAGGAGACCATCACGCTCCGAGGTCTGGCCAAGCACATGAGCGAGCACCAGTGCGTGTATAGCCGAGACATCATCGAGGGTGTGCTCATCAAGATGGCGAGCTGCATGATCGAGCTCATCGCGCAGGGCAACCCCATCAAGATCGACGGTCTGGGTATCTTCTGGCCTACCGTGGAGTCGACCAAGGAGGGTATCACGAGGGCTGCCCTGCTGGAGGGTAAGTGGAACGCGAACACTTACGTGAAGGGCGTGCACATCCGCTTCCGTCCTGAGGGTGCTGCCGACGACAACATCACCAGTCGCACGTTTAAGGATATGTGTGCGCTGAGCACTTATGGCGTGGAGGAGAAGATCGACCTGACGCCGGAGGAGACGGATCCCTCGAAGAAGAAGTACATCAAGAAGGTGACGCCGCTGGAGGACTGGATACTGGAGCAGCAGACGCAGAATCCTTAGTTTTAGGCGAG
>Ga0247611_10007479_pt1 | contig 13718 bp, 17 predicted proteins | sample 177DNAGHGhighgp2_FD_192422 | JGI IMG/M metagenome (GOLD analysis project Ga0247611, IMG submission 192422) | Sheep rumen microbial communities from Palmerston North, Manawatu-Wanganui, New Zealand - 1770 DNA GHGhigh gp2 | ecosystem: Host-associated > Mammals > Digestive system > Stomach > Rumen...
CCATTCCGCAAGGGACTTCTCGGCTTTGTGCCGCCGCCGCAAGTTGATTCCCGCAAAGGCCTCATCGAGGTCGTGGTCAACGGAGAATGCACTATCCTCATGCCGTCTCTGGCGCTCCGTGGTCGACATCGCATGGTCTGCATGTATGCGCTTTTTTGCCATTCTTACGGTTTCTCGCTCTCAATCGTTAGTTTCGGGCTGTGCGACACTCCCGGCCCGTGGGGTCTTGCCGACCTCGCCCAGTCCCGATTTTTGGGGGGGCCTTCTTTGCGGAAAATCCACCCTCACATACTGGGGCACGCTTCCTAACCATTCGTCTCTATCCAGACTCCGCACCTCCTGAATCATATTACAGTTCTTGTAGTACCGTGCCAGAAAATCAGAGCAGGAAGTTTGGATGACAAGCGACATGTAGCTAAAGCTTCGACCCTTGTCTGGCGAGAAGTTCTTTATATTTTTTAGGCACTTGATTAGCGCCGCAGATGCCATATCCTCCCGTGTAGCTCTATCGTACCCGCACCATCGGGGACCTGTGAGGAAGTGAGTTATCAGCAAGCGGAGGAGATTACAGAGTCTTACGGTCGGCTCTCCCGCCTGTTGGGACTCAAGTAGTGCATCCCTTAGCTCGTCCGCAGATATGTAGTGTTGTCGTGTTCGTCTGGCCATTTGCAAGTAATTACTCCGCCCCTCCTTGCCAAGAGGTAAGCGGAGTGCCACAACGCACAGGAAGGCTCGCAGGACGCCCCAGGAGCGAGGGGAAGGCGCAAGGGTAGGCGAGCATACCCCAGAGGATAGGAAGCGGCTAGGGTGTACAAAAAAGGCGGGGGCGAACACCTCCCGCCATGAGGCTTAAAAGTTGTGGTTTACACGTATGCGGCTACATGCTACAACCCCCAAAACCCACCCCCTCAGAATCCGCTCAAAAACGGCTGTTCTAGCCCTTCAAAAAAAGGTCGGTAAATCTATCGTCTGGAATCTTGCAAGACGACCCACCCTAGTATCTTACTAGTCAGCCGTGCATTCTGTCATGCGGCGCTCGGTCGGGTCGTGAGTGTAATGAGTGTGCCGTATTGCTCTTTGGCCTTGGCGAGCATTTCCTCAAGGTTGGCTAGGTGTTCCTCAAGGGTCGGGCCGTTTGGCGGACGGTAGTAAGCGGTGGGCATGGATTGCAGCCGAGCTAATCGGCTCTCAAGAGTTGCTACGTGATCAGCAACATCTTTGATTTTGTCTTGCCTCCAAAACTGCACCCGCTCAAATATCGCACCCTCTAGAAACGAGCGCACAAAACCAACTCTGCTCCCTTTGACGGTGGCCCATCCCGCCTCTTCTTTCGCCCGCAGTTTGCTTTCAGTTCGCGCGGAGAAGTCCGCAAGCCCCAGAAACTCAAAATGCTCTGCAACCTCGGGATACGTGCTCTTCCATTCGTCTTTGAGGATGTCAAAAATTTCTTCTAGTGCTTGCGGCTCTTCCTCTTGTGTGGCTTGCGGCCCATCTTTAGCCATGCCTACTAACTTTGCGACAAGATATGCTTCAGGATTGGCAATACCCACATATCCACTTGCTCTGAGTTCCTTGGCGGCGCTCATGTAAGCATCTTTGACAAGTTTAATTCTCCCCTCTGCCACTTCTCTTGACATTCCATCCGCCATGAGCTTTGCGCGCGCGGCAAGGGCTACATCTCTCAAAGTTAAGGGAGCATCATCAGCAGCAGCAGGCGCGGGCTTGGGTTGTGTGTGTGGGGTGGGTGTCATGGTTGGTTGGGGTTGGGGTGGGGTCTGTATATTAGACTCTCTTGTAGACTCTAATATGCTTGCTTGCTTACTGTTATTATCAGACTCTTCTCTGTTCTTGATATTCTCTGTTAGTGTAACCCCGTGGTTACAAGTGGGGTTACAAGTGAGGTTACAAGTGGGGGCTGCATCGGAAGGGTTGGAACTTGTAACCTCTGTGGTTACAAGTGGAATGCCAGAATCAGAGGGGGAACTTGTAACCCCGTCATTACAAGTGGATGATGTTGCGGAAGCGGTCTTTTCGCTCTGGTTCGTCCCTTCCAGTGGGAACATCTTATACTTGCGCGCCTGGCCTGCCCAACCCACCTTTGCAATGAGATTCTGCGAGCAGAGATATGCAATGCGCTCGTTTATTACGCGCCTGGATCTGTTGCACTCCTCGGCTAACCTTGCTTGCGACGGAAAACACTCATATGTTTTTTCGTTGGCATAATCTGCCAACAGCATCAATATCAATTTGTCTATCGGTTCCAGCCCGCCAATGCGAGCGACCTTGTGCATCAATTTGTACGACATTTTTTTATCCTTATTTTTTTTGCTCTGGTAATATCTGCTCCTTGCCCAACTGGTGAGGTAGAGCGGGCTACTCCCCTTGCGAGTTTCGCCCAAATAAGGATCAGACTGAGTCGGCACCACCCGTGCTCATCAATAATTACCATCAAGTCAAATCATGCCACACCTCCCTTATAATAAATATATAATATAATTAAGCACTCCGCCAGCGGCACGGCTTACCAGTCGGCAGACTGTAGGAGACCCCGATATGAAACTACGATATCTACCATCCGCCGACCATACCCGCCTAATCCGCATCCGCGCAATCCGCTCCGTGAGACTGCAAGAGCATACAGGCAACGGGTTTGTGGCGATCCGAATAGTTGCAACCTTGCGCGATGCCGAACCCGTGACGCTGTATGCATGGACAGCGATTGCCGACAGCCCAGAAGGGCGAAATCTGCCCAGCCTAGCCCATGCGGTCATGGACAGACTCTTGCACCTCCTTAACGTTGGCAAGCTCCGCAAGGGCGAGCAATGGCCAGCAAAGGAGGTGTAGCATGTCCTACCCAGAAACATGCCTAGCTCAGACGGTGGTTGCGGCAGTAGTCGCAATCGCGGTAGCGGTGGCTGTGCTGATGTCATTTTAAGGCACATCCACTTTCCGTATGGCCGTCGGGTACTTTAGGCAATATTCCTGTTCCTGCATGTCGCGATAGCCATGCCAATATGCACCGACCCGCGCATCAAACTGTATCTTGTCGCCAGGGCGCAAGTTCATAGCCTCCAGCCGCTTGCCGACCGTGAACCACACATGGTCACACAGTGTCTTCCCGCCAAGTGTTATGTCTGTCAGCAAGATAGTTGGTTCCGGAAAACCGTGGTAGTTTGTTTTCGTGCCAAAGCGCCCGACCGTTGCCGTAAAAGTATGGCGCTCGCTATCGCCCAACTGGTATAATTCGTGCCTCACTTTACCCCCTCCGCAAAGTCTGCAATTGAGCGAATTGGTATTCGGCTTACACCACCTAACACAACGGTGTCAAGCCTGCCCCGCTCTATCAAGCGGTAAGCAGTGGGCCGCGAAATGCCTAGCATCTTGGCGGCTTCAGAGATTGTAACTAATCTAAAGTCAATCTCTTTTTTGGGGGCTATATCGCGCCCCGTGAGTATAGCATCAATCTTTGCAAGTTCTGCGGGGTTGGCCGCAAGTAACTTTGCCAGTCTTTCATTTGTGGTCACTATTTAGCATCATCTTCCTCGGGCTGTTTCACTGTGGGTGCCAATATTTTACGGCATCTGCCGTGAGGCTGTCAAAGGGGTGTAGATTTTTGTTGCAGATTTTTTCTGGGCAAAAAAAAACGGCGACCAAAAGCCGCCGTTAGGGGGACTGGGTGTTTGTCACAGCCCCAAGAGTTTTCGCGCAAGTTCCTTCTTTTGCTCGGCGGAAAGACCAGCTATGAGTTCGTCCACGGTAGGCTTTGCCTTTACGGGGACGTTCACCGCAAGCCTTTTGCAATTTCCATCTAGCACCGACCCTTTCATTCGCTTCCGCAAGTTTTCGGCGGCGTGTTTAGATTCGGGATTGTAATAGTATACAAGTGTTGTTTCCGCTTCGCCGTGTCCGACAATGCGCCGCACGTCTTCAACAGGAACGCCGGCCTGCAGGGCGAGGATTACAAATGTATGTCGGAAAGAGTGCCACCCATAAATGCTTGCGGCTCGCTTGCCAATGCCCCGTTCTTGCCTAGTCAGCTCTATTAGGTCAAGCCGTGTTTTTCGTGCCGCCGACCTCGCCGCCATTGGGCGAAGGTGCTGCCCAGTCATTGCCTCAATTTCGCGCAAGTCCATCGAGACTTGAGAGCGGGCAATACTCAATGCGGCTGCTATGTCGATTTGACGGTCACCAGCCTTTATGCGAGCGTACACCTCCAACAACCGCGCGCGCTTCTTCTCCGTGATTCCCGCACCGTCAATCACTTCGGCAAGTTCGCGTTGCATCTCGCCTTTGTCCGTCACTTCCGAAATTGGTTTTTTGGCCCCGAATACAGCGCGGGCGAATAGCGGCTTGACGGCGCGGAAGATGCCATCAGGATTGCGGGAATATGTTCCTTGCGCCGTTGGAAACACATACGGCGAAGGGACCTTGACATCAGCAGAAATGGTGGAAGCATCTATAAGCACATCCATCAATCTGCCCAGAATCGGTATAGTCACCTTGACACCCGCCTTAGCCGTCACGCAAGTAATAAGCCCTTGCCGCAAATCCACGTCTGCCCACTTCAGGTTGCACACATCGCCGACCCTCATGCCCGTGCAAGCGGCCGCAACCACGAGCGGGTAGATTTCCGTATCACGTGCAACATCCAATAATTTATCAAGCTCTTCAACCGAGAGGGCCTTGCGGGATATTTTGCGGTTTTCGCCCGTCCCCCCCCCTCGCAACTGAATGTTCGCGAACGGGTTCTTTCGCACTAGTCCATTCGCATGCAAGCTTGCGAACGTGCCGCTGATAAGGTGTTTCATTTTCGACACGGTTTCCCAGGCATAGGCGGACTTGATATGCTCAAACCATTTGCTAGCAATCTCTAGTGTGACATCGTTCGCCGTTTCGCACCTTTTTTTGTGTTGGCTTGCTTCCGTCCTGCAGTAAGCCGCGAATTGAGATAGCCAATTTTTGATAACTCCACACCAAGTTTCAGATGGGGTCTTGGCACGTATGACGTTGTTCCGCCAGTAGTCATAGAGCTTTGCCAACGGCAAGCCTTCCAAACTCTCGCCCGTCCGCGCCTTGTAGGCTTTGGCTTGCAACTCTGCGGGGTCTCTCTGGGTCTCCCGCCGCCATGCAGCAAATGCCTTTTCTGCTGCCTTGCGCGACCGCTCAAAGTCTGCATCGCCCGTGCCAGTTAGCTTGGGCTTGCCCTCCGCATCTACGGGTATCGCGCCCTCAATCGGGATTCCAAGGTTGGTTTCCCTGACCTTGCCCTTGACGGATAGGCGCCCGTACCATGCCATGCGGAGCGCACCTGCCTTGCCTTTGATTATCAATCCCATTTTCTTGTCCTTGTCTTTGTGTTTACATTGTGTGACAACGGCAGACATTATATCGCACTAATGGGGCAAAAACAAGGATAAACTAGTGGACAAAATAGTGGACAATGTATTGTTCAAGCCAAAAATACATTAAAACACCTAGGAAAAACATAATAAGTCGTTTGCTTGGGGTGCAAAAGGTCTCGGGTTCAAATCCCGACGGTCCGACCAATAAAACCCCGATTTTACGGGTTTTTTTTAATGCCTAGTGGGTTTCATCCTTTATTTATGCGGCTTCCGTGAATGTCCATGTGAAAAATGCCCATAAAACGGTGGTTTGGAATGTGTCTAACAAAGTTAGCCTTTACATATTTTGACCCCATTTTACACCTAGGGGGTAGTGGACAAACTAGTGGACCAAATAATCGGGCTTTTTTGATGATTTTCGTTTTCGGGGTGCCCCAAAAAATTTCAAGATTTTTTTCGTGCCAGCCCCCGCCCGTTCCCCGACCCTCCGCTCCGCACCCTCCACCCCGAATTTGTACATCCATCCATAGATGGTACTGGCGGGTGTTCCCGTCCTTTCCGCCCATTCCGCGACCGTAAGCCGCTCGCCTTCTACGGTGAGGAAACGGTTCCTTCTGGTGTTGCGGCAGTTTTCCTTGGCGGTAGTCCATCGGCAGTTCTGGGGGCTGTACGGCCCATCGTTGTCTATCCTGTCAATCTGAAGGCCTTCGCGGTAGCCGTGTGTCTCTGCCCAGTCCATGAATGCATTCGGGTCGTGCCACTTGTTGCATACCTCTATACCCCTTCCTCCGTAAATCCGAAACTTTGGATGCTTGGGGTCTTCGCAACGGTGCATCATCGTTGCCCATGTGTTATAGAGTTTGGGGTTACGGTGCCATGCGCCGTGTCGCCAGTTGCCCTTACCGTGAAATGGTTTGTTTGTCATGTCGGGTCTCCTTACGGAGATTGCCAACACGACAAATCAGGTGGCTAGGACGGCTTGTAAGCCCTCTGTCCAAAAAAGGGTACACTTGGCAATTGGGTAAGGCTGGAATGCCCTAGGACGGCGGAAACGGCGGCAGAAAGCCCGTGCGGCAAAGGCGGTGAAGACTTCCGCGAAATCCGCACGGGCAAGGGCTATTTCAAATCAATTTTCGTGTCGGTGTGGTCGATTGTGTCCAACATCCCCCACATCCAAGAGTTGGTTGCGGAGTGTTCCCGCCGAATCTGAAAGCATGTATTAGATGGCACCTTGACAACGGCACCGTTGACGTATGATAGCAACTCAATGCCGTATAGGTTGCCGCCCCAAGGGATATATGCGCCAAGGGTTAGCGATGTACCCTCTACATACTTGGGGCTTTGGGCGCATCCGCAAAGAGCAGCAAGAGCTATAATCATTAGGCGGCGCATGTCACCAACCCTTGATTACCTCTTCCACGTCGGCAACCGCCTGGTCTATCTCTTCGCTTTCAATCTTGCCGTCGTCCAGTTTCGCAAGGGTGGACTTAAAACACGAAAGAATCTTCTCCAATCGTGCAATCCAGACTTGCAAAGTGTCCCTCACATTGTCAACGTCGCCCCTGTATTTTTCCAGCACGTCGTTAATCTTGCCCACGACATAGCGTTTGATCGCCCACTTAATCATGTCTAGCCTCTTTTCTTTTTTAACCTATAAGCTTTGAGATTATGCTACCCGCACCAACCAAAGAACCTATTGAAACCGCTCCTATCATGATGGACTTTGCCAGCAACATCAGAAGCTGGGTTTTCCAATCAGATTCCTTTTTCGTCTCAAGGTTCGTCAACCGCTGTTCGTGATTCGTCAACCTGTCCAAGACCGTTTTCATGTTCGTGTTGAGGGAGGCCAGTTCTGAATTTAGCCGTATGAAGAGTTCTGTTATCTTATCGTCGTTCATGGTTCAAGCTCCTTCTCGTCTCGCTTTGTGAACATGTCTATGATGGTTGTGTCTGTCATTTCATTTAGCCTCAATCCACGTAGTCTGGCACTATTACAAGTCAAAGTAAATCGTTGCGTTTGAAGCTCCCCATTTTGACGAATAGCCGCTTGTCGCCTCTACTTGACTCTGCGCACTCGACTTAAAATGTATTTCGGCCAGATTAGAACAACTGTTGAAAGTGGACTGTGCAAAACCAGTCGGCACGATTGTTGCCAATTTCGGGAAACTTATGGTTGTCAACGATACACACTGGCGAAAGGCATTACCTAATGCTCCGCTTCCAGATATCTCCTCCAGATTTGGAAGCGAAACTGACGCAAGAAGTGTGCAACCTTGAAATGATGCCGAAAAAGAACTGCCTCCTGAAATCTTTTTCAAGCTAGGAAATAAAACGGAAGTAAGGTGTGAACAGCTATAGCAAATTTGCTGGAGGGAATAATTTCCTGCAACTAAAGTAAGGTCTGGAAACGACAAACTTGTTATACGGCCGTTTCGCTGGAATCTATATGCGTAGAAATATTCATTGGTTAAAGATTTTATACCATCAAAAGAAACTGCAAATTCTGTAACATTATTAAAAGTCGCGGCTCCTGTGATTGAAGCAGTTCCCAGAAGCTGATGTGCCGAATCGATTCCATAAACTGCTGGACTGCCTGTTGGAACACTTTCTATTGTGGCTGGAAGATTGGCGGTGTTCTTCGTTGCTGGAATTGTTGCGCCTTTTGCTTCAAGCGCATCATAAGCATCTTCAACCCTGTCTTGCAGGTCTGTTATTGCTCTTGCTATGCTCATTTAAGTTTCCTCCAATCAAATGCTGTCAATCAAGTCTTCAAGTCCATCAAGGGTGCTATCGTAGTAGGCAACCTTCGTGGCAGTTATGTTTGAGTTGATTGCTGCCAACTGTGCCGCTGTTATTGGTGTTTCGTTGACTTGGTATTCTGGCAACCAGCCATTCTTTCCATCTGTTGACCATGTGCCGCTATACTTGTATCTCCATGTTCCTTCTTTTCCATCTACCGTCACGTCTTGGACAACCATATAGTCATTCACTGTAGGCGTTGTGCTTCCAGCGTAGTCGGCAGGATATTGGCTAACATCGGTTGGCACATCATCCCATGTTGCCCAATTGCCTCTAAAATTCGCCGTTGCCGTTTGGACGGAAGAATTGACGAAAGCCTTGTCTGCGAGCTGGTTGGATGTTGATGCTTGCGCTGGGATTTTCGCAGTTATACTTGTTGCCAATGACATCGCGTCTCCAGCAATTCCAGAAGCCGCTCTTGCTTGGTCCAATGCGGCATTGGCTGTAGATGATGCGTTTATTGCCTCAGCCATTGCTTGCTGGTCAAGTTGATGTGCTTCACCACCCTGAAATATATACCAGTACCCATCAGGCGTTTGCCAGATGTCACCTTCTTTTGGCGTTGTCGGTGGCTCGTCAAGCAGATGGACATAAGCAGTGTTTTGTCCGGGCGTTATGCTTCCGTCCGTATCAAGTATCTCTACAAGCCCTTTGCCTAGGATGTAGTTGCTGACCTCGTTTCCGTTTTCGTCGGTGCCGCTGGCATAAATCGCATATCCGTTTTCGCTTGTGCCTGTCGCGGTACTTCCCGCAATCGTACCGACCCAAATGCAGCCAATTAATTTGCAGTTGGCTGTTTTGATGGTGTTATCTGGATATGCCGCAACAAGTTGTACGGATGTTATCTGCCATGCGCCGACCTTTCGCGGGACGTTGCGAACACGGATTGAGGACGGACTATTCACAAAAGCTCGCATCGGGTGTAGCGGCATGTTTGGGTTTGCCGCCTGGACCTCTACATCTATAACACCAATCATTTTTTCTCCTTTCAGCTCGAAATATCGGGCATAGTTTTGCCTATAATTACCGCCCAACTATATCCAAGATAACGTCAATGTAGATGTCGCGTAACGAAACGCAAGCCCAGTAGTTGTCTGCTCCTGTCCCGCCCCAGCCGCTTCGCGGCAGATAGTCGGTGGTGCTGGACATAGTAGGCAACCATGTAGGGACAATCCATCCCGCGCCGTTTTGGACGAAATGCGCCAATGTGGTCGCGCTCATGTCGAAGGATTGGACAACAGGATTAGTCAATGTCGGTATACACCCGTCAACGGTTCCCAATGGCGCGTTCGTGAAAATGTCCCTCCACCCTTTGAAGTCCCCAGCAGAACCATAGTCGCTTATCTTTATTTCGTCATAGGGAGAATTGTTTGCGATGTCCATTGGGTGATAGTTGCAAGTTGGCGTGTTCAGCACATGGAAACCCATTACCGCGCCAGACGAAAACCCTCCGTAGTCTGCGTTCCTCAAGTTCTTGTTGTTTTGGTTGTTGTTGTTGTACCCCTGTCCATAGGCCCAAACGCAACCTTGATTTAGAAAATAAACTTTTACGCCTTTAATGGCAAACGGCGAAGACACAGATGGGAAAGTGAAGTGGAATCCTGGTATTGACGCATAGGCTTCTGACATGTATTTTCCGTTCCAGATTGTTTGCGCTCCTGTCGCATAAGCCCCTTGATACCAAACGAATTCTGGGTCGTGGTTTCCAGAAGCGTCAAGCCATTGCGGCGTTCCATTTATCCATTGGTTGACAAGTTGATAGCCTACGCTCTGGACTGTCGTAATATAGGTGTTTGACCCTTGGAATCCAGCGCGAAGATAGCCCATGGAATCCGCGCTTCTTGGGTCTCCAATTTGGCATATCTTCTTTTGGTCTGGAAGAATGCGCTTTACTATTGGTGTTCGCAATATCAGGTCGTTCCACCTGTAGATTCGTGCCGTTCTTCCAGAGCCACCATTTCTTATTATCGTTCCCATGCTCTAACCTCTTGCCCAAATCAAGGAGTATATGCCACTGTGTTGATCGTTTGCTCTGCTGGGATTGTGTAGGAAGTGGCAACGCCATTTGTGAAGGTTATTGTGATGCGTGAAGCAACCAATTGCGTGCCATTCCAAGCCAAGCCAGTGACAAATGTCACTAGACCAGATCGACCAGTTGTTCCAGATGGCAACGTGACGGGAGTAGTGTTGGCAGTTGTCAAATGCCCATTGGAATCCGTCTGCACCCACTTGTCAGACGCCAAACCAAAAGAAATCGCTCCGTTTGCATCCGGCAAATGTCCATCTACGGTTGATACAACATCAATCTCTACATTCCCGTTTGCGTCTGGGATTTCGCCGTTGACAGATTGCACGGCATCTATATCTACATTGCCGTTTGCGTCTGGCGCGGTATTGTTTACGCTTGTCACAACCCCCGCGAAGTTCCCAACGCTGTCTCCGTTGTGTCCGTTGATTGTGCTAATGGCATTTAGTTGGATGTTGCCTTGCTGGTCTGGAGATTTGTGGTCAACAGTTCGCACCGATTGTTGGGGAATGCTGATTTGGACATTGCCGTTAGCATCTGGCGCCGTCCCGTTAACGGTGTGTACGATGTCCCCCAAATCCACATCGCCGTTTTCATCGGGAAGCTCGCCGTTGACAGAATTAACGATGTCCCCCAAGTCAACGTCTCCGTTCGCATCGGGAAGCTCGCCGTTGACAGAATTAACGATGTCCCCCAAGTCAACGTCTCCGTTCGCATCGGGAAGCTCGCCGTTGACACTTTTAACGACATCGGACAATTCAACATTTCCGTTTTCGTCCGGCTCGTTTCCGTCAACTGTTTTTACCTTACCATACCCCAGTAGCGCAACTGCATCGGAAAATCCTTGGGTGTCAATTCCAATTTCCGTACCGCCGTAGTAGCCTTTGCGAACTGTAAGAAAGTTTGTGCCGTAGGCATTGAAGACCCGCTTGTGTATGGCCTCAAACCACTTGAGCGGAATCTGGAAAATGTATCGTATGCCGTCCCAATTCATGGCTACCTCATGTCAGTGTCAACGTGTTGTTTCCGGAACCATATACGGTATAGACAACGGTGGTCTTCTGGACGTGGTATAAATTGGTGTCCCCCATCCTGTTAAGAGAGGTCGTTATTTTCGTCCCCCAACATCCAGTAGCCCAGCAGTATGCGGCAACGGGGAATCCTTGGTTCTGTGTCAATGTTGCTCCACCAAGATAGTTGCGGGTCTGGCCGTTCAAAGTAGAAGTTTCTGATGCTTCTTGCAGATTGTAGGCATCGGCATAGGACAAGCCAAACCATTCCTCTACCGTTGTTTCAGCCTTTTGGGTTATCGTGCCGTCAATATTACCCCAAACTATCAACTGTTGCACAACCTTCGTGTCAACGCTTGATGAGACGTGAGGTCGGTGCCCTGTTGTGCTTGTCGCATACATATTAGCCACCCTTCATTTGCAAAAGCGCATCCAACTTTTCGGCGAGCTGCGCGGTGTTGTCCTTGATGCTTTGCAGTTCCGTATAAGACTTCATCGAGCTTTCGTAAGATTGCTTGATATAGTCTTTGTCAAACTTGTAGCCTAGCGCATCTCCGTTTTGGTCTATGCCCCTTCCGTAGTCCCATAAGAGCTTGTCGCGGTCAAGGTTCAGGCGGTCGGCAAGTGTAGACCTGTTTCGCTCCCTCGTGAGGGACTGCAAGTCTCCCTCGTCAATGTCGGCCATGTACTTCTCGGCTTGCGCATTCGCCGCATCCAACTGCTTATCAATTGCCGCAATCCTGCTTGTGAGCGGACGGGCTAGCCTGTCGTAATCCTTGCTGGCGAACTTGTCCGATTCGTCAAGTTCCTGCAACCGCGCTTCCGTCTCCTTCTTCTGATCTGTGAGCTTGTCTATCTTCTCAAGCCACTTGAAGGCCTCTTGCTCCTTTGCGGCCCGTTGCGCTTCAAGCCTTGCGGTCTCTTCGTCGTAGTTCGCAATCTCTCTCTTGGCTTGCAACTCCTGCTTGAGGATGTCGTACACCTTGGTTGCCTGCTCGGCGGCATCATACTGGCCGCTTGCCTGCAGTGCCATTATATCCTCAAACCGTTCCCTTTCAAGCCTCTGCATTTCCTGGTCTTCGCCCGCATTGTCAAAATCGGAACGGGCTTTTGACAGCCTGGTGTATGCCAGTGCCTGCTGATTGATTTTTGCGATGGCCGAATCTATCTTTGCTATCTGCGCATCATTTCCCGCAAGGGCTTTTTGGGTAGCCAAATCAAAAGCGGTCGCATTGCCCGCAAGTTCTTTCTGCAATGCACGGTTCGCCTTCTTCAGTTTGGTTATCGCATCTTCCCAGCCAAACCATCCGCGAACAACCGTATCAAAAAATTTCGTGCCGACCTCATACCCCGTTTGGAATGCGCCAACGATGGAAAACACCTTGCCTGGTATTCCGTCAAGGGCTTTGCCAACCTTGCCTAAAGGCCCGTGCAAGTCTCCTAGCGCATTCTCTAGCTTGCTCTCGCCCGCCTCTTTGTTGACCTTCTGGATGGACTTTGCAAGCCCATTGATTTGGTCTTCGGTCGCCTTGATTCCCGCATTGTCCAAAGCGGTGACTATGGATAGCCGTAGTTTCTCGTCAATCGCCGCCATGTGGTTTGCCCCTTTCTTCAATGCGCCTTACCATCTGCTGATATCTTATGTAGAGTTTAGCAATGGACGGCTTGAGATTGTTGGCAAGCCGTGTGGCGGAAAGCATCTGCATCAGTTGGGTTTGTGTCTGGGTCTTCAGTTCGTCGGGTGGTATGCCCGTTGTCCCCGCCGCAATGCAAAGCAGGTGGTTTAAGGTGTCCAATCTCTTTTGCGGGTCGGGTTCTTCTGGTTTCTCTTCTGGTAGCATCCAGTTAAGACCGTGCTTGACATATAGCATAGCTCGCAGCAGTTCCCCGTCTGTAGCGCCAACACCTTTAAGCCAAGCATTCACCGCCTTGCGGATGTCGGACGGCTTTATAAGTGCGGATAGCAACTCTACATCCCTCGCATGAGCCAACATGAAAAAGTGTGTATGTAACTGACCCCTAGTTGTCCATGCCGCATCAATGCCGTATTCGTTCCACCAGATTTCGGCGGCAATGGTAGGCTCATGCAAAATCATGTTCCCCGCGAATGCCATACGGGGATGGTTGGCAACCGTGTTGTCTTTGCCAATCTCGATTTGCACGGCAAGGTCGTTAAGCGCTATGACCTCTTCGTCTTTTATGTCATAGCCATTTTCCCTAAGCCGCGCAATGTCATGCTTTGCCAACTCCGCGAACATCAGCTATTGGCCTGTGCCTGTGTTGCCGTGAGGTACTTGGTGAAGGTCGCGCTCCAAACAAACATGGACGAATCCGCGCCGGTGCAAGTCCAGTCAGCGGTCTGGTGCCAGCCGCTTGCGATGGTCACTGTCGGGGCTGTGGTTTCGGTAGATGCCCACATGGTGACCGATACCGTTTCAACTCCTGCCGTTGCATCAGAGGCCACGGGGTCGCCGTTTATCGTGGTCGGGTCAAGATTTACCACCGCATCAAACTCTGAGGATTGCAGAGACAGTGCCGTGC
>Ga0247611_10007481_pt1 | contig 13717 bp, 8 predicted proteins | sample 177DNAGHGhighgp2_FD_192422 | JGI IMG/M metagenome (GOLD analysis project Ga0247611, IMG submission 192422) | Sheep rumen microbial communities from Palmerston North, Manawatu-Wanganui, New Zealand - 1770 DNA GHGhigh gp2 | ecosystem: Host-associated > Mammals > Digestive system > Stomach > Rumen ...
GCCGCGGAATGGCGCATCGCGTCCGATGAGCCTCACGATGCCGACGACCGCCACGCCTATGCCTTTCGCTTCGTGGATTTCCTACGCCCCTAAGCAAAGGCCCATACATCCGTATTTAGTTGATTTCACGAACGTTCGTTACAGCCTTAACGAACATTCGTTGTGGTCTTAGCGAACATTCGTTACGGCCTTAAGCTTTATTCGTGAATCGTGAAGCGAGCATGGACGGAAGCGCTAACGAATGAAGGCTTTAGCGGAAGGCAATGCACGCGAAAAACGCAGAACGTATGGATGAAGATTGACGTTTATTGACGTTGAATTGACGTTGAATTGACGTTTTCGGTGCAGGGGTGTTTTAGACGTCAATCTATTCGTCAATCACCTTTCATCACACCCTTGGTGTTGAAAAATTTCAGCCGGGTTGATAAATCCTGACAAATAAGCACTTTTAAGTATGACTCGAAAACATGCGATTTTAGAAAGAGAGGAAAAGAACAACGAAAAGAAAAAGAAGCAAAAAGAAAAGATAAAAGAAAAGGCTGAGAAAGAGACAAGACTAGGCTTGTATTGGCGTTTTCCGATTTTCTTACAATTGATGCTTAAAACCGATGGCGACAAAGGAAGAGCTGAGCATAGATTGGACTGCTTTCATGAGATGTTTAGTCTCATGTTGAAGCAGCAAAACGGTGTCTTCATTCATATTTCTCCGAATTAACAATTATTGGCTAAATCCGATAATAATTTACCGAGCGAATGCTTCACAGATTGAAGAAAAAGCAGTAATTTTGCACCGCAATAAGACATTACAATTATTCATACGAAAATATTAGGACAAAATATGAAAAGAAATAAGATTTGCCTATGGTTGCTGCCGCTGGTGTTTGTCGCTTGTGGCCCTTCGACGCAGACGCGCGAGAAGCAACCCGTCCTCGTGCAGACGGAGACGGTGAGCATCCAGGCTGAAGATGCCGAGGGCACCATTTACGTCGGGGTCGTCGAGGAAAATCAGACGACGATCGCCAGCTACACGAGCGCCGGGACGCTGCGTCGCGTTGCCGTCAGCGAAGGTCAGGCGGTGAGCCGCGGACAGCTGATTGCGGAGTTGGACGACACGCAGGCCCGCCACATGTTGGGCGCAGCCGAGGCTCAGAGCCGACAGGCTGAGGATGCGCTGAAGCGTTATCAGCTGTTGCACGACGAGGGCTCGATGACCGAAGCCCAATGGGTGGAGGTCCAGAGCAAGGTGGATCAGGCGCGTTCGCAGCTGGCCATAGCCCGCCGTAATGTGGCGGACTGTCGTCTGCTGGCTCCCGTCAGCGGCATCGTGGGGAAGCGTTTCCTCTCGTCGGGCGAGACGGCGATGCCATCGGAGCCCGTGGTGAGCATACTGGACATCAGTTCCGTGAAGGTGAAGATTGCCGTGCCGGAGCGCGAGATGAAGAATCTCACGCCGGCGACAGCAACGACCATCAGCGTCGAAGCCACCGGCCGTGAATATCCGGGCGGGCGCATCGAGAAAGGCGTGCAGGCTGATGCGATGACGCATACTTACGACGTGCGAGTTTGCGTCAACAACAAAAACCGCGAGCTGCTGCCCGGAATGGTGGCAAAGGTGAGCGTGAGAAACGAAGGCGTGAGACGTGAAAGTTATATTATCCCGCTGACGGCTGTGCAGAAGAGAGCTGAGGGTGGGCTGTTCGTGTGGACGGTGGGAACCGACAGCACGGTTCATCGCACGCCGGTGACCATAGGCCAGACCACCGGCAATCACGTAGAGATCCTGTCGGGTCTGAGCGAAGGACAGCGCGTGGTCACGGAAGGCTACCAGAAGCTGAGTGAAGGAACGAAGACGAGATTTCAATGAGTAACAACGAAATGAACAAGAACGCCTCTTCCTTCTACTCGTGGCCGATTGAGCATTATCGTATTTCGTTGCTCATCGTCAGCCTGCTGTTTCTCCTCGGTGTCTATGGCTTGTACGTGATGCCCAAGGACGAGTTCCCGCACGTGACGGTTCGTCAGGGCGTCGTCGTCGCCGTTTATCCGGGTGCCACGACAGAGGAGGTCGAGGAGCAGGTGGCTCGTCCGCTGGAGCGCTTCCTTTTCACGTACAAGGAAGTCAACCGCTCGAAAACGACGACCACCTCGCAGAATGGTATGTGCATCGTGATGGTCGGTTTGAACGACGACGTCAGCAACAAGGACGAAGTATGGAGCAAGCTCAAGCTGGGCTTGCAGCAGTTCAAGCCCTCGCTGCCTCAAGGCGTCGTGGCGCTGGTGACGAACGACGATTTTGGCAACACGTCGGCGCTGCTCATCGCCATCGAGAGCGGCGACCGCAGCTACCGCGAGTTGCGGCAGTACAGCGACCGCTTGGGCGACCGCTTGCGGCGCATCCCCTCGGTGACCAATGTGAAGCTTTATGGCGAGCAGCGCCAGCAGATCAGCCTTTATGTCGATCGCCAGCGCCTGCAGGCTTACGGGATCGGGCAGCAGCTGCTCCTGGCCACGCTGCAAGGCGAGGGCCTCACCACGTTGAGCGGTAGCCTCAGCGATGCCGACCAGCATATTCCCCTGCACATCGCGCCGACGGGCAACGACGTGGAGCAGATTGCCTCGCTCATCATATACAGTGACGCTGCCACGGGAAAGACGGTGCGTTTGTCCGACGTGGCACGCGTCGTCAGGGAATACGACCCCAACGCCAGTCGCATCGAACACAACGGACATCCATGCGTGTTGCTGTCGATGGAAATGATTCCGGGCAATAACGTCGTGGAATACGGGCGACAGGTCAATCGTGTGCTCGACGAGTTCCGTGCCGAAGTTTTGCCCGAAGACGTCACCTTAACGCGCATCGCCGATAAGCCTAAAGTGGTGGAACTGAGTGTTCGTGACTTCCTGCGCGACCTGTTGCTGTCGATACTGATCATCATCGTCGTGATGATGCTCCTCTTCCCCTTGCGGTCGGCCGTCGTGGCGGCAATCACGATTCCGCTGAGCACGTTCGTGTCGGTTGCCTTTATGTACCTGGCGGGCGTCGAACTGAATATCGTCACGCTGGCTGCGCTGATCATCGTGCTGGGCATGATTGTCGATAACTCCATCGTCATCATCGACGGCTATCTGGAATACGTGGGCAAGGGCATGGCGCCGCGTGATGCCGCCGTCGCTTCGGCGCGTCAGTATTTCATGCCGATGCTCCTGGCCACGGTGTGCATCAGCGTGATCTTCTTCCCGCTGCTGTTCACGCTGAAGGGCGCTTTCAACGATGCCCTTCGCGATTTCCCGTGGACGATGGGCCTCAACCTGCTGACGTCGCTGGTGCTGGCCGTAGCCGTCATCCCGTTCCTGTGTGTGAAGATTATCGGCGTGCCGGATACGAGCAAGCAGGGGGTGCGCTTCACCGACCGCGTGCAAGCGTTTTACACACGTGTGCTCCAGTGGGTGTTCCGTCATCCTTGGCTGACCATAGGTCTGGGCTTCGGCTCCGTCGTCGTTTCCCTGCTCATCGTCCCGACGCTGAAAATTCGTCAGTTCCCCTTTGCCGACCGCGACCAGTTTGCCGTTGAAATCTTCCTGCCCGAAGGCCGGGGATTGGCCGAAACCGAGGCCGTGGCTGATTCCGTGCGCCACGTGCTCGAACAGGACGAACGCATCACCGCTATTACCTCATTCCTGGGCTGCTCGTCGCCGCGCTTCATGGACAGCTATGCGCCTCAGATGGCGGACAAGAACTACGCCCAGTTCATCGTCGGAACGACTTCGCAACAGGCCACCCTCGACCTGCTGAGCCACTATCAGCCGCTGTTGTCGGAGGCTTTCCCCAATGCCTACGTCCGCTTCAAACGCCTGGACATGCTCTTTGTCACGGAACTTGAATATCGCTTTTACGGCGATGATATCGACTCGTTGCATGTCGTGGCAGATCGCATGATGGAGCGCATGCGCCAGATGGAGGGCCTGGAATGGGTACACACGGACTACCTGCAGCCTTCGCCCATCGTCAACGTGGAGCTCGACCCCGTCAAGGCCGCTCAGATGGGCGTCACGCGCGCTTCGGCCGCCCTTGCCTTGAGCGCTGCCTCGGGTTCGTTGCGTGTGGGTCAGCTGTGGGAAGGCGACTACGAAGTTCCGATCGTGGTGATGGACGACACCGACTATACCTTCTCCGATGTTCAGAACTGGACGTTCAGCACCCCGCTGACGATGGTCGCCGGCGGGCTGGGCGGGGCCAACAGCACCATCGCCCTGCGACAGGTGGCTGACGTCAAGCCTCTGTGGAGCGAGAGCCGAATCGTTCATCGCGGCGGCGAGCGCTGCATCACCGTGACGGCTGAGATGGCGAAAGGCGTTTATGCTGCCCCCCTCGAGAAACGCCTCGCTGATATCATGCTCCACGAGATCGACCTCCCCGAAGGCGTTCGCGCTGAGGTGGGTGGTGAGCTCGAATGTAATAGCGACGCATTGCCTCAGATTTTCCAGGGCGTGCTCATCGCCTTGATCATTATCTTCTTCTTCCTGCTGTTCAACTTCAAGCGCTTTGGCATTACCTTCCTGTGCATGGTAGCCCTTGTGCTGATGGCTCCCGGCGCCCTCGTCGGCCTGGGCATTATGAACCGCACGCTGGGTTTGACCTCCGTGATGGGCGTCATCACGCTCTTGGGCATTATCATGCGCAACGAGATCCTTATCTTCGAGCACGCCGACGGCCTGATGAAACGCTTCCATGCCGAGCATCCGCAACCCGTGAATCCCACGGCAGAGGAGCGTGAGGCTTACCGCTGCAATTTCAACTACGCCATCGAGGAAGCGGCCTACGATGCCGGGCGTCGGCGTATGGTGCCCATCTTCCTGACGACCGCTACGACGGCTGTCGGTGTGATCCCGATGATCATCGCCGGCTCCTCGTTCTGGATGCCCGTGGGCGTCACTATATTTGCCGGTGGTATAGGAACCCTCATCCTCGTCGTTACGGTGTTACCTGTTCTGTATTGGAAATTAAGTGTAAAGAAATAGGACCCTCCCCCCTGCCCCTCCCTGTAGGGAGGGGAGTAAATACCTAACAAGAATAGAAAATATCTGAAACCGATGAAGCATATATTTCATTTCTTAACTTTAATATTCTTATCCTTTACTTCCTTCCCGCTGTTTGCTCAGGAAACTACTCCCCTCCCTTTGGGGGAGGGGCAGGGAGGAGGGGCTATCCTTACCCTCGAGCAACTCAAGGATTCCGCCCTGCTAAACAGCTTCTCGATGCGCAAGGCGCGGCTCGGAATCGATGCGGCACGCGAGCAGCGCAAGGAAGCCTTCACCCATTATTTCCCTAACGTCATGGCCATGGGAATGGGGTTTAGGGCCAACCGTGCGATGGGCAAGATGGAAATCAACCCCGAGGAGTTCATGTCGGCTGAGATGAACGCCATTATGGATTATTTACAACCGCTCAAAACGCTGCTGGCGCTGGACCGCCCGATGAGCATCGAGATGATGAAGAGCGGTGCCTTGGCGAGTATCACGGCGCTTCAACCTGTTTTCGCGGGCGGACAAATTGTGCTCGGCAACAAGCTGGCACGTCTCGGCGAGGAAATCAGCCAGCTGCAACTGCAGCTCTCCGAGAAGGAGGTGGAAGCGCAAGTCGAGCGCTACTACTGGCAACTCGTGTCGATGAACGAGAAGACGCAGACCCTCGACGCCGTAGATTCCATGCTTCTTCAGATACGGCATGATGTCGAGACGGCTGTCAAGGCGGGCGTGGCACTCAGAAACGACCTCCTGCAGGTGCAGCTCCGACAAAATGACATCAAGAGCCAGCGCCTGAAGCTTAACAACGGGCGTGAACTGATGTGGCTGATGTTGAAACAGTTCTGCGGGCTCAGCGAGACGAGGACGATGGACGATTTAGGATTGATGAATGAGGAATTAAGATTGATGAATGAGGATTTGGGATTGATGAATGAGGATAGCTCGCAGTTGTCATCCATCTCGCAGCCCCAATCCTCCGTCGTCACTCAGCTGCCCGAGTATCGGCTCCTGGAGATGAGTGCGGAAGCGGCGAAGCTGCAACGTAAGATGGAAGTGGCTAAGAACCTGCCTTCGGTCGCCGTAGGGGCGGGTTATAACTATCATAACCTCTTGGAAAACGACCGCCATTTCGGTATGGTTTTTGCCACCGTGAGCTTGCCCATCACGGACTGGTGGGGTGGCAGCCACGCTATCCGTCGCAAGAAGATCGCCGAGCAGGAGGCGCAGGAGAAGATGACCAACAACGCTGAGCTTATCGCAATCAATCAGCGAAAAGCTTACAATGACGTCCTGGCGGCGTTAAGCCAGTTGGAGCTTGCACAGCAGAGTGCTGCACAAGCGGAAGAGAACCTGCGCATTCATCGCAACACTTACCGCGCAGGGACTGCCACGATGACGGACTTGCTGCAGGCACAGCTCCTTCAACAGCAGGCACGCGACCAGCAAACGGAAGCGTTCACGGCGCTCCAACTTGCCCGTCTTGATTATAGGCAGGCGACACGGTAATTTATTGGGAAGTTAAAGAACTTCCCCTTAACTCCCCAAAAAAGGAACTCCCCAAAAAAGAAACCTATCCGAAGAGTGCACGGAAGGCGTCTTCGACGCGACGGCAGGGCGTAATCTCGATGTCGAAGGCGCGAGGATTGACGGCTTTCACGTTGGCGGCAGGGATCAGTATGCGGTGGAAGCCGAGCTTCTGGGCTTCGGCGATGCGCTGGTCGATGCGGCTGACGGGGCGAATCTCTCCCGAGAGGCCGACCTCGCCGCAGAGGCAGACGTCGGAGTCGATTGCGGTGTCAACGTTCGAGGAGAGGATGGCAGCGATCACGGCCAGGTCGATGGCCGTGTCGGTTACGCGCAGCCCACCGGCTATGTTGAGGAACACGTCCTTTTGTGCAAGTTTGAAGCCTACGCGCTTCTCCAAAACGGCGAGAAGCATGTTCAGGCGGCGGTAGTCGAAGCCGTTGGCCGAGCGCTGGGCGGTGCCGTAGGCCGCGGTGCTCACGAGCGCTTGCGTCTCGATGAGGAAAGGCCGCACGCCCTCGATGGCTGCGGCGATGGCGACGCCCGAGAGACCGTCCTGGTTGTCGGTCATCAGCAGCTCCGAAGGATTCTGCACGGCACGCAGTCCGTCCTGTCGCATCTCGTAGATGCCGAGTTCCGAAGTCGAACCGAAGCGGTTCTTCTGCGCACGAAGGATGCGGTAGAGGTAGTGTTGGTCGCCCTCAAACTGAAGCACGGTATCGACGATATGCTCCAACACCTTGGGACCGGCCAGCGTGCCCTCCTTGGTGATATGCCCGATGAGGATGATCGAGGGTAGGGGAGCGCTCCCGCCTTTCACGTATTTCAAGAGGGCTGCTGCACACTCGCGGATCTGCGAGAGGCTGCCGGGCGACGATTCGATGGCTTCGGAGGAAATGGTCTGAATGGAGTCGATGATGACCAGGTCGGGGTGTTCGGCATCGATATGCGTAAAGATATTCTCCAAAGAGGTGTCGCATACGACCAGAAGGCCGTCTTCGCGCTGCCCGCTCTCCTCCCTGGCGGAAGGGGTCGGGGGCTGAAGCCGGTCTGCCCTGAGCTTCAGCTGACGTGCGCTCTCTTCGCCGCTGACATACAGCACTTTCTTGTCCTTGAGACGAAGAATGGTTTGTAGGACGAGGGTGGATTTTCCGATGCCGGGCTCACCGCCGAGCAACACTAAGCTGCCGGGCACAAGACCGCCTCCGAGGACACGGTTGAGCTCATCGTCAAGCATATCAATGCGCGGTTCCTCGGCAGCGTTGATTTCTGCCAAAGGGATAGGACGGGAAGCTACTGTCCCTTCCCGTCCTATCGTTGATGATGTACGGCTAACGGCAGAGCCGGCTGATGCCTTCACGTGGAACTCCTTGAACGTGTTCCATTGTCCGCACGACGGACACTTGCCAATCCACTTGGCACTCTCTTGTCCGCAATTGTCGCAGACATACATAACTCTGTCTTTTGCCATACGCTTATTAAGTGAAAAGTGAAAGAGTGAAAAGTGAAAAATAAAAGTTACAACTTTCAACTTTAGCTTTGCTGACTTTCGTCACGACTCGGCAATTCAAGCAAGCTTGATTGCTCTCGCTGCTCCGAAAGTTCAACTTTCAACTTTCAACTTTAAACGATTCCTTGTGCCATCATGGCTTTGGCCACCTTCATGAAGCCAGCGATGTTGGCGCCTTTGACGTAGTTGACGTAGCCGTCGGGCTCGGTGCCGTACTTGACGCACTGGGCATGGATGGCGTGCATGATACCGTGCAGGCGCTGATCGACTTCCTGGGCACTCCAGCTGATGTGCATCGCGTTCTGGCTCATCTCGAGACCTGAGGTGGCGACGCCGCCTGCGTTGACAGCCTTGCCGGGGGCGAAGATCATCTTAGCCTCGATGAAAGCGTCAATGGCCTCGGGCGTGCAACCCATGTTGGAAATCTCACCCACACACTGTACGCCGTTGGCGATGAGCTGCTTGGCATCGTCGCCGTTGAGCTCGTTCTGCGTGGCGCATGGCAAGGCGATGTCGCACTTGACCTCCCAAGGCTTCTTGTTCGGGAAGAACTGCGAGCCGGGGAACTCGTCGGCGTAGGGCGCGCAAATGTCATTGCCGCTGGCACGAAGCTCAAGCATATAGTCGATCTTCTCGCCGCTGATGCCGTCCGGATCATAGATGTAACCGTCGGGACCGCTGATGGTGACAACCTTGGCGCCGAGCTGAGTTGCCTTGGTGGCAGCGCCCCAAGCCACATTTCCGAAGCCCGAAATGGCCACGGTCTTTCCCTTGATGTCCTTGCCATGGGTGTTCAACATCTCATTGACGAAGTAGAGGCCGCCGAAGCCCGTAGCCTCGGGACGCACGAGCGAGCCGCCGTATTCGAGACCCTTTCCAGTGAGCACGCCACTCCAGTCGCGCGTGAGCTTCTTGTACTGCCCGAAGAGATAACCGATTTCGCGGGCTCCAACGCCGATATCGCCTGCTGGCACGTCAATCTCAGGACCGATATAGCGGAACAGCTCGCTCATGAATGCCTGGCAGAAACGCATGATCTCGGCGTCACTCTTGCCGCGGGGGCTGAAATCCGAGCCGCCCTTGCCGCCGCCCATAGGCAACGTGGTGAGGGCATTCTTGAAGGTCTGCTCGAAGCCGAGGAACTTCAGGATCGAGAGGTTGACCGATGCGTGGAAACGAAGGCCGCCCTTGTACGGGCCAATGGCCGAGTTGAACTGCACGCGGTAACCGAGGTTCACCTGCACCTCGCCCTTGTCATCGACCCAAGGCACACGGAACGTGATGATGCGTTCGGGCTCCACAAGGCGTTCGATGAGCTTGGCTTTCTCGAACTCGGGATGCTGGTTATAGACTTCTTCGATGCTCATGAGCACCTCGCGCACTGCCTGCAGGTACTCATTTTCACCTGGATGTTTGGCCTCCAGGTTGGCCATGATTGTTTCAATCTTCATGGTGAATGGATAACTTTAGAAGTTGGTAAGTTATAAATCACGACAAAGTTACACCTTTTCTGTTGAACGAGCAAGGAAAAACACGAAAATGACTCAAAAAAGGTAAAAACTTTAAACTTTAAACTTTAACTTTAAACTTTTTCCATACCTTTGTACCACAAATTGCCTAAAAATGTCCTTATGATGAAAAGATTTCTCCTTCTCGCAGTGGCCCTGTGTGCCGCTTTCGTGCCTCTGACGGCCGACAACCTCAGTCTCGAAGACCTCACGCGCGGTGTCTATAGTGCCCGCGGTATCTCCGGCGTGCGCCCCTTGAACGACGGCGAACGCTACAGCCAGCTGTCGCCCGATGCGCGGCAGATCATCGCCCGCTCCTTCCGCACCGGCGAACAGACCGACGTGCTCTTCGACGTCAGCAACACCAAGGGCGACGTGCACCTCGACCGCATCAGCGGCTACATCATGAGTCCCGACGAGCAGACGATCCTCATCGAGACCGACCGCCACGGCATATATCGCCATTCTTACACCGCCACCTATTATATATATACCGTGCGCAATCGTACGCTCGTGCCGCTCTCCGACGGCGGTCCTCAGGAGCAGCCCGCCTTCTCGCAGGACGGCACCATGATTGCCTTCGTGCGGCAGAACAACCTGTTCCTCGTCAAACTCTTGTTCAACAACTCCGAGAGCCAGGTGACCAAGGACGGCGAGTTCAACAAGGTGATCAACGGCAAGCCCGACTGGGTCAACGAGGAGGAGTTCTCCTTCGCACGGGCCTTCACCTTCAACGCCGACGGCACCATGCTCGTGTGGATCCGCTACGACGAGACGGCCGTGCCTGAGTTCGCCTTCCCTCTCTACCGCGGCACTCATCCCTCGCGAGACGAGTTCGCGGCGCACCCCGGCGCTTACACCTATAAATATCCCATGGCGGGCGAAACGAACGCCACCGTCAGCGTGCACAGCTTCGACATCAAGAGCCACCGCATCCAGAAGATGAAGCTGCCGTTGGACGAGGACGGCTACGTGCCCCGCATCTTCGCCACCAGCGACCCCGAGCGCATCCTCGTCCTCACGCAGAACCGCCATCAGGACCGCCTCGACATCTATGCTGCCAATCCGCGCTCGACGGAGTGCAAGCTGCTCGTGCGCGATCAGGTGGAGAAATACATCACCGAAGAACCCTACAAGAACCTGCAGGTGCTCGATAACGGATTCGTGCTCATGAGCGAGCGTTCGGGCTTCAACCACCTCTACCTCTACGACATGAACGGCTCGCTCAAGCGTACCCTCACCAGCGGCAACTACGTCGTCAAGGCTTTCTACGGCTACAATGCCGCCACGGGCGAGTGCTACTTCGCCGGCAACCAGGAGGGACCGCAGTATCAGGCCGTCTATCGCGTCGATGCCAAGGGCAACGCCGTGAAGCTCAGCCAGCAGCAAGGCACCAACAACGCCACCTTCTCCAAGAACTTCAAGTACTTCATGAACGTCTATTCCAACATCACCACACCGCCCGTGACAACCCTCAATGATGCCAAGGGCAAGGTGATGCGAACGCTGGAAGACAATGCATCTCTCAACGCTAAACTTTCAACGCTCAACTTATCCAAGCCCGAGTTCTTCACCTTCCGCACCGGCGAAGGCGTGGAGCTCAACGGATACATGGTCAAGCCAGCCGACTTCAACGCCTCCAAACGCTATCCCGTCGTGATGTATCAGTACAGCGGCCCCGGTTCGCAGCAGGTGCTCGACTCGTGGTATGCCGGCAATATGGGTGGTTGCCTCTATGAGCACTACCTGGCGCAGCAGGGATTCATTTGCGTCTGTGTGGACGGTCGCGGCACAGGCGGTCGCGGTGCTGCCTTCGAGAAGCAGACCTACCAGAACCTCGGCCTGCTCGAAGCCAAGGATCAGGTCGAGACGGCCCTCTACCTCGGCTCACTGCCCTACATCGACAAGGACCGCATCGCCATCTGGGGATGGTCCTATGGCGGTTTCATGACGCTGATGTCGATGACCGAGGGGCGCGGCGTGTTCGCGGCCGGTGTCGCCGTGGCGCCAGTCACCAACTACCGCTTCTACGACAGTATTTACACCGAACGCTTCATGCGTACACCCAAGGAGAATGGCACGGGCTACGATTGTAATCCCATGACACGCGCCGCGCAGCTCCAAGGCAAATTGCTCATCTGCCACGGTACAGCCGACGACAACGTTCACTATCGCAACACCGCCGAAATGGCAGAAGCCCTCGTGCAGGCCGACAAACCCTTCCACCAGCTCGTCTATACCAATCGCAACCACAGCATATACGGCGGCAACACGCGCCTGCACCTCTACAAGAGCATCACCCGCTGGTTCCAGGACATGTTACGTTAATGCAACCTCACAACCTCACAACCTCCCCTCGATGAAGAAATCCGTTATTCTCGCATCACTGACGATGCTCGCAACGAGCGCCTTAGCCCTCACGACGGCTACTTCGATGCCTACTACGACGGTCTCCTACGCCTCTTCGCCTTCATGCATCTCAGCGGCCACTACTGCATCATCGAACCGTAAAATCATTTTTGTCATAAACATGATCATCATAATATGATAATTTTCTTTGCTGCTGATTAACAAATAAATAAGTCAAATCAGATTCAAGTATGGCACGGCACAACGATTTCGGGAAATGGGGCGAGGACTTGGCGGCGAAGTATCTGGAGGAGCGGGACTTTGAAATTCTAGAGCGCAACTGGCGGCACGAGCGCAAGGAGGTTGACATCATCGCCCAGAAAGACGACACGCTCTACTTCGTCGAGGTGAAGACACGCCACGGCGAGGAGTGGAATGCCGAGAAGGCCATCAACTCCAAGAAACGTGCCCTCCTCTGGCGCGCCATGATGGCTTGGAAACTGCAGCACCCCTCGCCCATGCCCGTCCGCTATCCCGTCATCGCCATCGTCATCCACAGCCCCGATACGCCGTCCGAAATCCGTTGGCACGACAACATGTGGGAGCTGTGACCTTCTCGTGTTGAGTTTCATTATTTCGATAGTATTCCCGTCTCTGTGTCCTTGTGCTCCATGGTTCGCTGGATGTCGCGGTAGCGGCGGCCGTGTTCGAAGCGGTAGGTGAGGCGGAGGGTGATCATATTGCCGAAGTCGCGGTTGTGCTGAACTACGGTCTTTTGAATATAGCGGCTGAGGAGCTCGGTCTTGTTCGTCCGCGGATTGCGGCAGAAGGGGTTCTGCGCAAAGAGGGAGATTTGAAGACCGAAGGGTGTGCGGTAGGAGGTGCTGAGGTACCACGTCGCCCCCTGATGTCCGCGATGCTCGCCCTCCATGAAGTTCCAGCCGTGGTCGGCGTAGGCGCCAAGTGTCCAGCGGCCGAGGTAGGCTTGCAGGGAGTAGCCGCCGTTGTAGGCGGTATAGGTGTGGGCGTAGTCCTCGCCGTAGTTGAAGAAACGGTAGATGCCGCCGTAGGCAGACAGGCTGAGGCGCTCGGGCATGATGTCCCATTGGTTGTAGCTTTGGATATAGAAGAAATTGCAGGCGTTGTCGGCATTGGTCTGCGTCTGGTAGAAATGGCCGTCCCGACGGATGTACTGCTCCATATTGCAATGAGCGTTGAGGCGGTAGTAGCCTTGCAGGTCGGTGGTGAAGCCCGGGCGGGTATAGGTCAGGTGCAGGTCATGACTGGTGACGCGGTTGGGGTGGATGTCAGGATTGCCCACCAGCGTCTCCATCTGATTCAGCCGGATGCTGACGTCGCTGACGAGGGCTATTTGTGAGACGTGCTGCGAGACCTCGAAGGCATAGCGTGCGCGCAAGTGGTCGGTGATGGCGTAGGAGAGCATGAACTTAGGACGGAAGAGCCAGAAGTGCTGGCGGCGCTCGCCCTGACGGTAGCGGCGCAGGCTGGTGCCCATACCTCCCATGTAGGTGAGGCGCTGCCAGCGTCCTTGCAGCTGCGCGAAGAGATAGGCGTCCGACGTGTGCATCGAATTGGTGGCTTCGACGTCGCCGCTGTAAACGTTATGGCTGTAGCGCTGCCCGAACTGCGCGCCCGTGGTGATGGTGAAGGGCTTGAGGCGGTTCTCGTAGAGGGCTTCGCTCCAGAGTGAGCGCGTGCGGCCGTCGGTATCGTAAGCGTAGGCTTCGGCCCCGTCGCGCTCGATGTCGCCCGTTGTCTTGATGAACGTGCCCACGACGTT
>Ga0247611_10007482_pt1 | contig 13717 bp, 14 predicted proteins | sample 177DNAGHGhighgp2_FD_192422 | JGI IMG/M metagenome (GOLD analysis project Ga0247611, IMG submission 192422) | Sheep rumen microbial communities from Palmerston North, Manawatu-Wanganui, New Zealand - 1770 DNA GHGhigh gp2 | ecosystem: Host-associated > Mammals > Digestive system > Stomach > Rumen...
TCCAGAGTGCGATAAGTTCACGCTCTTTAGATTTGGCTTCTTCCTCTGTGAGATAATCAAAGAGGACGATGTGTTCAAATCTATCCCATCCGTATTTGTTTATAGCGGAGGCAAAATGCGGATTGGTATAATATGCCTTGCCGTAATTCCATCGATATTCCGGCTTTTGAGATGTAATCCCGACATACCGCTTACCGTTCTTTTTGTTAATATGTACATATACTTTCCAGTATCCGTTGCTATATTTCTTGCTCGAACTCATAAAACCCTCCTTCCGTTATATTTTAGTACGCATAATAATAATGCGGCTCGCTAAGCCGCTCCAGCGCCATTACGCGCATCTTCGCACTTTCTGCGAAGCACAGACTATATCTTCACCATACCGTGCAAAGCACGGGTTAGGGTTCCCCATTTCGGAGCGCTTGCTCCTACTCCCGCCACCGGGATAGTCGTTGAACCTTCCTCTATTCGAGGCTTGGCTGCTGATTGCCCAATCCATTTGATTTTCAAACCGTCACACTTGATTGTTTCAAATCTATGTTGTGGTTCAAATGGCTCTAAGGGGTTTCCAGCAATTAAGGAAATCGTTGCTGTATATGGTTTCCCATATACCGAGCTATTTCATATTAAGTAAAAACTAATACAATTTAACCCGAAGTAACACCAAACCCAGTGATGGTTTCAATACTGGTGATAGTAATATCTTTCATATTCGCTTATCCTCCTAATAATTATTTGTGAGTTAACCAGTTCAAATCTTCCTGTCTTAACTCTTTAGCATTGATGGTGCCTGTGTATACACCATACATTTTGTTATCATAATCGACCTTTTTAATTACCTGTCGAACACTTTCATTAAACTGATAAATAGAGAGTTCTCTTGTCCCCTCAAAATCATATTTGTACTGTTCCGTGTTGACCATTGCGATTATGAGAGATTCGAGCTGTGAATCTTCTTTGCGATTCTTACGCCGCATTTTTTCACGTGCTCTTTTTAACATATATTTCTTTGCCTCTTGGTTAGCAGGTTTACGATTGTTTCTGTCGAGGTGGTGAATTTTTCGTAGAACGGCTGCAATCTGATCGTGAATAGCACGGTCGATTTTTATATCATGTTCCTCGTCAAGCAAAACAATAGTTCCGTTTTGCTCATTTACAGCCATCTTGAATTTGGATAGGTCTAAATCGCCAAATATTAAACTGGTGTCCTGCGATTTAATCCCGGCAAACATAAGCAAAAATAGCTCATATTCATTTATCGAAGTAAAATCGATGCCTGCATCGTCAAGCTGTACAAGTAAATCTACAGGCATGGCGGTCAGGGCGGAGACCAGACCGTAGTACGCATCCTCATTATCGATGATTTGCCCGACAGTCGGGATGATAATATGTATGTTATCGTTAATCGTATACCGCCTTTTATAAAGCAAGTTTTGAGTTGACATTAACCACGCTTGCGATTCGACGGAATTGGCTTGGTTGGATCGAATTGCCTATTAAAATCCTTTGCGTGGAATGTAAGCACTTTGCCTTGATAATCCGTCATAGGTGCAAAGCGCTTGACCGAAAATAAGTTAAGTTCGCCCAAGCCATATTTTCTACTACCGTTAATCGCTTCACAAATTTCTGAACATAACTTGTCTGTTCTTACACCACCCTCGGGCAGACGAAGTTTGCTCCTATGTGTAAAAACCCACACATAGAGCGTGGGTAAAAGATAGGTTTTATTCACCGACTCCTGGATATCGACATCAAAACAAATGAATGTCTTTCCTTCTTGAACTGTCTCAGGAACGTATTCGCACGGAAATACCTGCGAATAAGCAAGTGTGTTTGCGTGTTGCAGCATAATCGAATCGTCCAGAAGTTTGACTATTTCCTCATTCGTTAGCAAATCTTCCATGAGTTGATTTTTGTAATCAAAAAATTCTTGAAGTTGCAATTACAACCACACCTTCCTTCCTGTATCTTCTGACACGTTGTCGGTATTAATAACAATATTTTCATCGAAATCAATTTGTGTTGTTTTGGGAAAGTGTTTATAGTAGTCAGCAATGCACAGTTGCTGGTTGTCATCGTCGGTGGTGTTGACCTCCTGTAAAACGAATTTAAAAACGCCCTGATCGTTATATGTACCTCCAAGTTTGAACGGCTTTGTAAGCAGATATGCAAGCATCATAGAAGATTCGGGATCGTCTATAAGAAAACGATTTTCGCGTCCAAATTTTACCGTCATATCATTACGGGCGATTGTCATTGCGATACGAGAGTCACCGCGTGTAGCAACAAAGTTTCTCTATTGTGTTTAACTAATAATCAGTAGTGTTCAGTTAACAACGCCCTTTGTATAGTCCATCCGTTGTATAACCGTCTCCAAAGTAACTTGTAATCAATTTCATATATGCGAGCCCATTCAGCAATCGTATGAGTTTCACCGTGATAAGTATAGCGACGATTGTTTGTTTTATTGTTCGCCTGCGTTTTTGAGTCGCTCCACCTGCAGTTATCTGGTGCGTACCATTTATCAACATCGATTCTGTCAATCGACAAGTCGTCACTATACCCGTTCAGGTTAGCCCATTCGCAAAACGACTCGAACGTATGCCACTCGTCGCATACGGTGATACCTCTTCCGCCATAATTCTTATAGTTAATATCATTTTGATTGTAGCAACGGTGGTGCATATGTTTATAAATGGCATACAAACGAGAGGTACTCATACCGTGTGTGCTATTTATCTTTCGCTCCTTACTCGTATCAGCCCTATTGCATCCACACGACGTTGATGTTCCATCTAATAGGCTCCGTTCTAAAACTATTCTGGTTGTACCCTTATCACAAGAGCATTTACACAGCCAATAGCGCATAACCCTTCCGTCTTTGCGCTTCACAGGACTTGCTCGCTCAAGTACAGTCCATTTACCAAATTTACGTCCTGTTAAGTCTTTAGATTCAGGCACTACCCGCTCACCCCATTTTCATATTATTTATCTACTGATTATTGTAATAGCCGCTACGCTATGTTGGGATATCCCCTCTGTTTTTCAACAGAGTACAGACTATATCATCACCCATTATAATGGGTGTCCACCGCTTCGAGTTACCAATCGCTTGCAACCCTACTCCCATAGGGATAGTCGTTGAACCTTCCTCTATTCGAGGCTTGGCTGCTGATTGCCCAATCCTTATCGTTTTTACACCGTTACCGTCTATAACTATTCGCTATTCCGTTTTGGTGATAAGGCTCTAAGGGTGTTCCAGCAATTCAATGGATTATTTATCACACACATTACTGTGCGTGCGGACTAAGCATTTTGCAAAATCCTCATATTCCCCCGTAAGGTATTTTGTTCCGTCTTCGATAATACACCACTGTTCACAAATCTTATCATCATCTGACACCCACTTAAGCAGATAATTACACTGAATCATTTTAGCGCGTGTATATACAGTCACATTAGCGTCTCGTTCTGTGATGAGCCAATGATTACCCATCCAGTAAACGAGGTCACCGTGATCCATATCGTCATCCGGCAAAGAGAATATATACTTTTCATTTAAGTTGTCTGAATTAACGATAGCAACATCTTTACTGATTGCACCAGCTTTCATCTCTTCAGATTCGATATTATATCCGTGTGCTTGGTCAAAAATCGTAACTGTTTGATAAGATAGATTGTCCGGCACTTTAGTAAAAAGTTGTCCTTTCTCACGTCTCAGCGCAGCACCGCGTTTGGTTCCACCACGACATTCAATCCTGTCTTGATAAGAGTCCCATACACTCAATTTTGCAACCCCCTCTCGGTATAAACAGCCCTAAGTTTGTTGCAAAGACTGATTGCGTTGAATACCTCGCGTCTTACCTCGCGCACTGTACATTCTGGATTATCAATTAAATACTGCAAGCTCCCAAGTAAAGAGAGATATACAGCGTCGTTGCAAAGCTCTGGAATAAACTCCTTGCATCCGAGTAGTTCCTTCTGTAAGCTCTGCATATATAAAGACAGAGATGCGTCTTCTGCTTCTCGCATCGGGAGAATCTTAAAGAAACGATTTACGAGTGTTGTAAAGTAGTTATGAAGCAACTCTGATGTAACAGGTATACCAGCCGAAGTATTTATCATCATAAATGTAAATTTGACAAATCTCCGTGATTATAACTATACTCTCGAATCATTTGAGTATAGTCTTTTTGCGCTTTTGCATATGCGTTCCCGATACGCATAAGTAATTCAGCAGGGGAGTAGGTCTGGAAATCTCTTGTGTTGATTGCGTTTTCGAGAAGTTCTTGCTTATAAACATAAGGTTTGAGCCACTGAACAACCATACCTTCAGAAATGATATCTATGAGCTCATCAATATCTTCTTCGTTAACATTTACTGCAAATTCACGCAACACATCGTCCCCGGAACCTGCGAGATCATACTTGCAATTCTTTTTAAATAAACTCACAGCACGTTTCATATATCCATCAACGATGGATGTTCTGTTTTCCTCCGCGAGTTGGATGAATTCATACTCCGTAATCTTGGACAAGAACGCACTTGTGAATAAGTCGTAGGAGATACTCATAGGTTAGCCTCCTTACTTCTCAATCAGGTCAACTCCAAGAGCTTCCTCAAGGGCTGCGATGGTTTTGCGAGAGTCAATCTCCCCGGTTGAAATCATTTCAATCGCTCTATATGTAAGGGACTTCTTTTGCCCGTTAGACATACCAGCAATTACCTTTTTGAGTTCACCCACGGGCTTTTTGAAAACATCATCGAAATGCTCAATGCTGATTGCATTTTTATAAAACTGACCCACGCCGAGGTAATCAATGATCCACGCCTCGTCGAACATAAACCAGTTATTGATGAAAAACTTCTTTGATGTGTTCTTCGCGTTTCTCAGTTCGCGGAGCTGCATTTCCTGCTCGTCTCCAAAGGATGCCCATGCAAATCTTTCTCCCGTGCGAGAGCTTTTATAAATCAGCTTTCCGTGAAATCCGTTACGAACAATAACGTATTGTTCCGGGTCAATATCTTTTACGACAATAGGTTTCGTCTCAACAGCAGGTGCATCTGCGATTTCAACATCGGTAGCCTGCTTTTTTGCTCTTGTGTTTGTATTAGCCATAAGTTTCTTCCTTTCATTCTGCACCCGGGGCTCTATTGAACCCCGGGGCGATTAGATTAAATATGATTAGCCGTTAGAGATTTCGTAACGACCGATACCAGCGTTATTACCGGCAAGCACGATACCCATACCATATTTCTCACCATAGAGGTATTCTTGAGTGAAATCGGCATTAGACATCGGGTCGCCCATAAGAACAATCGGATCACCTTCGTAGACTACCTTAATCGGCTTGTCATCGCCTGCGACGATAGTAAGAACATCATCATCGAGAACGAAATCAGTAGTGCCAATCTTATGGCGCTGAGGAGTTACGACGCAAGGGGTGCCGTAGAACTTACCATAGTAGCCATAATTGTGGAGCTCGTCCTTCGCACCATCGCTCTGGATAGACTCCTTGAGGTTGCGGAGACCCTTCTTGGTACCGATGATTGTAGCGGTCTTGCCGCCAGCGGCAGCCTCAACGTGAGCGACAAGCTCTAAAAGGTCATCCTCATCATACGCACCAGCGGCGGGGAAATATGTAACGCCGCCGAGCTGAGCAGCGGTAGCGCCACTCCAAAGGGCATAGATGTCATTGAGCATCTTCTGACGGAAAGAATCAGCAACCTTGTTAATAAAGGTGTTGAAATCAACACGACCGGAGAGGACACGATTGAGCTCTTCATAAATTCTTACAACCTTGAGGGAAGTAGGAATGGAAGTCTCAGTAGCGCCACCGAGTCTCTGACGACGGATGCCCTGGGTACCATCGGCAGCATCAGCAACAACAAAGAGATTATTGTCTTCAACGACAAAGAGGTTCTGGTCACCTTCAGCCACATTGCGGAAGTCAACGAGAGCGTTGAAGTATTCGTCGCCCTGGAGACCTTCAACAATCGTGTTGCTGAGGATTTCCTCGATGAGAGAGAAAAGACCATTGCACTTGCCGTCACGGATGTCTTTATAGTCTAACGAAGTCTTGCCATTGTTTACTTCGATAAGAGCCTGACGGAGAGTGTCCTGCGCCTGAGACGCAGAATACTTTTCGACATTGCCCTTGTAAGCATCAATAGCGAGCTTAACAATATCTTTCATTTCAGCCATTGTAATTTCCTCCTTCTTAAGAATTAACCTACGAGAATAGTGTAGTAGGTGTATCTGCCAACAACGTCCTTGGCAATAATCTTACCAACAACAGTGGAGCCAGAAGTAGCGCCTGTGCCGGCAGCAACGACATTCAGTTTAAGACCAGCCTTAAGCTCAACAATGTCGCCGACAGCGGGGGACGCCACGCCGTCAAGCGCGTCCTTAGTTAAGGAGAAGATATCGCCCTTGTGGAGACGATAGCCACGGCAAGCCTTGCCAGCTACATTTTCAAACTCATCAAGATTGCGCTTACGCTCGTCATACATCACCTCAGGAGAAGCAATGAGAACGATATCTGTAAGAGCGTCATTAGCGGCGGGAGCAGTACCTTCAAAGATTTCACGCTCGCCAGCCATAAGAGCACCAACCTTGAGGACGTTACCGTTATCAATAGCGGTTTCAGTCTTCACATAAGGGCTCTCAGTAGTGCCGGAACCAGACGTCACGATATACTTGATAGAAACAAGACCAGCTCTGACGTCAGTGCCGTACATATTATCAGTGCGAACAACACCATGTGCCATAATAGTTACCTCCTAATTATCATTCAGATTCGATACCGTATTTAGTAAAAAGACCGCCATACGGTTCGTCAGGTGTTTCAGTCTTCTCGACCTTAAGTTTGGGAGTTTTATTTTCCAAAGCGAACTTAGCCGCTGTGCCATTTCTCCCGCGAATGGCATAGCATTTTTCTTCGAGTGTCTCTGTGTCATATTCCATACAATGTTCACGGAGTGCCTCAAACGCCTCGACACCAACTAAGTCTTCAAAACGAGCGAAGACTTCGTCCCTTTCGCCTTTTGCAATGGCGGTTTCGGTGTCAGTCTTAAACTGGCGAAGCTCGCCAAGCTCTGTTTCCATAGACGCAATCGTGTCGGAGGCAGTCTGGTATTTTGCTTCCCACTCGGCATTGTCGTGGAGTTTCTTCTCCATTAACTCAAAGACCGGTGCGAACGGGGAAGGCTGCTCGCCTTCGTCAAAGTCGGCGATTACGTATTTCTTACGCTTCTTACTGTCAAAATCGATAGTGATACTGTCGCCGTCGATTGTATATGTAAAGCCATAAAGCAGCCAATCGGTGACATCCCAGCAATAAACCTCATGGGCTTCAAGGTCGCAGTCTACATACCAGTAACGAGAGCATTCGCCCCATTCGCGCTGGATTTTAGCTTCATCAAGCACTCTAATGAGTTCTTCGATAACATTGCTCGTTAATGCGAACTTGTCCTGTACAGGCTCTGCGGGCTCTTCGCCGGAAGGCTCATCATTAGCTGTCGAACCATCCTGCTTCATAGCCTCAAACTTTTCCGTCAGTTCCTCAATCGAAAGATCTTCGATTGAGAAATCTAAGGATTCGATATCAATACCGTATTTTGCGAGTAATTCCATCTTGTCTTCCAATACCTTTTCTCCTCCTTCCATCGAATAGTTTTGTGGGTGTGTATTGTCAACCTCGGAAGAGGTGTTGACCAAATTGAAACTTTCCTTTAAGTCTTGCATCATCTCAGAAAGTTGCTTCTTGAAGTCCTGCTTTGAAAACACTTCGATAGCCGAGCTCTCGAAACATGGCGTAACGCCAATCAGAGCAAAAGCCGTAAATTCAAAATCGTAAATGTGATAAACGCCGTCAATGGACTCACCATCTTTAACAGTGATTTCCATCGAATGTGCGGTGATACCATCAGACTTAATCTTCTGATATGCTTCTTGGCGTTTCCAGAGTAGCGCTTCTGCATAGAGATATTCGTGTGTGCTGCCATCCTCTTCTTCGACAGTACCCCACCAGTATTTAGCAGATTCAGGGATGCAGCCGACGGGGGTGGTCATATTGATTAGCTTAAGCGCTCCATTTTTGTCGCGCACAACTTCCATATCGTGACCACCGAGAGTGTCCGTTTCTCTGTCGTAATTACAAACAATCGGACAGTTATACATAGTTTTGATGCAACGCTCAAAGGTTTCTTTTGAAATATCGCTATGATTACGATTCTCGCCTGCATAGGCGATACGCAATACGCCTGCATCAAAAGAGGAATTGATTTCACACAAGTCGGTTAAAGATGATGCGTATGTCATATTCAAGACCTTTTCCATCTCAACCTCCTAATAAATAAAGCCCCACACATTGTGCGAGGCGTGATGCCGAATAATCGGACTCATATTAAAATGTAAGGGTGTCTGTGAGTACAAAGTTCATATCATTGGATGAAAACTTGAACTCACCCGCATTATCAAAAACGTAAATGTCTTGATTTTCGTCGGATTTAATAAGGCTGTATCCTAAAGATAAAAGCTTATTTTTATCCTCAACGCTAAACACATAAATAAATTTAGCCTTATCCATAATTATTAACCCCAGTCATCTTTCTGTTCAGCAGTCTGCTCGCCACTATCGGTAAGTTCCCCTACGTCTTTGGTTGGCGCACCTCCCTCGTCGGTCGCAGCCTCGCTGTCAAGGTCTGACGAACTTATCTGAGAGGAGCTTTGAATTGGCTTGAACATTTTTTGTAACCCGAGGACTTCTCCCTCAAGGAAACTCATTGTATCAAGCTCCGCCTGTCCAATACCCTGTGAAGCAGCGTATGCGCTAATCGTTGGAATACCATAACTCGCCGCCTTGAGATAAGCATCGCCGACTTCTTTGCGATTAAACGGCGATACATCAAGGAAGTTTATAAGGAAATTCTTTCCGTAGCTCTGCGACTGGATAAATCTGTTAATGGCATCCCCAATATTTTTTACAATACCATAGGTAATTGCCTGGTCTGCCTTAATAGAAAGCAAGAGCGCGTTTGCAGACGCTTTCTCATTATTAAATAATAACGAGGATACTCCTGCGGCTGTATAAAGAGACTGTTCAGCATCAGCTATCGTGTCAACATCGCCGGTATTTGAACGCTCAAAACCTATCTTGGTAATTGGCATAGGTGTTAACACCGAACCAACTTCCTCGGGCAAAACAGCGTCAAGATTGCGCCAGAACTCTCTTGCCTTGTCGAGGTCAATACCCCAGCTACCATCCGGTTGCATAGGTAACGCCATAACAAGCATAGCGTAGTTTTCAAGCTCTGTTTTAGTAAGCTTCAATGCTTTATAATCTTCGAGCTCATATACCTCCCTTAAAATACCGGCAAAGGGCGGAATGGCGTAATCAAGGATATCCGCATTGCACTTAATAGCAAATGATGTTGGAGAGTCAAGCTCAATCCAACGTAATGTTCTATTGGCTTTATATCTTGCGTATTTTGTCTTAAACTCCGCAGGATAGTTTTCCAAACTTGCCTGGTGCTTGTCGAAGAACGAGAAATCAAATGTAACATTTAATACGTTCCCTTCAATAGAAGATATGGAGCAGTAGTCGCTCGGAAGCTGTTGGATAGTAATGCTGTCGTTAGTTACCCACAGCGTTCCATAGAACACATCCTCGCGTAGACAAACGGTCAGTATTTTTGGAAACTGAGTTTTGACATTCATAGACGAAAGCATACTGAGAACTTTACGATAGTTATTATTAACTGTTCTAATATTTGCTTTCTTTGGGTCAATCCTATATGGCTCGACGATATAAGACAAATCTGACAATCCAACAAAATATTGAATCAGCCTACGGAAATGGGGACTTGCACCATATATGTATGTTACAGCCCTGCGTAATTGCTTTTCGTATCTATAAGGGTTTGCGAGATAAGTTGAAATTTCATCTTTGGTATACCGTGAAAATGTTGGAGTATTTGTGTTGTTATTTAAGTCTCTTGTAATCAAGCGATTCAATAATGCGAATTTGCTCGATATCCCGATAAACCCTGCGGTATCAGCTTGCCTAACCTTATCTGATTTAGCAACACTTTGCTTGGCTGTTTCTGCCATAGGTCTTACTTTCAAACGCAAACGCATTTCACCGCCTTCCTTTATAAGATGGTGGCTTTATCACAAATATATCCGAAACAACAGAGTTTACGCTATATCGCTTACTTAGTTTGTTTTCAAGTTGTGTAGCCACATAATAATTATAAGAAAGACTGGAATAACGGTCTTTCCGCATTCCAGACTTCTCAAATATCTTAACCTTACCGCCAGACTCTTCGTGCTGTAGCTTTACAAGTTCGTCGATAAGGAGAGTTGTATGAATATACGGGAGTTGAAACTGCATTCGTTCTTGAGGGTTCAAAGAAGAATAACCTTTAAGTTCAGCAAGGTATTTTTCAGCATCATACTCATTTGCGAGTAAACGTATACGCCCGCTCTTAAATCCTTCACGCAACAAAAAAGCAGCCTCTGAGTTAAACTGAGCGCTTGCTTTAATTGACCATATTACCTTTTCTGCGGATGCAGATGTACACCTCATAGCCATTTCTGTGTTGTTGCAACAGGACAGAGCAGGATAAACCTCTCCCGTTTCTGTATCGATTATGTCTCTTGCGAGACAGTCGAAAACACCTAACCCTATGCCATTGGTATCTAATACAATGTAATCACAGTTAAATTCCTCGTACATCTTCCGAATAATCAAAGCTTGTTCCTCAGTTCTAAGTCCTTCACACGAGTCTGCATACACAATATTACTTGTGTAGCGTCCAGCCTTTGTTGGCATAAGTTGATTGATAAAGATAGCCGTTGCGTCGTTGTCATGTTTTCTGCTCATCATCAATGCAATATCGGCAGACAGTAGACGCTTCTCACCAACTTGTTTTGGTGGTATGCGAACTGCCTGTGAATTGTTAATCTTTGACGAAATTGAGTCAGGTAGCAACGGATATTTGATTTTTCTATTCTTAGAAATGGAGTCGAAATCAAAAAAGGCTCCGTCATCGGAACCATAAAATTCGGCGCACATCTCCATGGAAAATTTTATGGCTGAGTAGTCGCTCTCTGCCATTTCATCCGCTACCGTTTCAGGGTCAAGCAGCCCTTCAGATATTGAAAGTTGATACGGGAAACCACAAACAAACTGATGCCTGTTCGGGTCTACCATTGCCTTAAGAGTATCCACGCACTTTGTATAAGACCAGTGGTCTTTCCAATAAGCCGAACTTAAATACAAAGTTAAGTTTTTCTCTTTTGCATACTCAATCTTTCGTTGTTCTTCTGTCAATTCCTCATATCTTGGCATTCTCCTAAGAGTAAGAAACTTACGAAGAACGGTATCAATAGTATCCTTAGATATAAGACGATATTCGTCTAACAAAAGAACGTGGCATCTGTTACCTCTCGCACTATCGCTTGCCGTAACAACCTTGATAACACTCGTGTTAAAGAATACTATTTGTGCATTTGTCCCGTTCACCTTTGATTGCTTTTCATCTATTTCTGCGCACAGTTCAGGCGATGCGGGTTTTAATTCGTACATTATCTTTTCGAGGACATTTATCGTTTATTGTTTATTACATTTCTTCTGTTTTGGCTTTGTATAGACATCGGTACCCAGCGGCAATTTGCCGGTGAATAATCTCCATCTACATCGATACGGTCAATCGTGCATTCCCCGCGAGAGGCGTTAGCATCATACCCATTTGATAACGCCCAATCCCTGAAAGCAGCATAATTATGGAGCCATTCGTCGCAAACCTTAATGCCGCGACCTCCATAATACTTATAATCATTTGAGTGGGGGTTATAACATCTGTTATTCATATTGGAAAATACCTTGTATAGCCTATCATACCTTCCGCCATGTGTTGTATGACCGCCCTCGCTACGCAGACACCCACAAGATTTTGTCTTACCACTGGTTAACTGGCAAACATCAACTATTGTCTCGTTACCACAATCACAACGACAACGCCACATAACGTGTTTGCTACCATTATTGGCGATGTAGTCGTCAGCCCTTGCCTCAACTACAAGCCTGCCAAAACGCTCTCCAACTCTATTGATTAAGGAGTGCTGGCTCACAATATCTTTATTAAGACACCCGCAAGATTTCGTATGACCATTACGCAGACACTTACCCATTACTATGCGTTCATTACCACACTCACAGCGACAAAGCCACATTGCTCTGCCGTCTTTGTTGTTTTCTGCACGGGAAATAACTGTAAACCTCCCAAATTTTTGCCCGGTTAAATCAATCGGTATTTTCATAATAGCACCTCAAATAAATGTAATACTATGTCGAACGCCACTTCGACTCTGGTCTTTCAACCAGAACCAGACTATATCTTCGCCCTGCTTGTAGGGCGTCTGCCACTTCACAAAGCCAGTAGCTTGCCTTGTTACTCCCTCACGGGATAGTCGTTGAACCTTCCTCTATTCGAGGCTTGGCTGCTGATTGCCCAATCCACACTATTCTCAAACCATCGCACTTCGGTCTATTTCATCCGTATGCTGTGGTTAGTGTGGCTCTAAGGGGATTCCAGCAATTCAACAGAAATTGCCCACCATATTACTATAGTGGCGACCTATATTATAAGCCTGTCCTCGGGTTCCCGACGCGATACAAACCTTCGTCCCAGGGAACAAGATGCATCGTGTTACACAATAGATAGCACTCAAAAATGTTTTACCCAAACCTCTTGCTGCGATAAAAACGAACACATTTGACCAAAACATCATTACAAGTAAAATCTTTTGGAACAACTTAAGCCTTAAATGTAAGTAATCGGCTGCAAACCTATCGGGATTCTGTCGATAAAATGCTCCCCAATAAGCTGCACCCTCCATTATTCTGTGAGTACGATTCACGACGTATCACTACCTTCTGATAACACCTCTGACATCATTGTCTCGTCATCATCACCGTCGTATTCCGGATGCTCTACTCTCAATCTCGCTATTTCATCATCATACATCTTAGAATAAGTGTTCTTGATTCCGAGCATTTTACAGAGATGACCCATCCATGTGAAGATGTATTTCTTTATTCCGTTGACATCTTTCAAGTCATCATCAATTTCCGGCAATGGACGTTTATTCTCGTATCGATAGAGCCAAACACCCATAGGGGTGTTAGCTAAAGCAATATCTGTATCGTCTTGTCTCTTTTGAACCGGTTTTAAGTTTGCGCTGCCCAATAAAGTATTAAGCGCCGTGACGCTTTTTTCGACGCTTCTACCTGCAGCTCTATCTCTGTTAATATCAAGTTCAAGAGAACAAATCTGACGTATCAACGCCTCCGTGCCAATATCAAGCTCGACATCTGTCGGAAAATGCGACATCCAATATGAGCGGCGCTGCTCTAATTCAAGATACATTGATCGCGAATAACCTGAACCCCAAAATGCTCTGACATCATCGGGGATCTCTTCGATTGTAATATCATTTGATTCTTCGGGAATGTTGATGTCTTCAAATACCTGTTCTGCCGATTCTGAGCCTCGTGAGCCGAACGACCACAATGAACCCTCATCCGACAGTGTGTCGTCATAAGATTTCCCAGCATATGTAACTGTGTTAATTTTTGCAATATATTGCGTCATCATCGAGCGTGTGGTGCTCTTGCGAGAAACAATCTCATATACGTTTTCGCTCCA
>Ga0247611_10007483_pt1 | contig 13715 bp, 6 predicted proteins | sample 177DNAGHGhighgp2_FD_192422 | JGI IMG/M metagenome (GOLD analysis project Ga0247611, IMG submission 192422) | Sheep rumen microbial communities from Palmerston North, Manawatu-Wanganui, New Zealand - 1770 DNA GHGhigh gp2 | ecosystem: Host-associated > Mammals > Digestive system > Stomach > Rumen ...
AAAATCTTCCGGAATCATGTTCTTCAGCGCGCGGCAAGCTAAGTTACCGTGACCGATCTCACGACGACCTACACCGCGAGCCGCTTTCGCCTCACCGGTAGAGAAGGGTGGGAAGTTATAATGCAGCAGGAATTTATCCGTACCTTGGATCAAAGCCTCGTCTACGATCTTCTCGTCGCGACTGGTTCCTAACGTAACCGTCGAAAGACTCTGGGTCTCACCGCGGGTGAAGATACTACTTCCGTGAGGGCCGGGCAGGTAACCTACCTCGCACCAGATCGGACGAATCTCCGTCGTCTTACGGCCATCCAGACGCTTGCCTTCATCGAGCACGGCGCGACGCATAGCCTCTTTCTCTACATCCTGATAGTAGCGATCCACGAGCGCAGCAACTTCATCAATTTCGATGCCAAGTGCTTCTGCACGAGCAGCCATATACTCAGCTTTCTCAGCCTTGAAGTCCTCGCGGATCTGGGTGAACATCTCTTCGCGGTGATGTTTGTCGGTGTCCGCACTCGTAGCCTGAGCATAAGCGCGTGCATAACTGAAGTCATGAACAGCTTGCTTCAACTCCTCGTCATTCACCTCATGGCAGTACTCACGTTTCGTCTCCTTGCCATAAGCCTTCATCATCTCGTTGATAGCCAAACACTGCGGTTTGATAGCCTCGTGCGCAGCTTTGATAGCCTCGAGCATCACGCTCTCCGGCACTTCTTTCATCTCGCCTTCCACCATCATGATGTTGTCGTACGTAGCGGCAACCATCAACTCCAAGTCAGCGTGCTCGCATTGCTCGAAGGTCGGGTTAATCACCATCTTGCCATCTACGCGTGCTACACGTACTTCGCTCACCGGACCCTCGAACGGGATATCCGAACAAGCCAAAGCAGCACCTGCAGCCAAACCGGCAATCGACTCCGGCATGTCAATGCCGTCGGCCGAATACATGGTTACGTTTACGAAAGTCTCTGCGTGATAGTTAGAAGGGAAGAGGGGACGAAGGGCGCGGTCGATCAGACGTGCAATCAGAATCTCATAGTCTGATGCCTTGCCTTCGCGGCGGGTGAAACCACCCGGGAAACGTCCTGCGGACGCAAATTTCTCTTTGTACTCTACGGTAAGCGGCATAAAGTCTGTACCGGGAACCGCATCTTTGGCGGAGCAGACAGTGGCGAGGATCATCGTGTTGCCGAGTGTCGCCATCACAGCGCCGTCAGCTTGTTTGGCCAACTTGCCTGTCTCCAGTTTGATTACTCGTCCATCGGGGAGGGCAATCTCTTTGGTTACAATATTCATCTTTTTTCGTCAATTTTGGTTGCCGTTTGCAACCGTTATATATAGTTTGTGTCTATTGATCTCAAAAAACCGGACAAAATTACTACAATTTTTTGACATACGCAAATAAAAAATGTTGAATTTCGCATTTTCCCCCGAAATTAAACACAAACAGCGCCCTTTCGAACGCTGTTTCTTTCCTCTCGTGTATCTTGTGTTACAGAATAATCATGCTTTGAGGCAGAATACGATGAACGATAACGACATCCTCTTCAATAGAGTAGAGTACAGCCATTTCTTTATAATTGATTCGCCTGACTTCTACACCATATTTCAAAGAAAGCTTGCTTTGAACGACTGACAAATCTGCCGCATGGGATAACTCTTGTATTGTCTGCTTGAGTCCGGTGAGATATCGCTCTGCTGTTAAAGGTGCTTGATAATTATAGCGGATAGTATAATCTAATTCATACAAATCCTTCAATGCTTTTTCAGTAAATTTAATTTCACGTATCATCATTTAGCGTCTCGAATATCATTCAAACCATACAATTTTCCAAGATGCTTGTATGCCTTCTCAAAAGCCTCATCTGTAGAATACATGGGTTGCTCTCTCCAGTTCGGATCAATTAGAGGTTCCGCTTCTTGTAACGCTAAGTTATATTGAATAGTAGTTATTAATTGCTTCTGCTCCTTGTATGGCAACATATTCACCATACTCAATACGCTTTGAAATGTCGGTTGTGTCTGTATCATAATTGTTGTTTCGTTTACCTTTGACGCTGCAAAGGTACAACTTTTTTTCGAAACCACCAAATATTTTTGTACAATTCGTGAGTTTTATTCACTATTTGTACAACTTTTTGCGATTATGTATACAAAAAAACAGGGCACTCAATGCCCTGTCTCTCTTACACTGTACACCTTACACTGTACACCCTACACCCTACACCGAGAGCAAAAATATTTTCTTAATTTTTGTGAGGGATGAAATCTCGTATTTTCGATTTATATCCTTTTATCGCGCGCAGCGTTTTTATTTGGTTTTATTTACCATCCTCACGCCCGCGCACGCTTGCGTACCTTAATTTATAACGCGCGAAGCCTACACGCCGCAGGCCCTAAACGCCGTTAGGCTATACACTGCGCTTGCGCCTATACACGCGAAGCAAGGCATATGCCGCTGCTAGCGCTAATAGCGGCCACAACGCATCGCCAACGGGGTTCTTGTAAGGATCGGGACGATCACTAGGGCCACCTCCTGTTTGGCCTCCTCCAGCCGTTTTTATACCCCCTTTATGGATGGAGCCTTGCTCACCATAAGTAGTCGTCGTGCCATCTACTGCTGCTTGAGGCAAGGTAGAACCGGAACCTGCCATTATTGACGTAGATTTCATCTGCACCTCGGGTTGCTGAGCGAGCGCCTGAGCATTAAGGCTCAGAACGCTCATCATTCCCATTACTATCAATAAATATCTCAATGTCTTTTTCATATGCGTTAACCCTTTCTTTCGTACGATATTAATTCATTATTTATTAAACATTGAAATTATTTGTTTGTCTCCAGAATTTTTCTTCCGGTGGAATCATAGATACGATTGTTATGACGGATGTACATAACGTTGTTGTAGATATATTTCTTTGGCCCCTCAGAACTTCCATCTTCCATAATCTCGTCTAACGCGGTTGGGGTGTCTTGTTCCGATTTTAGTACGATTTTCAGGGCGAAGCGGTCATCCACTGTTCCTTTATCAAGGTAGAGAGTAACATCGCTCATCAATAAATCATATTCAGCGTTGTTATAGATGTCTTTCAGCATCACCGCTTTGATATAATCGGTATTGACTTTGCTTACGCTGAAGGTATATTCGCCGTCCTTGATGGCTGTCAAACCGGCCGCATTCCATTCTTGACCTTCTGCATAAGTCATACCGTTGGCGTACATCGTTGTCATGCCAGCAAAGGTATAGAAATTCAGATGGCCGGCATTCATCACTTTGCTGTTCTCATCCGGGAATTCTAATGCGTCTTCACGGGATAACTCATCGCATAGCAGGAGGATTGTCTCGTCTGTCTCATCGCCAAAGCGTACTGTTATTCCGACCTCCATATCATCTGGTAGTCCTGCGCGCAAGCGACGGATTATATTGTTCTGACGTCCGGAAGCATCGAACTTCACAGAGCAGTCTTTGGCTACTTGGATGAAGAAACCTGTAAACGGCTCAAGGACTGTGCTACTCATCGGATGCTGTTTATATTCTCCGGTTGCATAGCTGTATGTAGTTACATAACGGACGTTTTTCCCACCTGTTGCATCCCATTCATACTTACCGGTCTCTTTGCCATCTTTGATTTCCGGAACCAATTCGCCTACCTGTATGGATCCGCTTAATGATGCGTCTCCCGCATAACCGTCTGCGTCTTTCATATAAGATGTCATAAACGGATTGGCGATGAGGTTCCAACCTGCATTATTGGCACTTACGCCCGGATTCAATGCGCCGGCTGTCATTCCGTGTGCTGTTACGCTAATGGGAGCTTTGGTGCTTTCATCTGTTGCCAGTGTCATATTCATTGGGAAACGCATTACCAAATACGGGCGTCCGTATTTCGGAGTGGCTGCTAACAGATAACCTTGACCGGCATTGATACTCCATGATGAGGGATCGCCGGACCAATCGTACCAAGCCCAACCACTGCCGGTTGCAGCACGCGTAGCACCGTCATATTGTTTTACCCAGTATACAAAATCTTCACTGCCTTTATCGTCTGTGACAGGTACCCATGTCATCGTTTTCGGCAGAGCCAAGTCATAATATTGTGTATCGTCAATATAGTAATCATATACTACTTTGTTACCTGTACCGCTCACATTGGCAGTCACTTTAGCGTGCGGCATTGCAAATGCGCTTCCTAACCAGCTGTATCCTCCGCGCATCGTGAAGCGCGCCAGACGAATAACATTGGAAATCTCTACTGCACCGCCGGGATATACGGATAGCGCTCCGAATTTACCGGTATTGGCATCTGTTGTCAGTTTGGCACCCGGACGAACTACAATCTCCATATTCCAGGAAATGGAATCCTTCTCGTTAGCGGTACTGCCACCAGTCCAATCGCGCAGATTAGTAGTCTTGATGTCTGTGCTATTGACGATGAACGGCACTTGCAGAATCTTCTGTTTCAGTACTCCGCTTTCGGTAATCTGTATCAGCATCTGTTGGCATTGTTTGCCGCTTGCACCTGCAACCATACTGCTTAATCCGCTGATGCGTTGTATATCTCCGCCGATTGATGACATGGTTGCACTGCCTTCTTCCGCATCTCCTATCTGCACCTTGGTCAGCGTTCCGCCACCGGTGTAACTTACTGCCAGTTCGTTCGTGCTCCATTCCATTGCTTCCAATGTCAATTCTTCAACCGGGGAGATGCCCAACAGACGAATCTCTTCTACACCACCGTTGTACAGTCCCCATTTCCATTGACCTCGGCTGAGACGTATTAACGGATTAGCATTGGTATTTGCTGTCCGTATATTATAAGTCACGGCGTTGATATTAGTGGCATAAGCATTCTTATGTTCCAGAGTCCACCAATAAGTAGAACCTCCGCCCCATAATGATGTCGCACTACCGCCATTACCAAGTGTGGTGGTTGTAGATCCGAACATCGGCAGATTGTTCTGCAAACCTAATTTCACTTTTTCTCCATTTGCAGCAAAACCGCCATTATCTGCGGTTCCTCCGCTTTGTTTTGCTTCTGTCGAAGCCAATGATACAAGCCGGAAACCATAGGTGGTCGGGCAGTATGCTACTGTCGGATTTGTGCTATTGTTCACTCCAATTATCACCGGATCCTGGGTTGCATTAGTGGTGATATTAGCCGGAAGCGCATACCATGTTTTTCCTACGCGGGCTGCAATAACAAACTGGCTTGGCAGGTGACGGCCGTTGATAGCTACCGTTGCCAATGTAGCTGACATGGATTTATATTCACGCGTTCCTACTTTGCCGGCAGGACTGGTCACTACGATAGACGAACCTACCTCATTTAAATCCAAGCCGTCCGCTGTTTCGGTCGGGTTATAGAATACGTATACATCAGCATCAATTGCTCCACTTGCATCCGGTGTAACAGCCCCGTAGTTTGCCAAACGGATAGCAAATATATCATGTGAGCCTGTTCCTGAGCAGTCATTGGCTGCTGCATCATCGATCTTGAAGGACAGTGGTTGGCTTGGGGTCAATCCTGTTCCTCGTACGTGCAATTTAGTCTGCGAACGAACAACCTGTCCGGCGGTAGTGGTAATCCAAATAGGAGCAGTTCCGTCAGGCGTTGACCACTCTAAATCCGCACAGGTAAACTGATAATCCGTATAAGCTTTGCATTTGAATGTCTGGTTAGCTACTTGTGTCTCGCCGCAGACGTTCTTTGCGGTCACTTGTACCGTGTATGTAGCACCGGTAGTTAATGAGGTACTGCTCCATTCGGTATAATCAACATCCGTAACATTCAGTATGCCACCATCGGCCCCACCGGATTGTGTTATCTTTACATCATATGTTATTGCCGTGCTTGCGCCGCCGGTTGTCTGTATTGCAGAAGTAGTAACACCGCTCCAACTGATACTTGCACTCGTTGAGGTCACTTCATCTACTGCGATTACCAATGTACCTTCCAATGTAGGACATTCAGGTGTAAAATCTTTTGTTGCGGAAGGCGTGTGATTACCAGAAGCACATGGGTTATTGGCTTGTACAATTGCCCTATAGGTATGCCCCTCTGTTAATCCTGTCAAAAGACGAGATGTACCAGCCTGAGCCGTTGCGGGCAAAAATGTAGAACCACCGGTAATATCATTCACCTGAATAACGTATTGGGTAGCTCCGCTAACAGCATCCCAGGTCACATTTGCTTTCCATACACCGCCGTCAAAATAAGGTACTATATCATTTATTGTAACCGTCTTGCTCGTCAAATCCGGACAATCAAAACTTATCTCGGCCGTCACATCGGATGTTGGTAATGTGAATGTTACTGTCTGTTCTTCCGCATCGTGCGTAAAAGAAACAGCCTGACTATTATCATCACGAGTAATCGTTGCTCCCTGATACGAAGTGCCTGGTACATTAATGGTATACGTCAATGTCACCGTAGTACCGGCAGGTCCACACCCAACATCTGCTACGACCCAGTTGACTCCGGAGCCGGAAGATGGGTTCTCAAGAGATAATACATATGTTGGTGTCGGCTTACATGAATAGTGCCCGTAATTACAACCATACGCATTACCTTGATAGATAGCATAGTATGTTCCGGCAGCAGCTTGATCACCCGAGTTATATGTTGAGTAACTTGGGTAATCTGGTTCACAGTCTTTATCAGCCGAGGTCGCCCAATAACCAATAAACGCCCAACCCGGTACGGCTACAGCATCATTAGGAAAATAGTCATCAATGGCTATCGTACTCTTATTTGTTCCATTTGCGCCATCATACAACGTCACTGCTGCTACTCTTTTGTATATATACATGGAAGAACTAGACGCGCTATAACAAGCCATCTTGGGAGTTGTATTGGTTGAAAGGTGCATATAAGGCACATATGTGTTAGTAGTATTTTGAATAATAACTTGTCCTGTAGAGGAACCCGATGTCGGTTTCGAAATAGTCCATAAATGATTTGCAACACCTGAATTACTACTTCCTTTCAAATAATTTTGCCCACTTGTAGCTGCACCATCTGTGTAATAATAATTTGCTCCATCATATAAACTCCAACCACTCGCAGATCCGCTTAATGTAAACTCTGCCACATTTTCTGTTCCGCTAAAATCAAGAGTTGTACTGGGTGATGACGCGTTAAAAGTACCATAATCATAGCATGAGCAGTTATTCCCGCTACTATATGGTTGCATCGGCCACAAATGCCCACCTTTTTGTCCAGCTATAAGAATTTTGTCACCTGAACTTAATGTACTCAAGTCTGTTACCAACTCATACCGTCCGTCTGCGATATTCGCTGCAGCCCACGCGCTCGCGCTTGTACATAATACTAATAGTACTAAGCAAAAATATTTCATATGTTTTTTCATAATCGAATTGATTACTATATTATTTGTTTTCATAATAAATCTCCTTTCATTTTTCATTTTTCATTTTTCAATTCGACTAACTTATTGTTCTTTTCCCCATATTGCATACCATGTTTGCCCGGTAGCTTCTACTTGCACGCCGGCTTTCACAAGACCTTCCGTGCTCTCTGTGATAGCTGTTCCGGCAGCCCACAAGGCTTCGGCTGTTGCTTTGGGAAGCCAACCAATCAAATGGTAGTGCGAGGTCTCGCAATCCGCACTGGTAGGATCAGCATCGCTTGCATCGCTCAAACTTGGTGTGTTGATGTCCGTGTAGAGCGTAAATTTATCGACAGACAGACGGGCAGAAACGGTCTGCGTTGCCTGACCGTGGATATAATCTACGAACGTATCTGTCAGAAGCGGTAATACCGTCACAACCAAGTTTTTTGTAACTGAACTTGTTGCAGCAGAGGTAAAGGTTACGTTAACCGGCGATGTGGTTACTTTCTTACCATTCAGCGTCGCATAGTAATTAGGATTAGTGTGCGCCTGTGCGTGCGTGGTAACATATGTTCCGTCAGTTGTAACGCTAAAGTCTTTGTTCGTCGGCGTCGGGGTGAAACTTACATTTACTTTTACATATTGACCTTCATAGATGCTCAGTTCTGAAATAGAAGTATTCGAACCGTCACGTTTGAGAACAACTTCTGTAGGCAGAATATCCGTTACATGTACCGTGAAAGTAACTGTTTTCGCGTCTCCGTCATTAGGCGCAGTTACGGTAACTGTAGCATCTCCTTGCGCCAAGCCGTTCACTTGGAAAGTTCCGGCTTGCTCGTTCGTGATACTTGCATAGGTGCCGCCTCCTGTTACTGAAGCACTCCAACTATGGTCAAATGCATCGGCAGGCGTAACGACTACCGTCAAGGTCTTGTTAGCACCAGTACTGATATTCACTGTTCCGCTATTAGCAATTATGGTTTCGCCGTCTTTTACTTGCAGTGAAGCGACCGGTATCTTCGCATAACTTGCAGTTACCGTCACATCATATGCCGGCATAGAGAATGATGTATTAGCCGTTGTGGCATTTGCACCAAGCAAGCTAGTCGTTACATCGTCTCCACCGGTTGTCTTCGTTATCGTCCAATTGGTGAAACTATACCCAGCAGCCGGATGTGCGGTAAGCGTGATAGCCTCATCTGCGTGTTCATATGTCTTGTCGGCTGAGGGAGAACCTCCTACGGCACTATTTACCGTTACGCGATATCTTGGTGTACAAGCCGGATTGGTTGTATATGTGTATGTTATCATCTGAGCAGTCCCTAATTTGTATAACTGTAATTCCTGCTGTGATGATGCATAATAACGGAATCTTGTGCCTCCATTCATTTGTAATGTCGGACCTCCACTTGATGTTATTACGACGTGGTCACTCGAATAGGCTAAAGTGTTAGTGTACTCAGTAGATGTAGATGCATCCAAACCATTTGAAGTGGCTGTGCGTCCAATATATTTACCTGATGCAGATTTGATGGTATAGTTGTCTGTAGCACCAACTTTTGCTATAGTAAATTGATTTGCAGCTAAGGATCCTTTAGCAATCTTACCATCAACAATAGTAATATCAATGTAATTGTTTGCAGCATCTAAGGTCTCCAAACTTCCATTAAATGCTCTTTCTATACTTTCTCTTACGATGAGATAGTCTCCACTCCAATCAGCAGGTGCACTTGTTACTTTAACATACGCTGTCGTCTCTTTTGTGTCTTTCTCACCAAACACAGCCGTATAAGTCTTGTTTGTTGTCAGCGTACCTGAAGATGTACTTGCCGCGTGATATTCTGGCAGGCTGGTAACATCAGACGGGTCTGTAGTTTCTCCATCGCCATCAAAGGTTGTTCCTTCTATCCAACCTAAAAAACTTGCACACTCGGCATCACTTGGAGTAACAACTGGGAATGTGAAACTCTCGCCCGAATAAACATCTCCTATCGGATCAAACGTACCTTTGTTGTTTGTATTCAGCGTAATCGTAAGCGGTGTCTCCGGTGTAAATGTCGGAGTCAGCGTCAGCGTGCCTGTCTTGTCGGCAGGAATACTTACTGTATATACATTACCCACATTGCTAACCGTCACTCCTGTAATGCCGGTTGCTGCCAAACCGGTGGCAGTATAGTGCGTAGCCGGAGTCAGCGTAACCGTCAAATCTACAGCTGAACAGGTCCGCACTGCATCGTTATTATTGATAGTTGTCGAACCTTTCTTTACCGTCATGGCATTTCCATTATCCGGTGCAGAATATTTTACCGTCACTTCTTCACAAGCCGCACAGGTGGTAGAATATGCAGATGTAGAACCATAGTTAACAACAATTTTTGTTATACTTGTGCTTCCCGATTTCCCCACTATATATCCACCTGTTGTTGCCGCTCCTGACAAATCAATAGTTTGTGAAGTTGCATCCGTGCCAGAGGCAATATAAGTAATTGCTCCACTTCCAGAATAATCTGAAGCAGATAAGCCTACTGCTTTTGCGGCACTACAAGTAATTTCAATCGATGATATATTGCCTGAGCAATCTGGAATTTTAATACTTGCATTTTTCCCCGTATTTATCTGCATGCCACTATTCTTATATGCTTTAATAGTCCATTCGCCACCATCAGCTGCAGTGTATTGGAATGCCGTACCATAACTTCCCCAACTTGTAGAAGAAGACAAATCAGTCTCTTGGGAATAGTCTAATGTCCATGTCCCTCCACTCACTTCTGCGAAAACTGCATAGAACGTATTGCTTGCAGCGAGGGTCACTTCTGCGCCGGGTTCGTAGAAATTGCTGGTAGGCTTGGTATTTGTCTCTGCCACAGGTACCGTACTCCATCCAACGAAGGTCTTATCGTTGCAACTAAACGAATTAGTCGAAGGCAATGTCCATGTCTCTCCGGGATATTTGTCTGTAGGAGCGGAACCACTATAGTTGTTCAAAGTGATGGTCGCTTTTGCTTCCGGTGTCCAGATAGCATATAAGGTAACATCGCTTGTCAGAACGATGTCTGCACCCGCTGCGTAAGCTACTGTACCTGCGTCTGCATTGGCTTTGCTCGTAGCCCAACCGCCAAAGGTTGTATGCGCAGGAACGGTAAACCCATTTGCTGCAGCTTTCACGGTACGCTCTGCCGCCGAAGCCTCACAACTGACATCCGCACTCGCTGCTACACTGCCACTCGCACCATTGCCATTATAAGTTACGTGATAGTACGGTACGAAATGAGCATACCAGTTCTTCTCACCTGAAGCGGTTGAGAAATTGTCCGCCCAAATACGATATTTACCGCGAAGCCCTGCTGTCACATCCGCGGCTGCCAAAGTTCCGGTAAACCCGTTAGACGAGTTGCGCTTCTGCAACGTGGTCATATTCTCATTGGTGTTATAGCGGGTGGTTTGCCATGCTTTGCCTGCTATAGAAGCGTCTGCTTTGATACCGACAGTGTATTTCTTGCTGACATCAGTTACCGTTTGTATTGCGGTCTCCCAAACAGTATTACTGTTTAATATATTTGCCGCAGTCATATCAGCATTGGTACAAGTCATAGGCAACGCTGTCGGCGTTCCTGCTGCATCAAGAATGAAGTAATAGCCATCCGGCAGGAAATCAACATACAAGTTGTCGCTATTGGAGTTGTCGTAGCAGAGTAATGTACCCTGCACACCGGCATAATTAGAGCCCAATTGATTGTTGCTATTATGCCCACGGTCGAGTGCCAACTGCATATATTGCATTTGGTTGGTATATGACTTGGCATTTGAGTTGCCTAATCCGTCATTATAAAAATTACCTTGTTTGCCCACATAGTAATGCGATTTGTTTCGAATAGTAATGTTCTTTATCCATTGACGGTCTGCATTACCGGAGTACTCAAAACAATTGATTTGCCAGTCAGAACTACCATCTGTTCCGTCATGGAACGAATAACTGGAGCAACCGGCAGAAGGAGTAGTAATAGTACCTGGTAATGCAACCCAATCACTCTTCCATGTGTTAGAACTGATTGTTTTTACACTACGTACCCATACGTAATAAGTTTGTCCTGCTGACACCCCTGTGCTGATTGTTGGTGTTTTAGTGGTTTGGTTAGCTACGGTCGCAGTGGTTGTTGCCGTAGGAGCAGTGCTGCTTGTGCTAAAGTACACATCATACTTATTTGTATTTAGTGCATCGGTGATAGATAAACTAAAATTATTAGATGTTACTGTTCCTTGTGCTACAGCGGTTGGTGCGGTATAAGAATACGTAACCTTTAATCCACCACTTGCCCATCGCAATTGTGTACTTGTTGTGCCATTTTGGCAGTTTTGAATATACATTTGAGTTTTAGCATCATCCGTTTTCGGAGTAAAAGAGTGTGTACCACCATTTGTTGTAGCAAGAGAAGTCGTAACATTAGTGGTTCCTCCTACAACATTATTTGAGATTGATGAGCCACCCGCTACTCCTGCTCCTTTATAAGAGGTAGTGTAATTTATCTCTACTTTGCTTATTTTGAATCCATTGCTTGCTTCGCAATTAAGATAATGGTATTGGTAAACACGAGCAGCTGCGGTGTATGACGAATTGACATTAGTACCACTCTTCCCTTTGTTTTGTACAACGGTAACATTTCCACCAGCAAATGACCATGTAATAATCCCCGTAGTACCACTACCCGAATATGTTCCGGTACCAGAGGATTCCTTGTAAGTTCCGTCGTTATTGTCAGTAATTGCTCCCCACACATTTCCGCTGCCGATGGTTAGCAGGATGACTAAGACGGACACGAGTTTTAGCATGTTCACACGGCAAAAAGACGGCAACGACACGGCATCGATAGCCAATGTCCTTACTCTGTCAGTCCGTGACAAACTCCACAATTTTGATAAAAAGTTTTTCATAATGTATTTGGTTTTTTTATATTATTCCTTATTTATAATGTACGCGTATACGCGCATCAAATGGTTATTTCTGCTTTTGTATGTATTTCTAAAATCAAATTCATTCCTTCTGGTATTTGGCTATAGATTTGCTCTAACCGCGCTTTTATCTCTTCATTGTCAGTCACAATGAACAACAGCACTTCAGTCGGCTTCGCTGTCCTGCGACTTATAAATTCCGCAGCTTTGTAAAGTCCTTGCAACTGATATCTCCTTATGGCATTTTCGTTGCGGCAATATTTTATCTCTATTATGATATTTTTATTTTCCTGTTGAACTAATCCGTCTAGTACAATCCTTTCTTGCGCACTTATTCTTAACTTAACGAGTCCTTGCAAATTCGGATATCTTTCCCCTAAAAAGTTTAATGCGAGTTGCTCTACAGCGGTATAATCCGCTACTTGTTGATTAACTAAATGCGCATCTGTCAGTTGTAGATTTATTGTTTCATTTAAGGACGGTTTATCACGAATAGACCTCGCAGGTACTATTTTCGGAGAATTCTCTACGGCTTCTGCTTTCCGTTTCTTGCTTATTTCTGCCGGAGAAGCCTGTTGTAAATCCAATGGCTTCCCCTGTATGGCCGCTGCCGCCTTTGAAAAATCTGTCAGCAATCCGGGAATGTACTTGTCCAATAATAGAACACATAATGCTACTAATGCAAGATATGCCCACGAGGAATTTGAAAATACGCAAATCTCTATAATCATAAGAAGGAGAAATGCTCTCATCCCCCAGTTGAGACAATCTTCTTTGTGCGGATGAGTTTTTTTGAAAAGGAAAAATACCCAAGCGGATGCAAGATACAAAAGCACTATTACAATCAAGAGAGCAACGACAATAAACACAATGTCATTCTTATGGTTAACTATCTTCTTTGTTAGTGCTTTGATGGTCCCAAAGGTGTTTTTGTGTCGGACGTTTGAGAATTCTTTGCTTATAGAGTCGGCATTAACCTTCACGTCTGAGGCTGGTCTCTCGATAACGGAAGTGTCAGAACATATCGTATCTATACGTGTCACAGATTCCGCCCGCACATTGCAGACAGCGGTTGTGAAGAGCAAAACTATGATGCCAATAGCTGTTCTCAACCATTTTGGATTCATATGCAGGTATGTTTTCATAATGTATTTAGTATTTTATATTATTCATTATTTATAATGTACGCGTATACGCGTATAGATATTGAGTTTATCTATTGTTGCGTTGTGTTATCATTTTTTGTATCATTGCTCTGACTGGCATCTGGAGCAAAATCTCCGTAGTAAACATTTGTAATCAAACAAATTTGAAACGCTGTCAATTTGCCTATTAGTGTAGATAAGCCATCATTTGATGGGGAATCCAAATATTTGAAGCAGTCATTTAACAAATGCTCTATTCCCTCTCTAACATT